>Ga0116172_10001155_pt1 | contig 24993 bp, 20 predicted proteins | sample AD_UKC083_MetaG_FD_89799 | JGI IMG/M metagenome (GOLD analysis project Ga0116172, IMG submission 89799) | Active sludge microbial communities of municipal wastewater-treating anaerobic digesters from USA - AD_UKC083_MetaG | ecosystem: Engineered > Bioreactor > Anaerobic > Digestate | place: USA... | reverse complement strand
TCCTGCTGACCGGGCTCGCTGTTTTCGTGATGATTGCCGCCTGCTGCGCCCCAAGCGCTTTCGCGCAAAGCGCCTATCCAGAAGCGCGCGCGCAGACCAGCGCGGTTTACTGGTTCAGCGCGGCACTTCTGGGCGCGGGTTTTCTGGCCGGCGCCTGGCTGCAAACAGTCCTGCCGATAAAGCGCTCGCGCGCCGCGCAAGCTGCGCTAACCGTTCTCGCGCTTGTGCCGCTTATCCTGGCCTTAAGCCAGCTGCCAGCACTGTTCACAGACTACCGCGAACGCGCCGCTGCCTGGGACAACCGCGAGAGCATGATTTTCGCGCAGCGGGATGCCGGTCAGCGCGACCTGCGCGTTCCCGCCTTGGACAGCACAGCCGGGCTGATGGAGCTCACGCCGGACCCCCACCTGTGGGTGAATTACTGCGCGGCGCAGTACTACCAGGTTGATTCCATCCGCGCTGGTGAGTAAGGCAGAAAAGTTCGCGCCTGAACCAGGCTTCCACAGTGCGACGCATTTGTTCCGGCAATTCGTTATACTGTAAGCACGCTTGTCCGCCAAAAAAGATTGTGATGTGAATATGAGTCGGAGTGCCATTATCACCATCCTGCTGCTTACCCTCCTGACAGCCAGCGCCTGGCAGCCGCCCCAACCCGCCAGCCCGCAGGTAAAGGCGGAACTGTGGGACGCTTTTACGCGCCGCGTTGAAGCACTCCGGCCGGGCGAATCCCTGACGTTTGAGCTCTTCTCGCCGGAACTTGACGAGGCGTTTCTGAGCCCGGATGGGACCAGCGCGGTGCTGTGGCTGGCGCTGCAGGATGACGCCGGCAGGAGATTGGCGTCCGAACCAGGCATGGTTCTGGCCGTCCTACGCGGTAGTGAATGGCAGGCCGTTCTGCCCGGAGACCCCGAATGGGAACAAATCCTGGCTTCCCTGCCGGTTGATTTGCTGCCCGCCGAACAGCGCCCCGGCGCGCTTTCAGAAAGGTCCGGGCTGCAAGCCATTACGGGTTACTATCTGCCCTACGCGGCCGGGACAGCGCGCTGGCTGGAAGGGTCCATCGGCCATTTCCAATACATTCCCTGGCTGGGGTATCCTTCCTGCCTGGAACAGTACTGCCGTTATGCCTACGACTTTACCGATGACGTGCACTTCCCGCTGGTAGCATCCAAAGGCGGCACCGTAGTTGCCTCGCGCGACAGCTGCCCGGATGGCGGCACGACTTGCACGAACTTTATCGTACTGCGCGACCTGAGCACCCCCACTTACCAGCTTTATCTGCATATGGCGCACGGCACCATCCCGGACGCGCTCACTCCTGGCACTGCCGTCCAGCGCGGCCAGTACCTGGGGGATACCGACGATACCGGCTACAGCACCTCCCAACACGTGCACTTCATGGTCACCAACAGCGTCTGGCTGGTGGATGACGGCTACTACTGGGGCGCTTCGATTGATATCCGCTTCGCGGACGTCTTGATTAACAACGGCATCCCGCGCACATGTTACGAGGTGACTCAGTTCCCAATCTATGACGGTGCGGCGAATTGCATCGGCAATAAGAACGACCCCCTGAACCCAAATAACGACTGGTACACCTCCGGAAACGTCGGCGCTTTCCCGCCCAACGGCACGCTGACGCGCCCTACCGACGGTCAGGTGGTGGCCGGCGGCATCAACCCGCTGATGGATGTCACCGCGTCCGTCAGCGACGATGTGCATGTGGATGCCGCCCAACTTCTGATTTATCGCGACGGCAGCTGGAACACCCTCGGCCCCAAAGTGACCCAGCCGCTCAGTCCGGGAATGTTCGATTGGGATGTCAATCTGTGCGAGGCCGGCGGCTTGAACGGCAGCTATCAGATTGGCCTGTCCCTCTGGGACCACGAGGGCAACCACAGTGCGCCGCTGGCCGTCCGAACCATTCAGATAGACCACGCCTGCCCTCCGCCGGCAAGTCAATTGGAACCGCCACAGCCTGAAGATTCCACCGCCCTGCGCCTGAGCTGGAACGCGCAAGCCGCCGGCGTGCCCTTGGGACAATTCGAGCTGCAGTGGCGCGAGAGCCTGCAGGCCTGGCCCCCCGGGCAAAGCTTTGCCTACCCGCCTGAAACGCGCGAAACCTGGTTCCTGGGCGCGTTTGGGGAAAGTTATGACTTTCGTTTGCGCGCGCTGGACAGCAACGGGCAGCCCGAGGCCTGGCCATCCGGTGAACTGCCGGAAATCAGCGTGGTTATGCCCGCCGGCTGCAGCCCCGACGCCCTCGAACCGGATGACAGCCCCGGCCAGGCATATCCCCTGCTGCCCGGCGGGGAATTGGCCGGCGGCTTTTGCCCGGCTGCCGACCAGGACTGGTTCGCTCTCACGCTGCAAGCCGGAAATTCGTATCTGATTGAAGCCCAATCCCTGGGAGGAGGCGCCGCGGCGCGCCTATCTCTTTACGCGCCCGACGGGAACACGCTGCTTCTCACCGCGCGAGCGCAGGATTTTGGTCGGCCGGTTTTACTGCATCTGACTGCCGAAACAGCTGGCGTCTACTTTTTGAGAGTGCAACCGCTGGAAGACGCTCTGGCAGGAAACGCGGCGCGGTACCTGCTGAGGCTGAACAGCGCGCAAGTGACACATCTGCCGCTGTTGTTCCGATAAGCTCGGTTAAGGGGATTTCAGACGCCCAGAAGGGCGGAAAGCACAAACACGAACAAAGACCCCAGGATAATTCCCAGCGAGGTCCAATGCACATGACCGTATTCGCGCGCGGAAGGAATCAGTTCGTCCAGCGTGATAAAGACCATCACGCCGCCGGCAAAGGCCAGCGCGGCCGGGATGAGTCTGGAAAAGTTCACCAGAAACAGGCTGGCAAGCAGCGCGCCAACCGGTTCAGCAAAGCCAGACAGGAATGCAACGCGCAGCGCGTCGCGCCGGCGAATGCCGCCCTTGCACAGCGGCAGCGCGGTCGCCAGCCCTTCCGGGATGTTGTGAAGCATAATCGCCAGGGCTACAAACAAACCAAATTGCGGGTTGTGCATATAGCCCGCGCCCACGGCAATGCCCTCAGGCAGGTTGTGCAGGGTGATGCCAATCGCCAGAAGGATTCCGGAGCTAATCAGCTTGTGGTCCAACGAACGCTGTGGGCTGCGCCTGAGCGCTTTGCTAAAGCGCCACATCCGGCGCGGACGCAGGTCGACGCACTCTTCCGCTTCACCTTCCGCGGAATGGGCGCCGTGAAATTCAACTTCGCCAAAGCGCATGTGCGGGGCGAGATAATCCAATAAAAACATGAAGCAGGCCCCAAAACCGAAGCCTAAGGTCGCGGTAATCGGTCCGCCCAGATTCCAGGCTTCGTTGACAAGTTCCAGGAACGCGAGACAAATCATCACGCCCGCGGTGATGCCCATCAAAAAACCGAAGGAACGCCTGCCAGGTCTGCGGATGACGGCGATTAACCCGCCGATGCCTGTACCAAGGCTGGCAACCAGGCTGAGCAAGAGCACATTGACGAGCGGGGGCAGTTGTGAATTCATACGATAAACCGTTCACCTTAATATCAGATTTGCTCGCCCGATGGTCCGGGGGCAGTAAAACACCACATTATAAACGTATGCAAACCCGTGTCAAGCGGACTTAGCCCGAAATGATGACGGTTTTATCTTCGCGGTTGGGTATCAGGCACAAAAAGCGAAAGGCGCCGCTGCCGGTATTGGTGTAGGCGTGTGTTGCTCCCGCCGGGATGAACACGACGCTGCCGGCCTGTACTTCAAATGTTTCCTCTCCGATGATTACACGCGCCGTGCCGTTCAAGACAAACTGTTCATGCTCCACCAGGTTGGTATGCAGCGGCATGCTGCCGCCGGGCTGTATGGTAAAACAGCGCATGGCAAAGTTGGGAGCTTCCCCCGCGGAAATCAGCACCTGCTTGCTGACCCCAACGCCGTCCGGAACAGGTTCCGACGCCACCTCTTGGATATGTTTCACGCTCATCTCTTCTCCTTTTCGTTCTGTGAATTGCAGTGGTCATTTTCTCCAGTTTGATTATATCAACCCTGCCTTCCCGCATTATGACAGGCCGGGGTTTTGCCTGCCCGCGGCGCTGCCGATTCGCGCGAATTCCCGTCAGGAAAATCAGCAGCATCTGTACTTCGCAGATTTCTTTTTCGTAAACTGCAAGAAATATAAAGTGCAATATAATCAATTTACAACCCAGATTAAATGATTGGAGGGTGAAAATGTCAGATAACATTCCAGAGGTCAATGTGCAGCGCCGGCGCAAGGGCGCCAAACCTACCAGCCAGGCGCAGGCCCCCACCCGCCCTGGCAGCGGCGGGGCTTACCCCGGCGGAGGCGGCGTCTCCTCCGGCGGAGGCGGCGGCTTCTCGAGCGGCGGAGGGGGTATCCGGGAGGGAACATCCTGCGCACAACCGGCGGAAAAACCGGCTGCGGCTCAATTGGACTGTTCATCATTGCCGCGATACTGTATTTTGTCTTCTTCCGCGGCAGCGGCAGCCAGGTCACCGAACCCGGCTATGAATATCCCACCGAGGAACCCCAGGCCGTTTTCCAGCAGCCGACCGCTGTGCCTGCCACGCGTACGCCGCGCCCAACCAGCGCCGCGCCTGCCAGCACCAGCGGAGATACCTGGACCGTGATGGTCTATCAGGACGCGGACGACCAGGCCCTCGAGCAGGATATCTTCATTGACATGAACGAGATGGAGCGCATCGGCTCCACCGATAACGTCCGCATCATCACGCAGATTGACCGCTTTAAAGGCGGTTTTTCCGGAAATGACAACTGGACCTCAGCCAGACGCTATCTGGTGCTCTACGACGACGACCTGTATAACATTGGCTCAGATTTGCTGATGGACCTGGGCGAAGTGGACATGGCGGACGGCAGCAGTCTGGTGGACTTCGTCACCTGGACCGTGCAAAATTACCCGGCTGACCGCTACATGCTGATTATGTCCGACCACGGTATGGGCTGGCCGGGCGGCTGGAGCGACCCCTCGCCCGCGACACCCGACCGCGGCAGCGCACCCATCATCAGCGCCCTCCAGCAGGATTCAATCTATCTTAATGAACTCGACCAGGCGCTTGCCCAAATTCAGGCGAACACCGGCATTGATAAGCTGGACCTGATTGGCATGGATGCCTGTCTGATGAGTCAGCTGGAAGTTTACACAACGCTGCAGCCTTACGCCCATTACGCCGTGGCTTCCGAAGAGACTGAACCCGGGCTGGGATGGGCATATTCCGCCTTTATCAGCCTGCTGATTGACAACCCCTCCATCGACACCGCAGACCTCGCCACCAATATCGTGGAAACCTACATTCAGCAGGATGAGCGCGTGGTGGACGACCAGGCCCGCAACGACTTTTTGGCGCAGAACTCCAGCGCGGGCGGCTTTTTCTCCAGCTACCGCATGAGCGCGGAGCAGCTTGCCAGCCAGTTGGAACAGAACGTGACGCTTACCGCGGTGAACCTGGATAACCTGCCCGCGCTGAACCAGGCTTTCAACAGCCTGGTCTACGACATGCAGTCCCTCAACCAGCAAGTGGTTGCCAGCGCGCGCAGCTACACGCAGTCCTTCACCAGTATCTTTGGCCGCCAGGTGCCGCCTTCTTACATTGACCTGGGGCATTTCATCCAGTTGGTCTACAAGAAATCCGGCGGCGATGCCGCCATCCGTCAATCCGCGAACGATGTCATCAACGCGCTGAACGCGGTGCTCGTCGCCGAAAAACATGGACCCAACAAACCCGGCGCGACCGGCATCGCCATTTACTTCCCGAATTCCCAGCTCTACAGCAACGCGGCGACCGGTTTGCGCTCTTATACCATGGTAGCCGACCGCTTCGCGCGGGTTTCGCTCTGGGATGACTTCCTGGTCTTCCATTACAACAACCGCGCCTTCAAAGAAAGCGCTGCCGAGGCAGTAGCCCCCTCCGGCACAGGCATCACCCGCGCGCCGGGAGCCGGGCAGATTACCGTCTCCCCCATCAAGGCTTCTGCCAACTTCGTAAGCCCCGGCAGTTCCATCAAGCTCAGCGCGGATATTACCGGCACGAATATCGGGTACATTTACCTGTTCACCGGCCTGTACGACCAGGCCTCCAACAGCATCTTTGTGGCCGATACGGATTATCTTGAGAGCCCGGAACAGGATTCGCTCAACGGCGTCTATTACCCGGTCTGGCCGGAAGGCGGCGCGTTCCGCATGAACTTTGACTTTGAGCCGCTGCTCTTCGCGATTACGGACGGCAGCCAGTCTGCTTTGGCGATGTTTAATCCAGTTTCTTACGGCGCCAGCGCGGAACAAGCCGTCTACGCTGTGCGCGGAACCTACACCTTTTCCGATACAGGCGAGCAGCGCGCCGCCGAGCTGTACTTCAAGGACGGGCAGCTCTTCCAGGTGTTCGGCTTCAAGGGCGAGGACGTCGCCCAGCAGCCTTCGCAAATCACCCCTGCCGCCGGCGATAAATTTACCATTGCTTACCGCTGGCTGAACCTGGACAGCACCGGCAAGGTGACAGGCGAGTCCATCACGGAAGGCGACACACTGACCTTTGGCAGCAAGCCGTTCTCCTGGGAGCAGGTCTATGCCCCGGACGGCCAGTATCTGGTCGGTTTCTTAGTTTCCGATTTGGACGGCGCTATCACGCCGGCATACACGCAGATTACCGTGAAATAAGCTCTCAATTTATGCAATAAGAAAGAGGCTTCCAGCAGCTGGAAGCCTCTTTTCTTTGTTTTTCGTGAAGATAATAGACGGTGCAAGTGACGGGAGGCGCAATACTTCCTGATAAGAACGAGCGGGCTGCTTTGCGCACCGCGAGGACGCCCGATTCGTTTTTGCGCGGGAGCTTTAGCGGCCGCGGCAATCCCGGATTCGTCTTTGCGAGCCCCCGCTGTCGGAATTAGCTGAAGGCAAAACTGGTAAGAAGGGGGCGAAGCAGTCTCCCTTGTTTTGTTCACCTTATCCTCAAGTCGCGAGGGAGATACCCTGCCTCTTGGGTTATCGCCTCGCCGCGCCCGCAAGGACGCCCGATTCGTCTTCGCGCGGGAGCGTTAGGAACCGCGGCAATCTGCCCATTGGAACACACAGGCAGATAAAGGCCCTGTGTGTACCGCCGCACCGTGTTCGCGCTACGGAGGAGCGCAGGCGGAAATCAGCAGCCGGCTACTCGAACTTAAACCGCGCGATTCCGACCGAGAAGAACAGCAGCGCGAAACCCAGCAGCACCGCGCATTCCTGCAGCACCCTGGCCGGCCCCTGACCGCGCACGGCGATATCCAGAAAGCCCTGCATCGCCCAGTAGGTCGGCAGAGCCTGCGCCGCGCTGCGCACGCCGGCGGGAAAAAGCTCAATCGGATACCAACATCCGCCCATCATCGCCATCAGCATCCCAATCAGAATTGAGAGGCCGTTTGCCTGCGCTTCGCTTTTCACAAATGTTCCCAGCATCGTGCCCAGGGCGGCAGCTGCCAGGGTAAAAGAAATCATCACCAGCGCCAAGCCCGCCGGCGATTGCCCCCATTTGAGGCCCATCACCACAATCCCAAAAACAATCAGAATGGTCATTTGCACCAGCGCCGTCAACCCCTGCCCAAGAATCGTGCCGCCAAGGAAAGTCGCCTTGCTGGTGGGGGTCACCAGCCAACGGCGCAGTGTGCCGTTGGACCGCTCGAAGGCAAACATAGCTGAAAGGCCAATCAGCGGAATGAACACCCAGGTAATCATCTGCCCGGCGGTGGAATTGGCTTTCGCGTCGTATTGCACCGGGTCCGCAGTGCTTCCGACCACGCGATTTAATCTGGAGGGGGCCTCCGCGAGCAGCGTTTGAGCCCGCGTGAAAGCGTTTTCATAAAAAGCCAGCCGCTCCGCCTCGCTGGCGAAAGCCTGGAATTCCGCCGCGCGCTGTGTGCTGACACGCGCCACTTCTGCCAGGCTGGCCACCCGATCCACTGCCAGCCGGACGGCCTGCTCAATTGCCAACCCATTCAGGGTATTCGGCTGTTTCCGCAGCTCGAGCGCAGCGTTGCCCGCTTCCAGGGATTGGTCATTAAAATCAGCTGGAATAATCAGAATTGCCGAGACTTTCAGCTGTTCAAAGTCTTTGACTGCCTGTTCGTAATCGCTCAGCACGGGTTTCACCGCGCTGGAATTGCCTAATTCGGTCAGCAGCGCGTTGGAAAGCGCAGAGCCTGCCTGGTCCACGACGGTTAACTGCAGACGCGGGTCCCTGCTCTGGGTCGTTCCTCCGCTGATGAGGTAAATGAAAACAACCGGCAGAATGAGAAAGAACATCCATTCAATCGGGCTGGTGAAGCGCAATATGGTATCTTTTTTGATGATCGCAAGCAGTTTTTTCATCACGCGCCTCACTTTCTCACCAGTCCGCGCCGGCTAATCAGGAATGACCCGACGGCATACAAAACCACGCCCATAACCACCAATGCGGTCAGATGCGATTGGATAGCCGACAGGGTACCGCCCATGCTGAGGATGCGAAAACCCTCATTAGCCCAGCTGTTGGAGGTAATCTTCCCCGCCGCGCGCACCCAATCCGGCAGCAGACTGAGGTCAAAGAAGCTGCCGCCCAAAATTCCAAACAGCAGCGCGACGGCAGACCCAGTGATTGCCACCTGTCCGGGGGTTTTTAGCACCGATGCCATCAGAATGCCCCAACCGGAAGCGCCAAACGCTGCCGCCAATATGAGCAGGGCTGCCCCCGCGCCGTCCCCCCACGAAAGCCTGAATAAGAGCGAGGTGCCGCCAATCAAAATTACCAGCTGCGCGGCGGCAGTCAGGAAAATGCCAAAACCTTTCCCCCCCAGAACAAAGCCGGGATTGGTCGGCGAAATGAGCATGCGCGCCAGCGTTCCCGCCCTGTTTTCCACCAGCAGGGACCGCCCGCCAAAGGATACGGTATACATCAGGAAAAGCATTGCCATGCCCGGCGCGAGGTAGGCCAGGATGTCAAATTTCGCCCCTGTGCCTTCCGCGGTTTTGGAATTCAGCTGAATGGAAGCGCCGGAAGGGCTTTGAGCAAGCTCCCGCCCCACCTCCGCTCCGACAGCGGCAGCCTGCTCCGGCGTAATCGCGCCGGACGCGAGCATCTGCTGGACAATTAATGTTCCCGAGACCCTGCCAATTTCCACCCGGTTCAGAAAGCTTTCCAGGATGGAACGCGCCACGCCCGTGGAAGTCGGGCGGGTGGGGTTTTCATAGAACTCCACCGCCGCGGCGCTCCCGCCTTGTGTGTCCGTAAAGACGCTTTCAGAGAACCCTTCCGGGATGATGATGGCTGCCGCGATTTTGTCTTGATTGACCAACGCGCGCGCCTCAGCCGGGTCTTGCAGCATTTCCGCGGCAATCAGTTCGCTGAGTTCGCTGGCGGTAAACACATCCTCCAGCGCCTGCCCCAACTCTCCGCGGTCCTGATTTACAATCACGAGCGGAATCTGACTGATGCCAAGTTGGGTAGAGCCGGAAAACCTGCCGGTAAGCGCGCCCATGCCCAGCGTGAGGGCGAAAGGCGCCAGCAGCATGAACACCAGACCGGCCGGGTCGCGAAAAATCAGGCGCAGGTCTTTTAACGCGATCAGAAAGAATTTGCGCAGGTTCATGGCGTCAATCCCTCAGGGCGCGTCCGGTCAGGTGCAGGAATACCGCTTCCAGGTTCGGCTCGCGCATATCCACGGAGTGAATCTTGATTCCCAGCTCATTCGCCCGGGAAACCACGGATGCCAGCAGCTCTTCAGCGGAGGGCGTTACCAACGCGACTTCATGGTCGCTGGGGTTGGCTTGCAGCACGCCCGGGAGCGCTTTGAGCGCCTGAGACAGATGTTCGGGGTCCTCATTTTCGCCCAGGTGCAGAATCAGCGTGTCCATTTCCCCTACCTGAGCGGTAAGCTCGGCTTGTGTTCCCAGGGCTATCAGTTTGCCGTGGTCAATAATCCCCACCCGATGGGAAAGCTCTTGCGCCTCTTCCATGTAGTGGGTGGTGTAGAGAACTGTCATGCCTTCTTTGTTGAGGGCTTTTACCGAATCAAGAATTGCCCGGCGCGACTGCGGGTCGATGCCGACAGTCGGCTCGTCTAAAAACAGCAGGCGCGGCTTGTTCAGCAGCCCGACCGCAATGTTCACCCTGCGTTTCATGCCGCCGCTGTAAGTTTTCACACGCTCTTTAGCGCGGTCTGCCAGGCCGATTTGTTCCAGCAGCTCCTGCACGCGCGTTTTCAGGGCTTTGCCAGTTAAACCGTACATCTCTCCCCAAAAGTTCAGGTTTTCGAGGGCGGTCATATCGTCGTACAGCGCGATTTCCTGCGGAACAACGCCAATCATGCGTTTTACTTCCATCGGTTCCTTGGTGACGGAATGCCCGAAGACCGCCGCGTCGCCGCCTGTAGGCGGAAAAAGCGTTGAGAGGATTGAAATCGTGGTAGTTTTGCCAGCTCCGTTTGGTCCGAGCAAGCTGAAAATCTCACCTTCTTGAATATCGAAAGAAATATCATCGACAGCCGTCTTGCTGCCGTATTTCTTGACAAGGTTGCGGACTTCCAAAACAGTACCCATCAATTGCCTCCGTATCCAATAGGGATGGACATAGTATACAAGAAATATTGATGAACGGTTTAAGCAAAACGATGCTTTACCGGGGAAAAAGGACTGCAAATATGGGGGGGTTATAGAAAAAGCATGCTCACAGCAAGCGGATGAGCTTCCCTGAAAGGTTCTTGGCGCGGGCTATTGGCTGGAATCCTGCTCCATCAGCCCATAAAAGGGGTAGATGCCCTGACTGGCCAGGCCTTCGATAACATCCGGGCTGAGCATTTCGGCAGCATGGTAGTGCAGCCCAAAGCGCCGTTGAATCTCTGAGATGGAGCCGGCTTTTTCTGCCGCGCGAATTATTTCATCGCATTTGCTTTCGTTGTAGGTTGTGCGCAGCGCTTCGCGAAATTCCTCAAGCAGCGCCTGTCTTTTGTGCGGGTCGGTGGGCAGCGAGAAGCGCATGCCGGAATACTTGCGGTCGTAGGCTTCGCAAATTTTCTCGGCGCTCAGCGCGGGATACATGCCGCGGAAAACCACCATATCCTGGTCCAGCTTCTTGCGGGGGACTGCCAAAGTCTTGGGATAACCCAGGCTTAAGAGCAGCACCGGAGCAGCCAGCATTGGGATTTTGTAAAGTTCCGAGACCGCGGGAATGCACTCCAGGATGGTGCCTACATAGCAAGCCCCGATTCCGTACAGCCAGGCCGCGGTTTCGATGGTCTGCGCTGCGCAGACAACGTCATCCATGGCAATGGCGAAATGCCGGAAGCTCTTGTTGCAGGTAAAAGGCGCGTTGCTTTTACGGCTGTATACTGCCAGTTTGTGCCAGTCCAACAGGAATATCAGGTTCACCGGCGCCTGGGCGATAAAGCTCTGCCCCCCGCAAAGCTGCGCCAGCTGCTGGTTCCGCAGGCGGTTCTTTTCAACGATGATGGAATAGGGCTGCAGATTGCCGCCTGTGGCGCTGTTGATGCCCGCGGCCAGCACCTCATAGAGGATTTCCTCAGGAATTGGTTCCTCTTTAAAATTTCGCACGGATTGGCGCGCCTGCATCAAACCAACCGCCCAATCAGCTTTATCTAAATCTCGCTGCATCCTTCTACCTCACTGCTTCATCCTCTATTTTAATGGATAAAAGCAGTTAAATGGGCCGCAATCGCAACACAGCCCGTTTGTTTGCCTGAAAAACCCGCGCTTTGCGGGGGATTATTCCACCACAAAGCGCCGCGGCTTTATTCCTGGGTATCCCGAGAGTATTTTTCGTCAAGTTTGGCAAGCAGGAAAGATACCAGCCCGCCGGCAGTGAAGAGCAGCGCGCAGGCGGCAATCATGCCCAAACCCCGCACGCCCGAGGGAATAATGGCCAGCGTTGACCCGACCACGATGCCCAGGATGATGTGATACATCAGCGCGTAAAACTTTTTGAAGAGCCAGGAAACCAACCTTGCGAACAGCAGGACGCAGGCTAATCCGCCCAGCACCAGGGGAATGATAACTCCAAAGTCCAGGCGGCTGATGCCGCTGGCCATGGGTTCATATAATCCAAGATAAATCAGGAAATTCGAAGGGCTCATTCCGGGTACGACCACACCCAGACCAATCATCGCGCCGCTCAGCAGCCAGCTGCCAAAGTTTTGCGCCATCTGAACGCTGCGAATGGTTTGCAGCCAGCGCATCAGGAGGAGCGTGCCAATGGCAATGGCAGCCAGCAGTGCCCAGTGCCACGGCTTGCGTCCCTGCTTTCCCGAGGCCTTAATCAGAGAGGGAAAGGTGCCAGCGATAAAGCCGATGAAGAGCCAGGTAAATTGCGCGGGGTAATGCCCAAACGCCCATTCCACAACGGCAGAAAAGGCCAGCACTCCAAGCACACCGCCAATTCCCACCGGCAGAAAATAAACCAGGTTTTTAAAGAACTTTTTGCGCAGGTTTCCGAGCCAGCGCATTAAGGGTTCGTAAATTCCAAAAACGACTGCCAGCACGCCGCCAGACAGCCCCGGAGTGATAAAGCCAATCCCTACTAAAACGCCTTTCAAAAGCCGCAGAATCCACTCCGCGAGCAGCGGCTTCGGCCGGGTTATCGTTTCCTGAGTCATCCATTTCTCCTGCCAAGAATTACTAAAGCCCCACAATTATAGCCCCAAGCGGCAGGTTGGTGTTCCCACACCAATGATTCAAACAAGAATCAGTCCAAGAATCCATACGCCGAGCACGGCCAGGATTATCAGCGCGAACCGGCCCGCCGGCTGTTTGTCCGCGGGGTCTTTCCAGTGATAACGCTTGGAAAGCAGAATAACCATGATGTTTATCAGATACACCAGCGGAATGACGGCGCTGACAAGGATAAATATGATTGGGTCGGACATCTCGTTCTTTGCCAGGACAGCGTATCCAATCATCGCGATGACCCAGACAATCCCGCCCAAATAACCGGGCGCGGACTTAATTCCATGCATCGCCCGCAGCCGTGCGGCAAACATTCCAAGCAAAACAATCACCGCCAGGCAACCTGCCAACAACCAAAACGCGCTTAATGCTGATCTCATGATGTTTCCTATGGGTAAGCTCCGTGCATAATTATACCCAATGCCCCTCGCGCCCTGCCGGCGCCTTCCGCAAAGCTTGTATACCGGGCTGAAATGGAAAATGCTTTGTGCTACACTCACTTTCATACATGTTCAAAACTCGTGTTTCTTCACAAAGAGGTGACCAATGAAACAATTGCCCGGGCAACAATGGGTATGTAATGTATGCGGTTTTTCAATCGAAGGGGACACTCCCCCGGATAACTGCCCGCAGTGCGGCACAGACCGCGACCACTTTGAGAAAATTTATCCAGCTGGCACCCGTTATCTCATCATTGGCGCGGGCATCGCTGGCGTCAGCGCGGCCGACGCAATTCATCAGGCGGACCCCAACGCAAAAATTGTGCTGCTTTCCGATGAGACCGAGCTGCCCTATTTCCGCATGAACCTCACGCGCTACCTGGCCGGTGAATTAGACGACAGCAAGCTTGATTTGCATTCCCGCGCCTGGTACCTGGAGAATGACATCGAACTGCATCTGAACAGCAAGGTGGTAGACATCAACGCGCAGGAACGCCTGGTTTTTACCGCCGACGGACGCAGCTTTGCTTATGACCGCTTAATTCTCACCACCGGCGCCTCTCCTTTTGTACCGCCCTTCGCAGGCGCCCATCTGCCGGGCGTGCAGACCCTGCGCACCCTGCGGGATGCCAACGCCATTCTGTCTGTCTGTTCCCGGCCTGTGAACGTGGTTTGCATCGGTGGAGGGTTGCTCGGGCTCGAAGTCGCAGGGGCAATTTCCAAACGCGGCGCGAATGTGAGTGTGGTGGAAAGCCTGCCCTGGCTGCTGCCACGCCAATTGGACCAGCCCGCCAGCCGTATTCTTCAGCAGAAAATTGAAGCGATGGGAATTCATGTGTACACCGGCGCCAAAACAAAGGCGCTGGTTGGATTGGAACACGTGGAAGCGGTCGAGCTGGAGGACGGCAGCTCCCTGCCGGCCGACCTGGTCATCATCAGCGCGGGTGTGAGCGCCAATCTGGAACTTGCCCACAAAGCGGGTCTGGCAGTCAACCGCGGCATTATTGTGGACGACACGATGCGTACCTCCGACCCGAACATTTACGCCGCCGGGGATGATACGGAATATCAAGGCCGCATGTACGGCCTGTGGGTGCCGGCCAAAAGCCAGGGCACCATCGCCGGCTTTTCCGCGGCAGGCAAACCAGCCAGATTTGTCAGCGACCCGCCTTCCGCGCGCCTGAAAGTGCTGGGTATAGACCTTTTCAGCATCGGCGAAATTACTCCAACGCAGAGCGGCGATGTGCTGCTGGCCGACCAGAGCGACGGTAACTACGCCAGCTTCCTTTTCCGCGAGGGCGTCCTGCGGGGGTCCATCCTGCTTGGCGACGCCTCCCTGGCCGCTCCGGTCAAGAGCGCGGTGGAAGCCCAGCGCAATTTCAGCGCTGAACTGGCGCGGGGAATCAGCGCGGCAGACTTCAAAAAAGTGATTAAAGCCTGAATATCCTCTTCAGGGATTAAATAAGCAGGCAGAGTTCGGGCAAACTCTGCCTGCTTATCCTTTTAATAGGCCTAAATTGGGCGCAAAAAGAGCCCCGGTCGTGAGGCTCGGATTTCCAACGCTCCCTGTGGCAGCTTATAGAGGCGCGATAGTCTCTCAGCGGTCAGTATTTCGGCGGGCGCGCCCACCATCACAGAGCCGCTGCCGTCCACTAAAACGGTTTCGTCGCTGGCGGTCAGGGCGATTTCCGGGTCGTGCGTGGTCATCAGGATGGTTGTGCCGCCGTCGCGCAGGTCCGAGAGCGTCTGCATCAGGCGGTATTTGTTGCCAAGGTCCAGATGAGCGCTGGGTTCATCCAGCAGCAGCACGCGCGGCTCCTGTGCCAGGGCGCGCGCGATGAGCACCAGCTGCCCTTCGCCGCCGCTCAATTGGTCCACGTAAGCATCTCCCAGCGCTGGAATGCCCGCCCTGGCGAGCGCCTGCCGGGCCGCCTCTTTATCCGCTTTGCCTGGCGCGCCAAACAAAGCCAGGTGCGGAGCCCTCCCGAACAGAACATACTCCATCACCGTGTAGGAATACGGCTGGCGTTCCGTCTGCGGCACAAACGAGACTCTTCGGCCCAATTCCGCGCGGGAGTACGTGTCCAGTGGACGGTTTTCCAGCAGCACCCGCCCGGCTGAAGGCCGCAGCCAACCCAATGCCATATAAAGCAACGTGGTTTTCCCAATTCCGTTGGGTCCCAGAATCACCGTGAGGGTGCCGCGCCGCAGCTGGTAATTTAAATCGGTGAAAATCTGCCTGGCGGGGGTATACCCAAAGGCTACATGCTCAAAACTCAACAGGGCAGTACTCATACGCGCACCCCCTTTCCCAACCCCCGCGCCATCAGGACCATAAAGATGGCAGCCCCAAGCAGGGAGGTGAGAATCCCAAGCGGAATTTCCCCGGCGATAAGCATGCGCGCCAAATCATCACAAATGACCGCGAATGCCCCGCCCAGGAGCATTGCCGCCGGCAAATTGCGGCGCGTATCAGAGCCGACCAGGCGCCGGGCGATGTGCGGAATGATGAGCCCAATCCAGCCCACCATGCCGGCCACAGAAATAATCGCGGAGGTGGCCAGAACGGCCGCAACCATCATCAACGAACGCTCACGCCGGGGCGCCGCTCCCAACGAAAAAGATGTGGTTTCATCCAGCGCGAGCAGGTTCAGGCGCCAGCGAAAGGCAAAAATAAGCGCCAGACCTAACAAGCAGGCTGGCAGCACCGCCCAAAACTTATCCCAGGTGATGCTCGCGAGCCCTCCCAACATCCAGAACGTGATTTCAGGCAGCTGCCGCAGCGGGTCTGCCAGGTATTTCACAATGCCCAGTCCAGCCGAAAAGAGCGCGGAAACCGCGATCCCCGCCAGAACCAGGCGCAGCAGCCAGCTGCCCACGCGGATGCGGCGCGCAAGCAAATAAGAAAAACCCAATCCCAAAAACGCAAAAAGGGCCGCGGTCCCTTGCACAGCAGCAGCAGATGCGGAAAGGAAAACAATCGCCACAGCCGCCCCAAAGGCCGCCCCCTGGGAAACCCCCAAGAATCCGGGTTCCACCAGAGGATTGGCAAATATCATCTGAAAGACCGTCCCTGATGCTGCCAGCACCATGCCCAAAAGCGCGGCGGTCAGCAGCCTCGGCAGGCGAATGTTCAGCACCAACAGACGCGCCAGTTCATTCTCTCGCAGCTGACCGGGGCGGAGAAAACCCGCCTGGGGATAGCGCCCCAAAAATACGGACAGGCCCAGCAACAGGACAAAACTAACCGCAAATAAAACCCAGAGCCAATCTTTCCAGGCCTTTCCACGGTCCGTTCTTAAAAGCGATTCGTCTTCGTTCAACGCAAGTCACCCTGGGTATTAGGGAGCAGGTTCGCGTCGTAAGAGGCGTTATCAATCTTATATGCGAATTGGTAGAAGTCCCTGGCAATCTGTACAAAATCCGTCTGACCAAAGACTTCCGGATGCAGGCGGGCAGCCAGCCATCTCAGGCCAAGCACCCAGCGGGTATCCGGCTGGTCCCAGCTGTAAACATCCTTGGGAAAGCCGTAAAGATGACCTTCCCTGACGGCGCGCAGCAGCTGCCACTGCGGGTCCGCCTTTAATTGGGCTGCGACCCCGCTTGGGTCCTGGGCGTAAGCGATGACCAGGATAATGTCGGGGTCCCAGGCCGCTATCTGCTCTATGCTGACCTGTGCCCAGCCCGAGCCGATATTCGCGTCCAACCACACCGGACTGCCGCCAGCCATCTGAACCATCAGTGTTTGCATCCAGGCCGCCGGCGGAACATCGAATGCCACCGCGCCGTCTTTTTCTGAATATTGCAGCACCAACACGTTTTGTTTGTAAGCAGAAACGGACACCTTTTGTTCAATTTCCGCCGCCGCGTCCTGGTAGAGCTTAATGAGCTCCCGTGCGCGGTCTGGATTGCCAAAAATCCGGCCAATCAGCTCCAGGTCGCGGTAGTATTGTTCCGGAGTTTCAAAGTCCACATAAACTACCGGGATATTCAGCGCTTCAATCGGAGCGCCGTATTTCTCAGCCTGAGAACTCTTGAGAATGACCAGGTCGGGTTCGGCTGCGACAAATTGTTCCACGCCGGCATCGCGTTTGAGAAAAGCCTTTTCAGCGTACCCTGGATCGAGCAATTCAATGAAATTAAGGTTGCCCTGCGAGACAGCCTCAAACGCCACCACCCGTTCTTTAGCCTCCGGGAACATATAAAGCGCGTCCAATATCATCAGCGAAGCTTTGCCGGTCACCACAATGCGCCGCGGAAGCCTTTCCAGTTTCACTTCGCGATTCAATGCGTCCACCAGAACGACAGGTTGATCTTGCGTCTGGCTTTGGGTCGGCGCGGCCTGCCCACAGGCAGCCAGCAGCACGGCAGATAAGAGCAGCACGATGAGGGTACGTTTCATTATTATCCTTCCAAAATGCTTGGTTTGGTTTCATTAAGGTAATCCAGAATACTCTGAATTTGTTTTGTTCGGAAATTGCGAACCAGGGCTTCAAAGGCAGAGCCGCTGTAGTTGTGACTGCTCTGCTGCCGCAACCATGATTCTGCCGCGCGCGTTTGGCCTTCATAGAGCTCGCGCCGCGCGTCCCGGGGTAATTCCGAAAAGAAGAAAAGCTTCGCGAACCATTCCTGCCGAAATTCACGGGGGGAAAGCACCGGGGTTCTCATCCAGCGCAAAAAAGCCGCTTCTCCCTCGGCTGTGAGCGCGAATACTTTTCTATCGGGCGCGTTCTCGCCGCTTTCAAGCTGGGAGACAAGTAAGCCGTGCTTTTCAAGTTTGTTCAACGCGGCGTACAGCCAGCCGGGTTTGACTTTCCAGATGACTCCCAGGTTTTTATCCCACTTTTGCAGAATGTCATAACCATATTGCGGTTTTTGATAGATTAATCCCAATAAAGCATATTCAAGGTATAAAGGCAAAGCAGTTCGCGGTGACATCTGGCATCCTCTCTATTCACGTAGTGAATAGTAAACATTCTATCACAACAGCAGTAAATATTTCGCAAGGACCAAAAAGGTGAGAAGAAACGTGTCGGGTCAAGAAGAGCCTCAGCGTTGGAAAGCTTGCTGATACACGCTGAGAACGCGGGCGCGCGCCAGGTTGTGCTCCACAATTGGCGGCGGATAATCCACACCCACGCGGCAGCGGGCAGCCCCCTCCAATTCCGCGGGCATTTCCCACGGCGCGTGAATGTATTGGTCGGGCACGCCTGCCAGCTCCGGCACCCAGCGGCGCACATAAGCCCCTTGCGGGTCAAATTTGCGCCCCTGCAGAACAGGGTTGAACACGCGGAAGTAAGGCGCGGCATCTGTGCCCGTTCCGGCCGTCCACTGCCAGCCGCCGTTATTCAAGCCGGGTCGCCGTCTATCAGCTGCTGCATGAACCAGCGTTCGCCTTCCTGCCAGTTAATCAGCAGGTGCTTGACCAGGAAAGAAGCGCAAATCATCCTGGCGCGGTTGTGCATCCAGCCAGTGGTCGCCAGCTGGCGTATCCCAGCGTCCACCACCGGGTAACCAGTGCGCCCGGCCTGCCAGTCTGCCAGGTCCTGCGGGGCTGCGCGCCAGCGAATGTTTTTACCCGCCGGCACGAACGACTCGCTCAGCACCTGCGGGAAATGCCAGAGGATGGACAGGTAAAACTCCCGCCAGATGAGTTCGTTCAGCCAGGTTTCCGCGCCGGCGCGGGAATCTTCATCGCGAGCGTCCGCCATCGCGGCGCGGGCTGCCTGGGCTGCCTGGCGGGGAGAGAGCATGCCAAAGCGCAGATAAGGCGAAAGCGCAGAGGTGCCTTCCAGGTCCATGCGGTCCCGCTGGCTCCTGTACGCGTAAATCGGACCGTCCAGGAAGGATTCCAGGCGGCGCTGCGCTTCTTGTTCCCCGGCAGGGAAGTGCGCGGGGGCGGGCAGAGCGGGGATTTCCCCGGAGGCCAAAGCGGGCAGCGCTGGCAGCGAAAGCGGCTTGCCAGCCTGCGGGGATGGGAAGGGCAAAGCTTTCCAGGCGCGGCTGAAGGGGGTGAACACGGTGTAAGGGTTCCCATCGTTTTTGACCACAGCCCCAAACGCGTGCGCCCCCACCCCCGGCAGCAGGCTTAAGGTTGCGCGCGCCCCCACCGCGCGGTCGCGCTCGCGGGCGTACGGAGAGGCATCCTCTTCGGCAAAGACAGGCGCGCCGCCAAGCTCCTCCGCCAGGCGCGGGATTTCTTGTACGGGATCCCCGCGGCGGATGACCAGCCCGGAGCCCAGCGCGCGCAGGTCGGCCTGCAGGCTGCGCAAGCCGGCAAACAAAAAAGCCTGCCGACGTTCGGCGGGCCTGGCAAGCAGGGTAGGGTCCAGGACAAAAACCGGCACAAAGGCGCCGCCGGCCTCGAAGGCGGCCTGGAGGGCCAGGTTGTCGGTCAGTCTCAAATCGCGGCGAATCCACCAGATAGCCATGCGCGTCCTTTCGGCGTGGAGGTTTACCTCCTGGGCTAATTTTACCCGAGAGCGCGTCCGCCAGCACTGATGGGACCGGGCAATTTAATGGGTGGACAAAAAAGCGGGGATTTGCTATAATCTTGGCACTTCGGGCGCGTAGCTCAGTTGGTTAGAGCGCACGGTTCACATCCGTGAGGTTCGGAGGTTCGAGCCCTCTCGCGCCCATGTTTTTTTATTTAACCCCCAGGTTTTTTCTTATCCCATCCGAGCACCCGCGGAGGGTGTAATAAAGGGTCGGAGGTTCGAGCCCTCTCGCGCCCATGTTTTTTTTATTTAACCCCCAGGTTTTTTCTTATCCCATCCGAGCACCCGCGGAGGGTGTAATAAAGGTTCGGAGGTTCGAGCCCTCTCGCGCCCATGTTACCTGCTCCTGCTGGTCTCCTGACCAGCAGTTTTATTTTCCCATCCGTGCACCCGCAGGGGGTGTCATAAAGGTTCGGGAGACGAGCCCAGCTATGTACTGCCTTCGGCTTGTCGCGCCCATGTCACCTGCTCCTGTTGGTCTCCTGACCAGCAGTTTTTTTCCCATCCGTGCACCCGCAGGGGGTGTCATAAAGGTTCGGGAGACGAGCCCAGCTATGTACTGCCTTCGGCTTGTCGCGCCCATGTCACCTGCTCCTGCTGGGCTCCTGACCAGCAGTTTTATTTTCCCATCCGTGCACCCGCAGGGGGTGTCATAAAGGTTCGGCGCGTTTTCAATCTTTATTGCCGGCCGGTCCCGCTCTCACGGCGCTATCCCCACGATAATCCGCGTCTGGGAGAAATAGCCGGCTTTCATATCGGCCGGCTCGGTGCTCAGCTGCCGCCCGCAGAAATACAGCACCAGCCCGCCCGCCTCCAACTCCGCGAAGCCGCTCTCCGGATAGGTTTCCGCCAGGTACGGCACGAGGTCCATCACATGCTCCGAAACCACCGCCACCTCCGCGGCTGGTACGCGCGCCAAAGCTGAGACCGTGCCAGTTACCTTCTCACCATTCACTTCAAAAACGACTTGGCTGCCAATCAGGCACTGCGCGGCTTTCAGGTCAAATTCCTCGGGGGTGTTCAGGCGCCCGCTTATGTGGCGCTCCATGTATTCCTGCAGCGGAAAGGCGCTTTGCACCCGGCCCAACACATCCAGGCCCGAATGCATCCACAAACCGGTGTATCCCAGGTGCTCCCAGGCGACCACATTACTCTTCCCGACCTCAAAGAGGCCGCTATCAAATATTTCCGGTGTCCAGGCATACACCGAGAAGGCAGGCAACGCGATGCGTCTCTCCTCGCAAGTCGGTGTGAAGACGGCCTTTATCTGTCCTTCCAGCCAACTGACACCGCCAAAACGCATCCAGGTATCTGCTGGCGGTGGCGTCGGCTCTGGCTCTTGGGTAATTACAGCGCGCCCCAATCCGGAGCGCAAGCCCAGGCTCGGCGCGGCTTCAGTTACCATAACTAGTTGGGCTGGCTGCCCGGCAAGAAACGGGTCCCTTATTGCCGGCGCGCTCTCCACGGCAGGCGGCATCTGAGGGTTGTACTGTCGGAAGAGCACAACCCCCAGAGCAATCGCGAGGATGCCGGAGCTGATGCTGACAGCCTGCAGCAGTTTCTTCCAGAATTTAGTCATCCTGCTTTCTCAAAGCGGCGTAAGAGCCGATCGAAATCAATCCAAATACCGCCGCGGCAGTTTGCAGCAGCGCCGGGCTCAATCCGCCGCCGGTTTGAGGTGAGCGGCTCGGTGCCGGCGTGGGGGTAGGTGTACCGGCTGGGTCCTCCGGGTCTGGCGTAATGGTGACCTCAGGGGTCGGCGTCTGGGTCTCCGCGGGGGGCGTGGTCGGCGTGCTGGTGGGCACATCCGTTGGCACCTCGGTCGGGGTATTCGTCGCGGTGGGCTCCAGCGTTGGGGTGTTCGTCTCGGTAGGCTCCAGCGTGGGCGTATTCGTCGCGGTGGGCTCCAGCGTGGGCGTATTGGTAGGAGTGTTCGTCGGCGTGTTCGTCGGGGTATTGGTGGGCGTGTTCGTCGGGGTATTGGTGGGCGTATTCGTCGGGGTATTGGTGGGCGTGTTTGTCGGGGTAGGTTGTCTGTTGACGCGGTAGTTATCCTGCTTGTTCCCGACATTCACGTTGTAGGTGCCCCAATCGTCCGCGGCAATCGTATACGCGTTAATACAAAAGGCTCCCAGGCTGTTTGTGGTCAGAATCCCGGAAGCGACAATCTGACCTGGGTCGCCGGAAGCCCCGCCGGGCTGCCCGATGATATTCCAGGGATATGCCGTATTGGGATCAAAGTTGTCTCCGTTGATATAAACAGTTTCTCCTACATTGAAAAGGTTTACATTTTGTTGGGCGGTGCCGCAGTCATTGCGGGTGGTCCAGATTGCGCCGCTGTTGCCCTGCGCGCTGGTCTGGGAAAAAATCATCGAAACTACTGATAATACAGCGCTGAGGGCGATGATTATTCGTAACCCGTGCTTCTTCATGGCTGTCCTTTCTCTATGAATTCGTGATACCATCACGAATTTTTTTCATACCAGATGCGTCATATTAATACATCCGGGGAAAAGACTCAAACGCATGTACAAAGAATCACTAAAAAAAACATCGTTTTCCAAAGAAAAAACGGGAACCTATTGAACTATGGCGCCTCCGCTCAGCTGTTTCGCTGCCAGCCAGTTCCTGGATTATAATTAGCGACCACAACCACTTTTGAGGACTACCTTATGCCACCCATTTCACTGACCGGCATCAAGCCGACCGGCAACCCGCACATCGGCAACTACTTCGGCATGTACCGCTCCGCCCTTGCCCTCACCCAAAAATACCTGGGCATGTATTTTGTCGCGGACCTGCACGCCCTCACCACCACGCCTGACCGCAAGGAACTGCAGGCGCTGATTTACGAAGTGGCTGCCAGCTGGATTGCCCTGGGCCTGGACGTGGAGAAGTCCATCTTCTTCCGCCAGTCCGATATCCCCGAAATCCCCGAATGCACCTGGCTGCTGGCCTGCGTCACCCCCAAAGGACTGCTGAACCGCGCCCATGCCTACAAAGCCGCGCTGGATAAGAACCTGGAAGCAGGGCGCGACCCCGATGACGGCGTGAACGCCGGGCTCTACAACTACCCGGTGCTCATGGCGGCCGATATCCTGCTCTACGATTCCGATGTCGTGCCGGTCGGGCTGGACCAGAAGCAACACATTGAAATCACGCGCGACATTGCCGAAAACTTCAACCGAATCTACGGCAAAACGCTGAAATTGCCCGAGGGAATCATCCCAGAGGATGTGCAGTCCGTGCCAGGCATCGACGGCCGCAAGATGAGCAAGAGCTACAACAACACCCTGCCCATTTTTGCCCCGGAGAAAGACCTGCGCAAGCAGATTATGCGCATTGTGACCGACAGCACCCCGCCCGAGGCTCCCAAGAATCCGGATACCTGCAACCTGTACCAGATTTACCGCTTATTCGCACCCCCCGAAAGACTCGCTCAGGTGCGGGCGCTGTACCTTGAAGGCGGCCTGGCCTACGGCGCCCTTAAATCCGAGCTGGCGGAGTTGGTCCTCTCATACTTCGGCGAAGCCCGCCGCAAGTACAACGCGCTCATCGCGGACCGCGCCTACCTGGACCAGGTTCTGGCGCAGGGCGCGCAGAAAGCGCGCGCCATCGCCGCGCCTGTGCTTAAACGCATGCGCAAAGCCGTCGGGATTGACGCCTGACGCGCCGCACAGGTCAGAACAGCTGAAAATACTTCCGAAAGACCGCCCGGCGGGTCAGGGGCGCCTTTCATTAAAGCCGAATATTACGAAGCGGTCATCGATTAACCAGCTTCTACAGGGAATTTGAATGCAAAAAGAACAAAGAATTAAAGAAACGAACCTTTCAGTAGGCCTCGGGCTGGGCGCGAACATCGTCCTCGCGCTGGTAAAGTCCATTGTGGGTATCATCGGCAGTTCGCCAGCGCTGCTGGCGGACGGTATCAACTCCACTTCCGACGTGGTTTACTACCTGGTTGTGTCGGTTTTTGTGCGCGCTGCGAACAAACCCGCTGATGATGAACATCCCTACGGCCATACCCAGTATGAGAGCGTTGGCGCCCTGGTGGTTGGCGCTTTCGTGATTACCACCGCCCTCACCATCTTCTGGAATGCCATCGACACACTGGTGCAGCTGCTGCAGGGTAAAAGCGACTTCAGCGGCGCCAGCCAGCTTGCCCTATGGGTTGCCATCGGAACCGTGCTGATTAAAATCGGGCTTTTTGTGGTTACCGCCTACCTTGGCAAGAGAACCAACAACGACACGGTCCTCGCCCTTGCCTCCGACCACCGCAACGATAGTCTGGCGGCTTCCGCAGCCGCCCTGGGCATCTTTATGGGCAGGTTGGGCTACCTCTGGATGGACCCCGTTGCCGGCGCCCTGGTGGCTTTCTTCATCCTGCGCACCGGTTTGTCTATCGTTCGTGAGTCTACAGCCGCATTGATGGATACCGTCCCTGGCGCGCCCCTGAACGATAAGGTGACAGCCCTTGTCCGCTCCGTCCCCGGCGTGCAGGAAATTGACAGCATCCTCGCGCACCGCTTCGGGCAGTACTACACCATCAATCTGACCATCAGCGTGAGCGACCAAATCAGCGTGCACGACGGCGACATCATTGCCAGCCAGGCCGAAAAAACCCTGCTGGAAAACATCCCGGATTTGCGAAATGTGCATGTGCATTACCACCCGACCGAGCGGTACCGCGCCGAGCTGTAAACAGGCACTCCTTTCTCACAACGCCGGAATCCCATCCGGCGTTTTTGCTGTCTGATAGGATATAATTTTTTCAGATGCGAACCTCCGGCTAAGCTTTTTTGCCGGCACAAGGCAGAGGAGGAAGTGATGATAAGCAACTTTACCTACTACAACCCCACCAAAATCATCTTTGGAACCGGCACTATTCCCAAACTGAATAAACTCGTCCCGCGCAAAGCCAAAGTGATGGTCCTCTACGGCGGCGGTTCCATAAAAAAGAACGGCGTGTACGACCAGGTGATGGCCGCCCTCAAGAAGCGCGAAGTGCTGGAATTTGGCGGCATTGAAGCCAACCCGGATTACGACACGCTGATGCAAGCTGTCAAAAAAATCCGCAAAAAGGGCGTCGATTTTCTGCTGGCAGCCGGCGGCGGTTCGGTCATCGACGGCGTCAAATTCATCGCGCTGGCAGCCCTCTACCCCGGCGAAGACCCCTGGGAAATTCTTGCCGGCGACGGTCTCTCCAAGGCAAAGGAAGCCCTCCCCTTCGGCACGGTGCTCACCCTGCCTGCCACCGGCAGCGAGATGAACAGCAACGCCGTCATCTCCCGCCGCAGCATTCAAGAAAAGCTCTCCTTCAGCAGCGACCTGGTCTTCCCGC
>Ga0116172_10001153_pt1 | contig 25006 bp, 17 predicted proteins | sample AD_UKC083_MetaG_FD_89799 | JGI IMG/M metagenome (GOLD analysis project Ga0116172, IMG submission 89799) | Active sludge microbial communities of municipal wastewater-treating anaerobic digesters from USA - AD_UKC083_MetaG | ecosystem: Engineered > Bioreactor > Anaerobic > Digestate | place: USA... | reverse complement strand
TCCGGCAGGGATGTCTGAAACATCAATTTGAGACATCTGAATTTCACTCATTGCAACATTGGTAGAATAGTTAATTGCAGAAAATGTCTTTGCCACTAGATTTGTTTTCATATCAACAAATGATAGTGAAATTTGACCTGCGGCTGTGCTTGTATAAGTCATTCTCAAATCAAATATTTGGGGAGTTGTTAAATTAATTCCCCAACTAGCCCAGTGTCTGGGATTGGCTGTGTAATCTATCCCGTTCTGAAAATTCAAAAAGCCGTCCGTATCCGGATCATTCATATAGGGATTATAAAAGGCATTTGTACAATTAAGTTTGATTGTATCAGTTGAACCTAATGCTGTCGTTATATCCAATGTTGTTCTATTTTTAATCTTAAAAATATTTCTTGCATCAGCACTAAATCCTGCGTCTATAACCGGAAAATTAAACGCCTCTATATTCCCCGGATCATCCAATTTCTCATAATAAGGTTGAAATGAAACACCAAAAGTAGCTTCCAGTGAATTTTGATTAAAATTGCTTTTTGCAACACTATATTCAGTTGTAGTGTTATCCGAATTCATAGTTCGAACTATGGATCCTGCACTAATCCAATCCCAAGTGGTAGGAGAACCACCACTATGATAAAGTAGAGACGTCCCTTGGATTAGATAATCAAGTCCTGCAGCAGGCCAATGATTATAGTCTCCTACATATCCTGTAGTTTTTAAACGATCTGAGTCAAAGAACACATCAACCCAACAATATTGTGCAGGGACGAATTTTTTACCTTGTTCAGCATAAAATGCCAAAAAAAGCGTATTATTTTCTTCTGCCAATCTAAAATAAGGGTAAACCCCCGGTTCCGATTGAATAGGAACATTATCCCATTTACTCACAGCACCGGTACCTTTTGTCAATTTCAAGTTCTGAACTTTCAAGTTTGAATTTGTTGCCGAATTTTTCAAAACAACCATATAACGTCCGGCAGGGATATCTGAAGCATCAATTTGAAACACTTTTGTTTCACTCATTGTACCATTGGTAGAAAAGTCAATTGCAGGGAATGTCTTTGCCACCGCATTTGTTGCCATATCAACAAATGATAGCGAAATTTGACCTGCATTTGTGCTTTGATAAGTCATTCTCAGATCAAATATTTGTGGAGTTGCCAAATTAATTGCCCAACTGGCCCAGTGGCTGGGATTGGCTGTGTGATCTGTCCCGTTCTGAAAATTCAAAAAGCCGTCTGTATCCGGGTCATTCATATAGGGATTATAAAAGGCATTTGTACAATTAAGTTTGATTGTATCAGTTAAACCTAATGTTGTCGTTATATCCAATGTCGTTCTGTTTTTAACTTTATAAATTTTTTTATTAGTAAATCCATTGTCCGGACCCGGTAAATCGCATCTCTCCCCTGCCTTGGGGAACAATTGCAATCCTATACCCAAAGTAGTTCCCAGGGAAAATTGAATATACCAGCTTTTTTCTGAGCTATATTCAAGTATTGTGCTATCAGGCACAGCAGTTCGAAGTACGCCATAATTTATAGGAGCCCATCCCCATTCATTCTGATTAGAATTTGAAAAATAATATACCATATTCCCCTGGAGTAGGTAATCAAGCCCTGAGCTAGTCCAAGGACTATATGTTGCTCCTATATATCCTGTAGCAGTTGAATAATCTGCGTCAATGAATATGTCAGCAAATGACGCAGCGAAAGGTTTATTTGCTGCAGCATAAATTGCCCAATAAAGCACATCGTTTTGTTCTGCAAATTTAAAATAGGGGTAAACCCCGGGTTCCGATTGAATGGGAGTAGTAACCCATTCACTCACATCACCATCTGCTACGTAGGTCGTCTGACCGTATATAACCACCATAGAGCAGATCAATAAATAAAAAGTAAAGATTGTTTTTTTCATTTTTTGTAAAATTTAAAAGTTAGAGAATTGTTTTTTTATTTTCTGTTGTTTTAAGTTAAATCATAGATTAATCAATATTTTATCGTAAAATAACCTGGTAGGAAAGCAACTTAAACTTGTATATTATTTATTAGCCATTAACCGTAAAGATATTATGAGTTTGAAACTTATACAGGAAATAGTCTGATGTAATTTTGGACTCTACAAATCGCCACTTGTAATTCCGACAGTAAGGGTATGTAATGTTTAATTGAGAACACAGAACACAGACTTCGTAACTCGTAACTCGTAACTCGTAACTTCTTTAACTTCCCTCTCTAAATCTGTTACATCGTTTTGAGAAAGCCCTTTTTAATTTTTCACCAATTTAAAAGCTTTATTCTGAAGATTTACAATGTAAACCCCGTTAATATAGCCGGTCAAATCTAAAGTATTCGTGCCTTCTTTTAATTCTCTTATACCTACAAGTTGTCCCGAAACAGAATAGATTTCCATAGAAGTTGCATTTTTTACACTGATGGAATAAATATTTGCCCGGACAGGATGGAGGGTAATTTCCGGATGGGCTTTTAAATTTCCAATAGAAGTGTTTGTGCCAGCTTGCCATTGTAATAACGGATAACCATCATTTTGGTCGTCTAAAAACTTCCAAGTACCGGTAAAATCCCAATCTACATAGGTAGATTGAAGTTTCATTTCTGCGCTGGTTTTCCCTTCACCTCCAGCACTTGCAGTGATACCGCTTGTTTCTGTATCCCAATAAGATTTTGTAACTGAAGTACCTGGAGGGTTGACTTCATTAAATCCAACCACACCTCCTGAATATCCGGAAGGACCTGTAACTACACCTGTTGCATAGCATTCTGAAATTGTTCCGGTACTACCATTTTGTCCGACTACTCCGCCAATTCCTCCAAAAGTGCTTGTTGGGGATGCTGATGCCATTGAATAGTTTTGAAAAATGTATCCGGTGTTATAACCGGTAATTCCTCCAACAAAGGTTTCTCCTGTGATGGCTCCTGTTGAAAAACAAGTGCTGATTTTTGTAGTTAATAAATTTGCAGGTTCAGCAGTTACACTTCCTGCAATTCCTCCAACTCTCTGATTACCTTCCACTGTGCCATTCTCGAATGATGAATTGGAAACATTTGCACCATTCCAAAGATTGCCTACGATTCCACCAACATAGCTACCTCCTTTGATATTGGATGCTTTTAAATGAATATTTTTCAAAGTAGCCCCGTTGGTATAACCAAATAGTCCTACTTCGTTTTCAGCAGGTCTGTTGATCGTCAAATTAGAAATGCTAAATCCTCCGCCGTCATAAGTGCCGAAAAATAAGGACTCTCCTATTTTCCCAATTGGTTTAAATCCGGCTCCTCCGTTAAGTGTAGCTGAAGCAGATGCATCAATGTCTGCAGTTTGCAAGAAATGAGCTCCGAATTCAGCTCCGGCGTTTGACAATTCAATCAAATCATCCAGATTAGCGATTTGAAAAGGATCTGATGATGAACCACTTCCTCCGCTATATTTATCCGGATCTTGGGCAAAGATAGTTCCTATGCCAAAAAGAATAATTGTAAATAAAATTGCATTTTTTTTCACGTTTTTGTTTTTAAAAAATTATCAATTGTATCCTTTATTTTGTTTTATAACCCCTCCCGATCTGTCAATTTCAACTTGTGGAATAGGGAAGTATTCATTTTTGCCTTTTTGAAAATCAGCCCCGCGATTGTTAGAACCCGGAAGAGCAGAATATTCATTCATTGTTTCTACATAAATATTCCATCTTTTTAAATCATAAAAACGGTTATATTCCATCGCCAGTTCTACCCTGCGTTCGTGTCTGACTGCCTCCGTCAGGTCGGCTGTTTGCAGTACATCCGGAAGATTTTTGTTCTGAATGATTCTTGTCCTTGAAATTGCTTCTACATCGTCTTGTCTTGAATTATTGGCTCTTCGTCTTACTAAATTGATGTTGTCTGCAATATCTTTCGCACTTCCATTTGTATGAATGAGTGATTCGGCATATAAAAGCAGAATATCTGCGTATCTGATGATATGATAAGACCACGCATCATCCCCCCAACCCAATAATCCCCGGCGATTTGGAGGAAGATATGATTTCCTGTTGTGATATCCGGTAGAAGGGTATGATGAAAAATCTAATTTTTCTTCACCGGGATTTCTTGAAAATTTATCTCCGGGTTCTATGATCGTAAACAATAATCTTGGGTCGCCGGCTTCAAATTCATCTACTAAATTTTGAGTCGGTTGGTCGAATCCCCAAGCTCCTGTCGGTCCTCTTGGAGAAGTATAAATTGGAATAAATGAGCCGTAGATAAATGAGCCGGGATCATCACCACGTATGTTAACCAGGATAGATTCATTTGATTTGTAGCCATTTGTAAGAAATAAAGATTGAAAACGCGGTTCCAAGGTATAGTTTCCCGAGTTAATCACTTTTTTTGCCGCATCACGGGCTTTGACAAATAACTCAGGATCATCCTTCGCAAAAAACATATAAACTTTAGCCTGCATAGCCCAAACCGCTTCTTTTGTAATCCGGCCTAATTCATTGGCAGGTAAAGCAGATTTTGAAGGTAAATTCACTTCAGCTTCAGCCTCATCCAGATCTTTCATAATAAACAAGAAAGATTCTTCCTCAGTAGCTCTTGCCAATGAAGGAATGTCTTTTACGGTCAGGGTTTTGTCAAGGAGAGGAACTCCACCGAAAACTTTTACCAATTCAAAATAGAAGAATGACCTTAGAAATTTTAATTCAGCGATATATCTTGCCTTTACTTCATCGCTAATCCGATAACCGGAAGCATCAACCAGAGGATTGATCGGGATTTGTTCCAGGGCTATATTGGCATTACCAATTCCAAGGTATAGGGTACTCCAGTAATTGGCTAAAGAAGTATTGGTGGAAAGTGCTCTTCCCGCTCCGATATCGGTAACCCAGGGTCTGTCACCGGCATCCGAACCTCCTTTTTCACTGTCATCTGTTGACATATTGCCCAATTCGGCACGAGGAGCTTCGTAACCGTAGAAGTCATTCAGAGTCTGATAGACCTTTACAACTGAATTAAATCCTGCATCCGGAGAAAGGAAGAAATTGTCCTCAGTAAAAACACCCATGGGAGGTCTGTTCAAAAAATCGTCGCTGCACGAATTTAATGATAAAAGAACCGGCAGGATTAATAGTGATTTATATAATTGTTTCATGATGCTTTAAAATTTAATATTTAATCCCACTGTTAACACCCTTGCTTGAGGATAAAATCCCTGGTCGATACCGGCTAATTTTGCATCTGTGGACCCTATTTCAGGGTCTAATCCGGAATAATTCGTAAAAGTAAATAAATTTTGTGCACTTACATATAATCTCAAATGATTTATTTTTACCAACTTAGTCAGGGCAGGAGAAAAATTATAACCAAGCTGAATGTTTTTGATTCGTAAGTAAGAACCGTCTTCTACAAAATAATCAGAAACACTATTATTTAATCCCTGTACTTGTGAGATTTTATGATAACGGTCAGTAGAGCCTTCTCCATCCCATGCTCTTTCCAAAAAGCCCTTGGCTGCATTCAGATAGCCGTTTCCTGATTCAGTGTCGTAAAGCATAATGTTCATAACTTCATTTCCTTGTGACCCCTGAAGAAATATGCTCAAGTCAAAATTTCGATAATACATATTGGCAGTGATACCATACACAAAGTCAGGCCAAGGAGAACCGATAAAAGTACGGTCGTCGGAGTTGATGAAATCATCTTTGTTTAAATCTTTATACCTTACATCTCCGGGTGTGGAGTCATCACGTTGCGGACCGTTCTCCACCTCTTGTTCGTTTTGGAAAATACCATTGGTTACGTATCCGTAAAAATAACCCACGGGCATTCCGACTTCAGTCTTGGTAAGTACATTGTCCAGATAGGCAGAACCGTAGACTGCATCACCGCTTCCTAGTGAAATAACCCTGTTTTTGTAAGTTGATATATTTGCAATCAGATCATATTTAAAATCTCCCTGATTCTTTCTGTAAGTTAGTCCGAACTCCCAGCCGTAATTCACCATTGAGCCGACATTCACATAGGGGAAGTTTGGATAACCCAATGTGGTAGGAAGTTGTACTATCATCAGCATATTATCCAGGGTTTTGTTGAAATAATCTCCTATAAATTCAATTTTTCCATCGAACAAAATTAAATCTACTCCAACATCAAACTGTTTTGAGGTTTCCCATTGCAGCAAGGGATTTCCGGTAAACTGGCGACCGGCAGCTATCAGGGCGGTATTTTCGTCACCAAACATGTATCGGTCGTATATGGTGCTGCCATAGGTTGCCATATACGATCCGCCGCTAATATTTTGATTTCCGATGTGTCCATAGCTGATTCTTAACTTTCCGTCGCTTAGCCACGAACTTGCCTGAGTCAGGAATTCTTCGGCAGAAAAGCGCCAGGCACCCGAAATGGAAGGGAATGTACCCCATCTGTATTGTTTGGCAAATTTTGAAGACCCGTCCCGACGTAAATTTGCAGAAATTATATACTTGCTGTCGTAATCAAATCCTATTCTTCCAAAATAGGAATTTAGTGCATTGGAATAAGGATAACCCGATACGGTCGGATTTAAAGTTCCATTGTTCAGAATCCTCATTTCAGGGTCATTGTTTATAATGCCTTGTACGGATGCACTGAAGGAAGATACCTTTGTAACTTCAAAGGAATAACCGGCGAGGGCTGACAATTTTATTTTATTGAATGTTTGTTCGTAAGATAAAATATTTTCATTTATGAAGTAATTGCTGCTGTGCAATGAATTTATTACTGTATTTGTAGAGCTGTAATCAAATGAATTTAATACATATTTTGGTTGAAACCCATCTGTTGTAGAGCGAACAACATCTACTCCTATCCTTGAATTGAATTTCAAAAAATCGAATATTTTTATATCCAGATCTGCTCCTCCTTTCACCCCGTAAGTTTCATATTTGCTCTGTCGCATTCTCTCAATTTGTGCCACCGGATTGCGTTTGTTCGAATACAGTATCCCCGAGTATAAGGAATAAAGATTATTAGGTTCATATCCGTTATAAATATGATTTAAAAAAGAGGGTACTTCTACTAAATTACTTCTGTAAACCGGGGTAATCGGATCGGCTGTCATAGCTGAAAAAATAGTTCCGGTATATGGGTTGTTTTCATCAATTACCCGTTTTTTCTCGTAAATAACTCCTATGTTCGTTTTCAATGATACTTTTGAACCCAGTTTTACATTCAGGTTGTTTCTCCACGAAAGACGTTCATATTCAGAGCCTTTTATAATCCCATCCTGATCAAGATAGGCCAGGCTTGAGTGTATTCCCAGGTTTTTTGTCCCTGCACTGAAGCTGAGGTTGTGATTTTGTATAAAAGCCTGATTGTTGGTTATTTCATTCCACCAGTCAGTTCCGTTCGGACCAGAGTTTTTTTCCACAAAATTCATCACGGCAGCAATGTTTTCATCCGTAGAAAATTCCAGTAATCTTGGTGCATTCACAGCATCGGCAGCCCGATTTTTATATTCGATAAATTCCCTGGCATTCAGCATATAAGGTCTTTTCCACGGCGATTGAAATCCGAGATAATTGTCGTATTGAACCGTTGCGGTTTCATTTACTGAGCCTGTTTTGGTCGTAATGATGATTATCCCGTTTGAAGCCCTGGACCCATAAATGGCTGCTACAGAAGCATCTTTATGTATGGCGATTGATTCAATGTCGTTTGGATTTAAATAGTCTATGTCGTTTTGAGGCAGCCCGTCAACTATATACAAGGGAGTATTGGAGCCATGGATAGAGCCAATTCCTCTAATCCTTACAACAGCGGGAGCACCGGGGGTTCCACTGCTTTGGGAAACAGTTACACCGGTGGTTTTACCTTGCAGCACATTTGAAACACTGCTTATTGACATTTTATTGATTTCTTCGCCCTTTACTACCGAAATAGCTCCTGTGATATCCTTTTTGGCAACTGTTCCATAACCAATTACAACTATATCTTGCAGTTCAGTTGTACTTTCCAGCAATGTTACATCAATTCTTTGTTTATTGTTTACGGGAATTTCCTGTGAAACGAATCCAATCATGCTCACCACAAGTATATCGCTATTCGCAACATTCAGATTAAACTGTCCGTTAATGTCTGTCGCTACTCCTACGCCCGTACCCTTTATTTGTACAGATACACCTATGAGTGCTTCCCCGTTTTCGTCGCTTACGGTACCGCTGACAGGTCGGTTATTCTGTGAAAAGGAAGGGAAGGCAATTGTAATGATCATCAAGATCAAGATCATTGCTTTTTCAATATTTTTTGATTTTTTGTTTCTCATCTGTATGGAAATATTGACTAAATATGGTATATCTATAATTTCTTGTTTTAATTTAATGGTATATACGGGGTTGCAGAACTTGATTTCTTTATTTTGTCTATTGCCAGAAGGACGAAAGCAGATTCAAATGAATACCAATGATCTTTTTGTTTGTTGACAGAATTAAACGAATAAATATGTTTCATATACTCTTCCACTCGTGCTTTATCGTTGATATTCGCTGCCGCAAAGGATAATATAGCCCATGCGTGAGAACTTGAAGGGAGTATGCCGAGTGACCAATTGGGATAATTTTTATTGAATTCCGTATATAGTTTATTGGCTCTGCTTGAATAAGGGTCAATCACTTCAAAAATAGCCGGATACAATTGAGAAGTAGCATCAGCATAAAACTTATCCCAACTGGAAGTTAGCACGTCTTCATTGTCTTTATTGTCTATCCAATTATACATCGTGCTTTGCCAAAATTCGGATTCAATCGAGTTGGTGTTCTTATTAACAAGCATATTGTAGTTGGATGTCGTAGTTAATAGTCCTTCATCATGCAACCACTTGGCTGATTTTAATCCTCTATTCACTTCAGAATTGTCCATTAAATATTTTGCGGGATAAACATAAGATGCAATAGAAAGGTAATCGTCATCATCGTTGGAGAATGTTGTGGGGATGGAATTTTCTTCAGTATCCAAACATGTTTCCAATGCTTTTGCTACTAAATTTAATTTAGTAATATATTGCATTAGCCAGCTTTTGTTTTCAGCAGAAAGCATGGCAAACTCCTGTGCCAGCATCAAAAAGGTAGCAGCATAAGAATCCACAGAGTCATAATTACCTTGAGTAGTTTCATTTGGAGCGTAATAGTCATAAATTGAACCGACAATTTCACTGCCGCCTTGAATGGTGTTTACTTCACCATTTAATTTCCCCATATACCATTGCATGTATTTTTTTACTACATCTGTATTTTCTGTGCTCGGGTTTTTCAATAATGCAATGCAGGCAAAATTGGCAAAATATCCGCATATCTTGCTGTTTGATTGGGTGTTGTCTGTTATTGCACCACTTGGCAGTTGTAAGCTTTTTATATATGAAATCTGAGATTTTTTTACAATATCGTACACCAAATCCATATTATTTATGTTTCCATTTCCATTTTCCGGTTTGGGTGGTGTTGTTGATGAATCTCCGCAAGAATTACAGATGGCCGAGATTACAACTACGATTATGATTAAAGACAGATTTCTCATGATGCATTTATTAGTGTATGAAAACTATTCCTCGAAGACTTGAAATTCCCAGAAAGACATATTCCAAGGTGTTCCCCGTTTTATCAATTGTATCCTTATATACCTTGTTTCTGTTTGTTCAAATATGTGATCCACATTGCCTCCCGTACCGGTTGTAGTCGAAAAGACTTCGGTATAGGTTTCATCATCAACTGATAATTCGATGGCATATTCTGACGCATAAGCACCTTCCCACATGATATATATCCTGCCAACTTTTACAACACTTCCCAGATCAACCTTATACCAGTGGTTGTCTCCTTCAGTCGCTGACCAACGAGTATTCGGATCTCCGTCCAATGCCAGGCTTGGAGAATTAAAATCTCCTGAAGAAGAACCTGTTTTAAATAATGCAAGATTCACCGGAGGAGGATCTGCATAAACTTCAAATTCCGAAAAAGAGTAATTTGAAGTTGTCCCTCTCTTGTGAAGTAAAATTTTAACATACCTTGCAGGGGTATCTTCAAATTTGTAGTCAACCGTCCCTCCTTCACCGGATGTAGTGGAATAAACCGTAGTGAAACTTACATCATCGGTAGATACCTGCAATTCAAACTCTGATGCATATGCAGCCTTCCAAACTATGTGGATTCTGTTGATTTCATAAACTCGTTGCAAATCTACCTTATACCAATGATCGTCACCTTCTGACGCCGTCCAGTGAGTGTCCAAGTCACCATCAATCGCCAAAGCTTCAGAATTGGAGCTTGCTGAGGAGGCAGTTGCCGATTTATTTAAAGCTAAATTGGGATTAGGAGTTGGTGGAATCACTACAATATAGGTAAAACCTTCTAAAAATTTTGTTCCTTTATGATTCGTAACACTTACAGTTCCTGAGCCTCCAAATCCTATAACTGCATGGATTACAGAATCATTGATAATTTCAAACGATTTGGACATTTTTCCACCAAAGCTAACACTTACTGCAGTGGTGAAATTTATGCCCTTGATAGTGATAGTATCACCGGTTTTACCTTCAACAGGAGAAAATGAAAACACTTTCGGCATTTGAGATACAGTGATGGGAGTATTCGGATCATACTCATTAGCTCCAAACTCCTTGGACTCACAAGAGAGTAGGAGTGAGGAGATTAGCAGTACACATAAACTCCAAAGTTTTGTCGTTTCCATGTTTGTATTAGACTTGTAATTGTTCTGTTGTTTTCTGTTCTATTTTTTTGTTGTTTTGTTTTCTATTCAATTTTTTCAAGCGTTTTCCATACCTGATACAGTCCTCTCGGCACATGGAAGCAACCTTTCCATTTCCCGCCTTTCAGGTCGAGCAGTACCTCGCCTTGACGGTTGAGATAGCCCCACCATTCGGGGTATTTGGGATCCTTAAATCCCTTCCAGGTATAGTCATGTACTTTTTTAAACCAAGCCAAACATTCTTTGCAACCTGTCAGTTGATAACCTTTGATAAGCGAAATGAGTGTCTCAATATGCACCCACCACAGTTTTTGGTCCCATTCAAGTTGCTGGGTCGGAGCATCTTTTCTATCCATAAAGTAAAAGATACCACCGTATTTTTTATCCCAGCCGTACTCTATCATCGTGAGCGTTATTTTTACAGCTTTTTCGATAAGCTCGGGACGATTGAGACGCACACCCAAGTCCATGATGAACCACATGGCTTCGATGGCATGTCCGGGATTGATGAGACGGCCATCGAAAGTGTCGGACAGGGAGCCGTCTGCCTTTACGTTTTCTATGACAATGCCGCCCAACTCGGGACGATAAAACACTTCCAACACTTCGTGCAGGCACTCGTCTATTGTTTTTTGCAACACTTCGGGTTCCAGCAAATGTTCAATTTCCAAAGCAAGATTACACAAAATCATGGGCAAGGAAAAAGATTTTATATCGCGTGTTCCGGGATGTGCTTTGTTCCATTTTCCTTTTGGGTTATCTCGCTTGGCGAGTACGATGTCGAATGTTTTCCGGGCAATTTCAGCATATTCCTTGTTACCTGTGGCTTTGCTCAGTTGTCCGAAAGCCATTGTGGCAAACGTGTAGGAGAAGATGTTGTAAGGTTCCACCAAGGGTTTTCCTTCTCGTGTCAGTGAAAAATACCAGTTGAGCTTGCCGTCGTGTCCGTATTTTTTCAGGAATTCCGCTCCCTGAATGGCGCAATCTAACCACTCCTGCCGTTTTTCCACATTATTATACAACATGGAAAACATCCACACTTGCCGTCCTTGCAGCCAAATGAATTTGTCGGTGTCAAATACATTTCCTTCTCTGTCAAGACAGGTGAAGTAACCACCATATTCCTTATCCTGTGATTTCTCTAACCAGAAAGGAACCACATTGTTCAAAAGTTCATCGCGATACTGCGATACTAATTTTTTGCAATTCATAGTTGTTTTATTTATTTTCTTTCATCCAAAAACGTTCTATATCTTCCAATGATTTTCCTGCCGTTTCGGGCATTAACCTCCATACAATCAGCATATAAGGCACACACATTACAGCAAAGAGCCAGAATGTTCCTGCGGGAGTCAAAGTGGAAAGCATCCAGGGAGTCAACTGCCCGATGAGGAACGTACCGACCCAAAGTGAGAGTCCGGCAATACTCATAGCCAGACCCCGTACTTTCGTCGGATACATTTCCGATAAGAACACGAAGATAACGGCACTGATCGATCCGGCTGTAAAAAAGATATACAGTAGGAAACATACGAGCAGGAATAAGTTTGAAAGTCCCATTTCCTGACCTTTGAAGAAATAAAGACCAATCAGGATTAATGTCAGTATCATTCCTGAAACTCCGATGTAAACCAATTTTTTTCTACCTATCTTATCAATAAAGAACATGGCCAAAACGGTTGTGGCAGCATTTACCACTCCTATAAGTGATTGATAAAACAGCGAGTCTCCGCTTGACAGTCCGCTGTTTTCAAAAATAGTCGGTCCGTAATACAGCACGGCATTTACTCCCATAAACTGTCCCAGCATAGCTATTGCCGCCCCGATAAGCACTGCCCTGAGAATCCAGGGCTCAAGCAGAATTTTCCAATTGGATTTTTCTTTGCCTTGAAGCATTGCTTTTGTTTCATTTATTTGGAATTGGACTTTTTTCTTATCCTTATAAATATTATGTAGTGTTTTGGTTGCCTCCGGTTCGCGCAAGTGGACAATCAGCCATCTCGGACTTTCGGGAATTAAAAAGATAACAGTCAAAAACAAAAGAGCCGGAACGGCTGCGGCACCGAGCATAGCACGCCATACTTCGGTACTGAATATTTTAAACATCAACTCATTACTTGATTGGAAAACGTGAGATAGATTCAGCAGGTAATAATTCATCAAATACGCTCCCAAAAAACCGATAGTTACGGCTAACTGATAGAGCGATACCATCCTGCCCCGGTAGGTGGTGGTGGAAATTTCCGATATGTAAACGGGACAAACAATCGACACAATACCGATACCGGCGCCGCCAATCATTCTACTGATGACTAAGATATCAAGATTAGGAGCTATCGCACATCCGATAGCCGAAATAAAAAATAAAACGGCTGATATCATCATCGTGGGTTTCCTACCTAGTTTATCGCTTAAAGCACCACTAATGGAAACGCCCATTATAGAGCCGACCAAAGCACTGCCTACATACCAGCCACTTTGAAGCGGCGTGAGGCCAAACTGGGAGGTTACTTTAGTCACAGTTCCTGAAATTACAGCGGTGTCATAACCAAACAAGAACCCGCCTAAGGCAGCGATAAAAGATAGGAAAGCAACGTAGCGTATGTTTTCAGTTTTCGTCATATAAAACTCTTTATTGGTTTGATTTTTTAAAAATTGCGTTTATTAAAAAAATATGATGCGAATATATAAAACTATTTTATTATAGACAAAACAATTAATAAAATATTTTATCAAATATGTTAGAAAACATATTTTTGCTTCAAAATTCATCTAAAATGGAATTTAATTGTTAAAATATACAGGTATAATTTTTATATTTCTATTTTTTCCTTTAAACTTGCATAATTTTTATATTAGCAATTATTTTTAACCATAAAAATATTATGACTTTTAAATTTATACAAGAGATAAATTCAGGTTATAAAAATGCTTATCTGAAAAGAGAAATTATCTGCTGTTATATCAACAACGGGGAGTGTACATTGGCGGATTTAGGTAGAGAAATGGGTTTGAGTGTACCTACCGTCACCAAGTTGGTTGCAGAGCTGATGGATGATGGCTTTGTTTTGGAATTAGGTAAGCAGGAAACCAGCGGTGGACGGCGTCCGAGTATCTACGGGCTAAATGCAAATTCCGGATATTTTGTCGGAGTGGATATGCGACAATTTCACATCAATATAGGTGTGATTAACTTTAAAGGAAAGTTAGTTGATTCGCAGATGAATATACCTTTTCAGATGGATCATACACACGAAAGTTTCGACAACTTGTGCAATATAATAAGCGACTTTTTAGAAAAAACAACAGTTCCACGAGAGTTAATATTAAGTATTGGGATTAATATATCAGGGCGGGTCAATACTGAATCCGGGCACAGCTACAGTTTCTTTTATTTTGACGAAAGACCGCTGACGGAAGTTTTTAAGGAGCGGTTTGGAATAAATGTCACCATTGACAACGATTCGCGGTCGATGGCTTATGGCGAATACATGAAAGGATGTGTCAGTGGTGAAAAAAATGTGCTGTTCGTCAATGTGAGTTGGGGGCTTGGAGCAGGGATTATAATCAACGGGAAACTATATTATGGTAAATCGGGATTTTCAGGTGAGTTTGGGCATATGACCGCCTTTGAAAATGAGGTAATATGCCACTGTGGAAAGAAAGGTTGCCTTGAAACGGAGGCTTCAGGAAGTTACATTTATAAAAAATTTCTTGAAAAAATTGCGGAAGGTTATTCGTCGTCATTGACAAAGAAAATAGAAAAAAACAAATCTATAGTTTTAGAAGATATTATACATGCTGCGCTAAACGAGGATATATTGGCAATAGAGCTGATAGAGGATGTGGGCAACACGCTCGGAAAACACATAGCGGGGCTGATAAATTTGCTGAATCCGGAACTGGTTGTTATAGGCGGAACTGTAGCAAATGCCGGCGATTATTTAATGTTACCACTTAAGAGTGCCATGAAAAAATACTCTTTAAACTTGGTAAGCAAGGATACGGCTCTGAAACTTTCCAAATTAGGTGATAAAGTCGGCCTTATCGGTGCGTGCATGCTTGCAAGGAGCAAGATACTCGGATTGATTCCATAAACGGTGTTTCATAAGCGCCCAACTGCTGCGTTACTTTCGATATTCGGTCTCAGTCACATACTTCAGTATGCTCCTTTGCCCTCAATCTCAGTGCCTTGCATTTGAACACTTCTAAGACACCTTGCGGGTTTTTGGTTAAATATTTACTTTTGAGACAGCCCCAACATATATTTCCGCCATGCCCTCAGTAGTTGATTACCTTCATTTTGAGCCATTAACTGCAAATATGAGGGAATAAAAGAAACAAAAAAACCAACTATTTCACATCACAATGATTTAGTTGGTTTTTTGTATTAAATATGAGTTTAACAAATATCCCTAACTGCTATCTTAAAACTTATTTCGCTTCTAATATTTTTGCTTTCTCTTTTTCAAATTCTTCCTGGGTGATGATGTTATCATCCAGCAGTTGTTTTAGCTCTTTAAGCTTGTTGAATTTTACAGATGATTGATCGTCTTGTGTTTGTGAGACTGGGGTAGCTGGTTGTTCTTGTTCAGCAATCGGTACCATCTCATAGGTGTGTGTAGGATTATATTCCATCGTCCATAAAAAGGGAACCAAAAGAAACAAACCACCGATGATGGCACCTACATCAGCTTGTTCCGTTCGTGAAAAGGAAGTATATAAATCTTCATAACCTTCTTTTACTAATTTCACCGTGGTTTTGCTACCCACAATTTTTGTGTCGGTGTGAGAGTAGGGCGTTTTTCCCACGGGCTGACCGTCAATGTAAATTTTCGCTTCTCCCGGAATTGATTGTATCAGTGTAGTACTGGCACAACCGGAAAATAAAATGGCAATCGTTAATAATAAAGCGATTGCTTTCGTTGTGATTGAATAAGTGTTCATAGCTGTTTTTTGTGTAAAGTTGTAGTTTGATTGTTGTTGTTGATGTCAAGTAAGATGACCTTAAATTGATGTCACAAAGTTATTGAAAAGAAATTAATGTGCAAGTGTTTTTTTTGGAAGTTAAAGAAGTTAGAGAAGTTAACGTGTTGCGAGTTCCGCGGTCCGGGGTCACGAGTTCCGTTTTTAGTTCATCGTTCTTCACTCTTCGTTCTTCACTCTTCGTTCTTCGTTCTTCGTTTTTCGTTCTTAGCTTATTTCGCGTAACTCACCGCCCTCGTTTCCCTAATTACCGTAATTTTCACCTGACCGGGATAGGTCATTTCGTCCTGGATTTTTTTGGCGATATCGAATGATAATAATTCGGTTTCTTTATCATCCAGCTTATCAGCTCCAACGATTACGCGCAGTTCTCTACCGGCTTGTACGGCATAGGATTTAACAACGCCCGGATATTGTGCTGCCAGGCTTTCAAGGTCTTTAAGGCGCTTGATATAAGCTTCCACAATTTCACGTCTTGCTCCGGGTCGTGCTCCCGAAATAGCATCACAAACTTGCACGATGGGTGCGATCAGACTTTCCATCTCAACTTCATCATGGTGTGCACCGATTGCGTTGCAAACTTGCGGTTTCTCTTTGTATTTTTCAGCCAGGTGCATACCTAAGATTGCGTGTGGTACTTCCGGTTCATCATCAGGCACTTTGCCAATGTCGTGTAACAATCCGGCACGTTTGGCGGTATTGGGGTTTAAGCCTAATTCAGAAGCCATGGTAGCAGAAAGATTGGCTACTTCGCGCGAGTGTTGCAGGAGGTTCTGTCCGTATGAAGAACGATATTTCATTTTCCCTATCAAACGTACCAGTTCGGGGTGTAAACCGTGAATACCTAAATCTATGGCAGTTCGTTTACCTACTTCAACGATTTCTTCTTCTATTTGCTTTTGTACTTTGTTGACTACCTCTTCGATACGGGCAGGGTGGATGCGTCCGTCAGTTACTAATTGATGCAGTGATAACCTGGCAATTTCTCTGCGTACAGGGTCGAAAGCAGAAAGAACGATGGCTTCGGGTGTGTCATCAACGATGATTTCTACGCCGGTAGCAGCTTCCAAAGCCCGGATGTTGCGACCTTCACGGCCGATGATCCTACCTTTAATTTCATCCGATTCAATGTGAAATACTGTCACTGAATTTTCAATGGCTGTTTCGGTGGCTACTCTCTGAATGGTGTTGATGATCACTCTTTTGGCCTCTTTGTTAGCAGTCATCTTTGCCTCAGCCATGATGTCATTGATGTACGACATCGCATTGGTTTTGGCTTCATCTTTCAAGGATTCAACCAATTGTTCTTTAGCTTCCGCAGCAGATAAACCTGAAACATTTTCCAATTGCGTTTGAGCCTGATGGACAAGCTGATCAAGTTCTACTTTCCTTTTTTCAAGCAGTTGAAGTTGTTGTTCTTGCGATTCTTTCAGTGCATCCACTGAATTCATTTTACGTTGAACTTCTCCTTGCTTTTGATTAAGCTGCATTTCGCGCTGCTGGAGTTTCACTTCTCTGTCTTGTATCTTGGCGTTGCGCTGTTGCACTTGTTGTTCGTGTTCAGCCTTCAGTGCGATGAATTTCTCCTTAACCTCAATCAGTTGGTCTTTTTTAAGCAATTCTATTTCGGCTAAAGCATCTTTCTTTCTTTTCTTTTGAAGGGCAGAGTTGATAAGCAATATCACTCCGCTTCCAAGAAGCAAACCGGCTATTCCGGTGATGATTATATATAAAGTCATATGTGTGATATTTTAATATTTAGTTATTTTATTAATGTCAGATACAAAAAAACGCACACCAACCATGAAAGCAATCATGTTGATATGCGCGGGAATAATTGATTGTACGATAAACTTATTCCTGATTCAATACAGCATCTACCTCTTCTTCAAGCATTTTAATTCTTTCTGCGATAGGAGCTGTGTCTTCTTTCAGTTCATATTCTGAAACCTTTACTGCCAACTGGAATGCAACGAGTTTAAGTATATCTTCGTAAGCATGCTGATTGTATCTGTTATGATACGTTTCAGTCAGTTTGGTAACCATCTTTTCGGCTTTCCTGTATTTTTCCTCGTCTCTTCGGGGAATGCTTAATGCAATAGGAAAACCTCCAATTTGAACATGTATGGTAAAAATATCGTCGTTCATATGCTCTATTCGTTCAAGAGAGCTAAACATTGATCAATTTCCCGCACCATCCTGTCAATTTGTTTTTTGGCTTCAGCACGTTCTTCTTTGTTTCCACTGATCTGATTAGCCATTAACAGGTGATCGTTTTGTTTTCTTAGTTCAAGTATAGTACCGTGAGCTTCAATCAGGCTTTCATTTTTATGCGCTAATTCTGCTTTCAGACTGTTATTTTGAACTTGTAATGACTGATACTCCGCAATTAATTTTCGCAGTTTTATCTCAAACTTGCTGATTAGCTCTTCGTATCGATTGGTCATCTTAAGAAAATATCAGGCAAAAATAATTAAATGAATTTGATAAATCAAATTTTTAGTGCTTTTTATTTTTCGCTATAATTTCTTCTGCTCTTGCTAATGCTTCGGTGATGTTGTTGCAAATGTTCTCATCTCCGATCCTCTCGTCAATTTTGGCTTTTTTAATGGCGTTGCGGACTTGTTCATTCACGCCCGACAACACAATCACGGTCTTGTCTTTTTTCGACATCCGGATGAGGTTGTTTAGATTATTCAATCCGGTAGAGTCGATAAAGGGCACTTTCCGCATTCTGATAATTCTGACATCCGGACTGCTACCGATTTTTTTCATCGTCTCTTCGAATTTATTAGCCAATCCGAAAAAGAACGGACCTTCAATTTCATATACCTCAACTCCTTTGGGAAGTTGTAACATCTCCGATTCAATATTGCCTTCGACGTAGTCAGCTTCTTCCACTTCGTTTTGGAATATGTTGATTTGAGAGCTTTCAGACATTCTTTTGACAAACAATACTACCGCCAACACCAAACCAAGTTCAATGGCAATGGTCAAATCAAAAATAACTGTCAATAAAAAGGTTGTAACCAATACCAACATATCTGATTTCAGACCTTTCAGCAAGGATCTGAAGGTTCGCCATTCACTCATATTGTATGCAACCATGACGAGTACTCCTGCCAGGCAAGCCATGGGAATGTGTTTGGTGAGATTACCCAGGAACAGTAAAATCAACAACAAGACGATAGAATGAATGATGCCTGCTACCGGAGTGCGTCCGCCATTGTTAATATTGGTCATGGTTCTGGCAATGGCACCAGTTGCGGGGATTCCTCCGAAGATAGGCGTTACCACATTGGCAATTCCCTGTGCTATCAATTCCGTATTGGAATGATGCCTGTCGCCAATAACACCATCAGCAACCGTAGCTGACAGCAATGACTCTATTGCACCCAACATGGCAATGGTAAAAGCAGCCGGTATCAGCGTTTGCACCATATCAAAAGTAATTCTGGGTGCATCGGCTTTGGGTAAAGAGGGGTCAATGCTGAATCGATCACCAATAGTTTCGATAGAAGTAAAGCCGAAATATTCGCGCAAAACGTAAACTATCGCTGTCATCACAATGATGGCAATCAGAGAACCGGGTATTTTCTTTGAAAATTTTGGCGTGAAGATAATGATGATAATGCTAAAAACACCGATAGCTAAAGCTACAAAATTGGTTGATTGAATATTTTTGGCATACACAATCCATTTGCTGATGAAGTCTGCCGGCATCGACTCTATGGTCATGCCAAATAAATCTTTTATCTGAGTAGCAAAAATGGTTAAGGCAATTCCGCTTGTAAATCCGACCACAATGGGATAAGGAATAAATTTGATGATTGCACCAAGCCTAAGCAAGCCCATGGCTATAAGCATAACACCTGCCAAAATGGTCGCAATGGTCAATCCTGTAACCCCGAATTCCTGCACTATACCGTAAACGATGACGATAAAAGCACCGGTTGGTCCGCCAATCTGAACCTTGCTTCCTCCTAAAAATGAAATGATAAAACCTGCAATAATAGCAGTGAAAAGCCCTTTCTCAGGCGATACTCCTGATGCTATCCCGAACGCAATAGCTAAGGGTAAAGCCACAATCCCGACAATAATGCCGGCCATTAAGTCTTTGTAAAATAGTTCTTTGGAGTAATTTCGTAAAGCTGAAAACAGCTTAGGTTTAAAATGCATCATATTTTCTAAAAAAACGGTGCAAAGATAGTACTTATTTGTTGAACTAAGAACGAAGAACGATAAACTAAGAACAAAGAATAAAGACAAAAGAATAAAGACAAACTAAGAACAAAGAGTAAAGAGTAAAGACATCGGACTCCTAACTTCCCTAACTTCCCTAACTTCCCTAACTTCTATAAACATTAAACACTACCCACATAAAAACTTTTCAACAAAATCTTCAATATTGACAAAATAAATATAAGTTTGCAGTTCCTTGTTAGACTCCAAAAAATGATTGATCAATTTAATTATCACAGACGACAAGCTCATACAGTGCGTATAGGGCATGTTTTCTTAGGCGGTGAATATCCCATTAGGTTGCAATCCATGGCCAATACCGATACCAATGATACTGAGAGTTCGGTAGCACAATGTATCAGGATGGTGGAAGCGGGCGCCGAAATTGTTCGCTTTACGGCGCAAGGGGTGAAGGAAGCGCAAAATCTGAAAAACATCAAACAGGCTTTGTTGAATCAGGGCTGCACTGTTCCTTTAGTGGCTGATATACATTTTCGGGCTGATGCTGCCAATATTGCGGCGCAGTATGTTGAGAAGGTCCGCATCAATCCTGGTAATTACATTGGAAGGGTAGTGCGCACTACTGATTATACGAAAGAAGAATATCAGGAAGAGTTTCGGAAAATCAAGCTTAAATTCACGGAATTATTGAATATATGCAAAGAGCAGGGCACTGCCATCCGCATTGGCGTCAATCATGGCTCTTTGAGTGAACGGATGATGAATCGCTGGGGCGATACGCCAAGAGGGATGGTGGAGTCGTGCATGGAGTTTTTGCACATCTGCGAAGCGGAAAATTTCAAAGATGTGGTGATTTCGATGAAGGCATCAAATACCTTATTGATGATGCATGCAACGCGTTTGTTGGTCTCTGAAATGGATAAGCATAACATGCATTATCCTTTGCATCTTGGCGTTACCGAAGCCGGTGACGGAGAAGACGGTCGCATCAAATCATCGGTTGGCATCGGGGCTTTGTTGCATGATGGCATAGGTGATACCATTCGTGTTTCACTGAGTGAAGACCCGGAAGCAGAGATACCTGTAGCCCGTCAATTGGTGAATCATGTGCTTCTAAAGAAGAATCATGCAACCATTGCCGCTGAACTTAATCCTGATTTTTCTCCTTTTGAATATACAAGAAGAAAGACCCATCCGGTGTTGAATATAGGGGGTGGGCAAGTTCCTGTGGTATTGGTGAATAAAGAAGGTAATTTTGCTATTGAACCGGATTATTTGGTTCAAAATGAAACAGTTAAGAGTAGGACCGGAGCTGTTTATCCTGTTTATAGCCTTTCTTCAGTTGATAAATTAGTACAAGATGCATCAAAAGCGAAATTTTTGAAATTAACCTATGCGGACTTAAACGACGCCATTCTAAATTTGTTAAAGTCAGATTTACAGGTAGTTGTCTTATTGCAATCCAATCATCAAAATTCGGTTGGAGAGATGCGGGCATTTTTCCATACCTTGATGAATCATGGAATAACCACACCGGTTATTTTGTGCCGGCAATATGCCGTATCTCAATTGTCGGAGTTACAAATCAATGCAGCAGCCGATTTAGGAGTAATGTTTTTAGATGGGTTTGGTGATGGCATTTTCCTGACTGTAGATGAAGCCACCGCTCCCAAATCCATAGGGATTGAACAGGTGAACGCTGTTGTTTTCGGTATTTTACAGGCATCGCGTGTGCGGGTTTCCAAAACTGAATATATTTCGTGTCCGGGTTGCGGACGTACTTTGTTTGATTTGCAGGCTGCCATAGCGCGTGTCAAAGCTTCTACTTCACATCTGAAGGGACTTAAAATCGCGATAATGGGTTGCATAGTGAATGGTCCCGGTGAAATGGCAGATGCAGATTATGGTTATGTTGGTGCCGGACGCGGAAAAGTACATTTGTACAAAAAGAAAGAATTGATAGAGAAGGGTGTTGATGAAAAAGAAGCTGTTGATAAGTTAATAGAACTTATTAAAATGCATGATGATTGGCAGAATTGAATTTTTTTTATACTTTTGTCGCTTCTTATTTTATTAATTAAATATTGAATTGTATGAGAAAATTAATTATCACATTAGCTTTGGTGATTGGATTAGCAAGCATAGCAAGTGCACAATCCCAGAGATCTATCGGTTTGCGTTTAGGTTGGCCCGGTGAAATTAGCTATCAACATCCCTTGGGAGCCAACAGATTAGAATTTGGTCTTGGTTCCACTAACAGAGTAACTTATTTGAGTGGTGCTTATGAATGGATGTTTGACCTACCTCCTGCAGGATTAAAATGGTACCTCGGAGCAGGTCCTCAAGTTGGTTTTGTGTGGGACGGTTATTTAAATTTGGGTGCTTTCGGTTTAATTGGTATTGAGTATGATTTGGAACAACACATCAATTTCCCGTTGTTGCTTTCACTTGACTACAGACCTGGTGTTGGAATAGATTTTGATTCTGAAGGTACTCTTATTTATCCTTCTTACAGCGGTATTGCACTTGGCGTACGCTTCAAATTCTAAAACCCACAGCAGATAATTTTTGATGTCCTTGCGAGCAATATTATTAGGACACAAATTACATGAAGTACACAAGTAAACACAAATTTCATTGTCAGTAACACAGCAGTTGGGCACTTATGAGACACCGCCTTAGGGGGCTTTTCAAAAGTCCCCCTAACCCTTGTGGGGGATTTAGGGTGGTGGGCTGGGAGTGATATTAATAACAACAATAATAATTATGAAAAAAACAAATTATCTCAAACTCATGCTCGCCCTCCTCGTAGCGATGCTGCTCGGTACTGCCAATATGCAGGCGGCAAGTTACCAACTTGCGATTTGTGGCGTGCAGGTAACGGATGCCAATAAGGACAACCTAAAAGTTATTTCCGGTGTAAGCGGAACTGCCGTTACTTACAATCCAGGCACCAAAACCCTTACACTTAATAACGCTACTATTAGTACAAGTTCTAACGGCATTGTATCCTATATTGATGGTCTGACCATAGAACTTATCGGTGATAATACCATAACCATAACCACTACCGATAATATTGATGGAATTCAATTGCAGCAGAATCCCGCTACTATACAAGGCAGCGGTACACTGACCATAAACGCACCCAATAAAGCAATATTTGTAAATTATGCCACACTTACCATTAAAAATTGCACGGTAAATGCTACCGGTATTAGTGGATTTTATGGATACGGTGCTTCCCTTGTTATTAACAAAGCAACCGTAACGGCAACAGGTACGAATGGTTCTATTCATGGCTTTACCGGAGGAATAAGTTTAATCAATTGCTCTATTACTTCGCCTGCCGATGCAATAATAAGCAATGGCAGTGTCCTTGATGCCGGCGGCAATCTCATTAAAGGCACAGTAAAGATAGGGATAGCTAAATATAACCTTTGGATTTGTGGCGGACAGGTAACGGATCTCAATAAGGACAATCTAAGCGTTGTAAGTGGTACAAATGGTTGCACGATAAGCGGAAGTGTAACATACAATTCCGACAACAAAACCCTTATGCTCAATAATGCCAATATCACCATACCAAATGGAGCAAACGCCATCAAGTCCGGTATAGAAGGGCTGAACATTGATGTACAAGGCGATAACAACAGTGTAAATAGCGACGGATGGGCGACAATAAGGTTCGAAAAATCTGCCGCTATTAAGGGTGGCGGCAAGCTCAATGTAAGCCATTCCGCCGGTCAAGGCTGGGCAATCTATGCATACGGTAGCTCAGTGCTTACCATTGACGGCTGCACGGTAAACGCCACCAGTACCGGACGAAGTATTACCGGCGACGACGGCGGTACGCTCACCATCAACAACGCTACCGTAACGTTAACCGGACCCAACGGCTCTATCACCCACTTTGCCGATATAAATCTTAACGATTGTGAGATTTCAGAACCTGCGGGGGCAGTTGTTAGCAAAGGAGCGGATAATTTTTATGCCGTGCGAGATACTTCGGGCAATATCATTGTGGGAACAGTAAAGATAGTACCGGCAACTCCCTACAAACTTTGGGTTTGCGAGGTGCAGGTAAACTCTTTTAATAAAAATAATATAGCCGCCGCTGTGGGTAGTGCCAATGGTACGGTAACAGGTAATGTGAGCTATGACCCCGTTTCCAATACCCTTACACTTGATAATGCAACCATTACGGCAGTAGCTGATAAATGGGGAGTTAATTTCTGGATTGAAAATCTGACAATTGAGCTTAAAGGTAACAATACGATAACTACTACAAACAAGCTGGGTGTTATAGCAGATAATAACTTTACCATTCAAGGTAGTAGTGGCAGCGATATACTTAATATAAGCACGAATACTTCGGGCCTTGTAGTGGCAGCATTAGAACCTTTCTATTGTCAGCTTACTATCAGAAATTGCACACTAAATGCTGTCGGTTCAAATGGCTGTTATGGTATTTTGGGATATAATAGCATACTTACCATTGAGAACTCCACGGTATCGGCTACCGGTCCCAAAGGCTCAATCTCAGAAATTAAACAATTAGACCTTATCGGCTGTGCTATTACGCAGCCTGCGGATGCGGAGTACAACGCTACTCAAAAGGCTGTATGCTATAAAAACACAGATAATATAGTGAAGGAAACGGTAAAGATAGAGCCGACAGGAGCGGGTACAGGTATAGATAAGATTAACGCTAATGCCTTAACTCTCTATCCTAACCCCGTACAAGACATCCTGCATATACAGGCAGATGAAGCAGTTACCGCCGTCCGTATTTATAATGTAAACGGCACCGCCGTAGCACAAGCCACCGGCGAAAACATAAGCGAAATCAGCCTCGCCCACTTGCCTGCCGGAATTTACATGGTGCGAGTAGAAGCAGGGGAAATGGTGAGAATGGAAAGGGTAGTTAAAAGATAAAAGACAAAAAGAACAAAAAGCAAAGAGGGGCTGTCTCAAAAGTAAATATTTAACCAAAAACCCGCAAGGTGTCTTAGAAGTGTTCAAATGCAAGGCGCTGAGATTGAGGGCGAAGGAGCATACTGAAGTATGTGACTGAGCCTGAATAT
>Ga0116172_10001149_pt1 | contig 25020 bp, 21 predicted proteins | sample AD_UKC083_MetaG_FD_89799 | JGI IMG/M metagenome (GOLD analysis project Ga0116172, IMG submission 89799) | Active sludge microbial communities of municipal wastewater-treating anaerobic digesters from USA - AD_UKC083_MetaG | ecosystem: Engineered > Bioreactor > Anaerobic > Digestate | place: USA... | reverse complement strand
CTTAATTATTTTGGTAAATCGCGGATTAGGAGATGTAATAATAAATTTAGACAACATATGAATTATTTATGATTTACTTATATATAAATCACATAACTCCTTTCTTCGTGTTATTAAAAATCTTTTTATATTATATATTATATACTTAAGTATGTCAATTTTCATTCATCCAATAATGTTATAAAAATAAACGCATGTTAAAAAAACAAACACAAATGTAAATTATAGTTAAATAATATATATTATGCTAAGGTTTTAAATTCTTACTAAATATAATGTTATAAAAATAAACCTATGTTTACAAAAATAACATAGAATGTTAATTATATTAACAGTAGATTTTTACAATCAATCTTGTTTTTAATTATTTCAAGTATTTTAGAGCTTTTAAGTTTTGGTATGATATTTGCAATAGCAAAATTGCAATGAACTATCAAGATTATTTAAGTAAGAGAGGTGAAAATAATGAGACAAATAGTAGTTGATCAAAGTAAATGCACTGGTTGCGGATTATGCGAATTGGCTTGTTCTTATGAAAATGAAAAGGTTTACAACCCGGCAAAATCAAGGATTAAAGTTGAAAGAGTGGGTATGCCTGCAGAAGCTATTGTTGTAGCATGTGAGCAATGTATTAAGGCAGAGTGTGTTGATGCATGCCCGCTTAACGCTATTGCAGAAAATGAAGAAACTGGTGCTTATGTTGTTGATGAAAGCATTTGTATTGGATGCGGTCTTTGTGTTGAAGCATGTCCCTTAGATATTATCAAAATACATCCAGAGAAAAAAGTAGCTATGAAATGTGACTTATGTAACGGGAATCCAAAATGTATAGGAAGATGTCCTACCGGAGCCTTATCACTGGAAACACATTAATTAATTTTAGTAGTTTTACTTAAACAAAGATGAATGGTGTAATAATGAATGATAAACTGATAAATATAAAGGTAAGAATCGAAGGATTTTCTGAAACAAAATTTATTCATGTTAAATTAAAGGAAGGGTCGTGCTTAACGGATTTGTTATCACAATTAATTGCTATCTATGGCGATGAAATTGAACCATATCTATATGATTCAATTACTGGCGAACTTGCTGTCTATTCAGTGATAATTAATTCGAAATTATACAGACTGAAAGACGAATCATATCAAGAATTATTTGATAACGATTCAGTATTCTTTATAAGTCCTTTAGGAGGAGGATAAAAATGAAAAAATATGGAACATATGCAGGTAAAATACTAAGGGTAAATTTAAGTAATGGCCTTATAACACATGAGGCTTTAAGCGAAGAATTAATTAAGGATTATATTGGTGGAAATGGCTTTGGTACAAAATTTCTATTTGATGAAGTTCCAGCTAAAGCAGATCCTTTAGGGGTACTTAATAAAATATTTTTGTTTGTTGGACCGGCTCAAGGCACATCTCTGCCTGCCATTGGTTCAAGAGCTGCTCTGTTTACTAAATCACCGTTAAACAACAGATATTTAGGCACATATTTTGGGGGAAACTTTGGTTCCAAACTAAAATATGCAGGTTATGACGGGATAATAATTGAGGGTAAGTCATCAAAACCAGTTTATGTATATATTGATAATGATAATGTAGAAATTAAAGATGCTGGTCAAATATGGGGGTTAAACACATTTGAGGCTCAATTAAAGATTCAAGAGCTGCTAAACGAACAAGACGTTTCGACAGTAACAATCGGCAAAGCTGGTGAGAATCAAGTAAAAGTATCTTGTACAATTGCCGGTGTTCACGCTGCAGGAAGAGGAGGCAGCGGTGCAGTATTTGGATCCAAGAATTTGAAAGCAATTACAGTAAAAGGATCTAAAGATGTCACAGCTGACAACGTTGAAGAAATTGAAAAATATAGTAATGAATTATTAGAGAGAATGAAAGCAAATCCTGGAACAGGAAAAGCTCTGCCTACTTATGGGACTGCAGCAGTTGTAACTGTAAACAATCAATTAGGCATGCTAGGTTCATATAACTGGCAAGAAGAAGTTTTTGAAGGAGCTGGAAATATTACAGGAACATATTTACGAGAAAATAATTTCATAAAAAGCGATGCATGCTATGGCTGTCCTATAGCTTGTGCAAAAGTGAATATTGTGAGAGAAGGCAAATATGAAGGAGCAATGAATGTTGGACCAGAATATGAAACTTTATTCTCATTAGGTTCTAATTGTGGAATTGACAATGTAGGCGCAATCATTAAAGGAGATAGATTGTGCGATGAGTTAGGCTTAGATACAATTTCAAGCGGTGCTGTAATATCAATGGCAATGGAGTGTTACGAAAAGGGTTTATTGACTTTAGAGGATACCGATGGAATTGATCTTAAATTCGGAAATGATGAAGCAATGCTGTCACTACTTGAGGATATAGCCGAAAAACGAGGGCTTGGTGCTTTGTTAGGTCAAGGAACAAAAAGGATGGGAGAGATAATAGGTAAAGGAGCTGAAGATTATGCAATTCATGTAAAAGGAATGGAAGTACCCGCACATTCAGCAAGGGGAGTACCTGGAATGGCTATTGGCTATGCAACTTCTAATAGAGGAGGAACTCACCAGGATGGAAGACCTACAGCAGAAAGAGCCGGTGCTGTTGATATCAATAAAATAGAAGGCAAAGGGTATTATACTGTAGATATTCAACGAATGACTACGCTGAGCGATTGTATAATTCATTGCAGAATGACAGAAGGAATATTGGGATTAACTGCAATAAGTGAGGACCATAGAAAGTTACTAAATTTAGTAACCGGTCTTACACGTAATATAGATGAGTTAATTGATGTTGCGGATAGAATTTACTCATTACAACGTGCCTTCAATATACGCGAAGGTGAGTCAAGAGTAGACGATGCTTTACCAAAGCGTTTTACAACACAACCTATACCATCAGGACCTGCTGCCGGTAAATACATGTCTCAAGAAAATTTAGACAAGCTGCTAGATGAAACTTATGAAAAAAGAGGCTGGGATAAAAAAACCGGTTATCCTACTAAAGAAACACTAGTAAGACTAGGCTTAGAATATGTAATTGAAGAAATATATAAATAAAGGGAGGTAATTTAATGAAAAAATTAGGATTTATAGGTTTGGGAAACATGGGAAAACCTATGGCGAAGAATTTATTGAAAGAGGGCTTTGAATTAACTGTATATGATGTTTTTGAAGCACCGGTTAATGAATTAGTTGATTTAGGCGCGACTAGGGCTAACAGCGGCAAAGAGGTAGCTGAATCCTCAGATATTGTAATATTAATGCTGCCGAATTCACCACATGTTGAAAATGCTGTATTAGGGAATGATGGAGTATTAGAAGGCGCTAAACAGAACTCACTGATAATTGATATGAGTAGTATAGCTCCGGCAACCTCAATAAAAGTTGCTGATGAAGCAGGGAAAAAGGGAATTCGAATGATTGATGCTCCTGTAACAGGTGGTGTTATCGGCGCTGTAAATGGTGCATTATCTATAATGGTAGGCGGTTCTGATGAAGATGTAGAGGAAGCAATGGTAGTTCTTAATGTACTCGGCAAAAAAATAACACATGTCGGTGCAATTGGAATGGGACAGACAGCAAAAATATGCAATCAGATAGTGGTAGGTATAAGCCTTTGTGCAGTTTCAGAAGCAATGGTTCTGGGTACAAAAGCAGGAATTGATCCGGAAAAATTACAGCAAATATTGAATTCAGGATCAGCTCATTGTTGGGCTCTTGAAACAAGAATTCCTAAGGTAATAGATGGGGACTTTGAGCCTGGCTTTATGATAAATCTTCAGCATAAAGATTTAGGCTTAGCTTTAGAAGCAGGTAAGGATCTGCATGTTCCTATTCCTTTAGCCGGACTTGCATATCAAGAATATGAAGCTGCAAGAGCACAAGGTCTTGGCACAAAAGATCACTCCGCAGTAATTCAAGTGCTTGAAAAGATAACAGAACAAAAAGTTAGAAAAAGCTTAGATAAATAATTATAAAAATTAAAGATTAACTAGGAGGTTAATATGAAAACGAGTATTAGATTAATAAGTTTATTTTTAGTCATTTTGATGAGTCTTAGCTTAATTGGATGTGCGAATACAAGTACTCCTGAAGCACCTAAAGATACAGATAAAGAAACTCCCAAAGAACAATTGGTAGCAAAAATTGGCCATGTTGGTGCTCCTGACCACATTTTTGAAGTAGGAGCCAAGAAGTTTTCAGAATTAGTTTTTGAACGAACCGATGGGGCTATAAAAATTGACACATATCCCAGCAGCCAATTGGGAGGAGACAGGGATATGTTTGAAGGATTAAAAATGGGGACAATTGAATTCACTATTCATGGCCCACTGGATTCATTTTTGCCAATAACTTCTGTGATAGCATTACCGTATATGTTTAACGACAGCGAACATGTTTATACTTTTTTAGATAGTCCTGAAGCTGAGGAAATTTATAGCGGATTGGAAGATATGGGAATTACTTGTTTAGCGCATATGGAGAATGGCTGGAGATTGATTACCTCAAATAAGGAGATTAACACATTAGCTGATATGAAAGGTTTGAAAATCAGAACTCCGGAAAGTCCTGTGTGGATGGATACATTCCAAGCATTAGGCGCTAATCCTATGCCATTAGCTTTTAGTGAATTATATGGTGCATTACAGCAAGGTGTAGCTGATGGTCAAGAAAATCCAACTGCTCATATAGTAACTCAAAGATTTTATGAGGTCCAGGATTATCTTACATTAAGCAGACATATGTATTTAGATGCGCCGGTTTTAGTAAGTAATAAATTTTGGGATAAATTAACTCCTGAACAGCAAACAATCGTTAAAGAGGCTGCTTATGAAGCTGCTGTTTATCAAAGAGAAGTTTCTCAACAAAGAGAAAGTGAACAAATAGAATTTCTTAAAAAAGAAGGCATGAAAGTAACTGAACCAAATGTTGAAGAATTCAGACAAGTTACTGAACCGGTTAGACAGAAATGGGCAGCTACCTATGGTCAAGAACTTTATGATAAAATAGTCAGCATGGGTGATTAGTGATAATCCATAATAATAAATTAACCGCTATAATTTTTAAAATTCTTTAAAGTTATAGCGGTTAAAATGAACTTTTTAGGAGGTTTATTATGAATAAGAAAGTTTTAAAGGCAATGGAAAATGTTGGATCCTTTTTCTTCTTTGCAACTTTTGTCGTAATGCTATTGCAAATAATTACGAGATATGTATTTAATGCTTCTCCCCCTTGGACAGATGAATTATCCAGGTATTCAAATATATGGTCAACTATGTTATTTTGTATTATTTTATCGTCTGAAGAAGGACACATTTATTTAGATTATTTTATTGAAAAAATGAGTAAAAAGTATAAATATATTGTATTACTAGTTTTAAATATTATTATGTTAGTGTTATCTTATACATTATTTATTGGCGGAATAGGTATGATAAATAATTCAATTGGAATTTCCCAACTTTCACCAGGATTGGAAATACCAATGTGGTATGTATATATAGTAATACCGGTTGCAGGATTTTGCATGATGATAATATATTTAATAAAAATCGTCAATGGTTTAAAATCTATAGGAAAAAGTCTTTATAATAAGAATGTTTGAGCGATAGCCATTAGATAGTATAAACTCATGTCAGCATTTGAGTTGTTCATATTATAATTAAAGGAGATGATAACAGTGTCAATAGGTTTGATGTTATTAATGTTTGTTATACTAACACTCGTAGGATTACCGGTTGGATTTACTATTGGATTTAGTTCTTTGTTATTTATTGTGGCCGGAGACTTTCCAGTAACATTAATGGCACAGAGATTATTTGTTTCAATGGATAGTTTTGCTTTATTATCCTTACCTATGTTTATCTTTGCAGGAAATTTAATGAATATATCAGGTATAACTGACCGTTTGTGGACATTTTCACGTGTTTTATTTGGCCGGGTTCGGGGGGCTGCCGGATTTGTAAGTGTATTTACAAGTATGATATTTGCAGCTATGAGCGGTTCTGCCTTAGCCACTGCAGGAGGATTAGGGCCAATTCAATTTAAGGGGATGATAGAGGATGGATATAATGGGGATGATGCTGCTGCTATTATAGCTTCAGGTTCCACTATGGGACCAATTATTCCTCCTAGCATCGTATTCGTTTTATATGGTGTTGCGGCAGGTGTATCTGTAGGCAGATTATTTTTAGCAGGAGTAATTCCTGGAATAGTTATGGGTATAGCTGTAGGTTCTTATGTATTTTATTTAATTTATAAAAATAAGGAACAATATAAAATTCATGAAAAACCTAAAGGAAAAGATTATATAAATGGGCTGATTGCCGGAATAGGACCTTTATTTGCGCCACTCATTATTCTTGGTGGTATTTTTAGCGGGATATTTACTCCAACAGAAGCAGCTACTATAGCTGCATTATACGCTTTAGTGCTTGGCATTATTTATAAAGAGATAACTTTTAAAAACTTTATAAAATGTATAAAAGATACTGCAAAAACATCTGCCGGCATTATGATAATTATTGGTTTTGCTGGATCTTTCTCTTGGGTCCTCACTTCAATGGGAGCATCAAAACTATTTTTAGATTTTGTAACAGGAATTACTGATTCAAAAATTCTTATATTGATATTGCTAAATATAGGATTATTGATAGTTGGATTATTTATTGAAACGAATTCAGCAGTAATATTGTTAACACCTCTTATGGCACCTGCAATTGAAGCTTTGGGTGTGGACTTAGTTCATTTTGGAATGATTTTATGCGTAAACCTGCTTATAGGAATATTAACACCTCCAATGGGAATGGCACTCTATGTTACTAGTAATGTTACCAAGGTTCCTTTTGGTGACATTGTAAAGAAAGTAATTCCTTTCATCCTTGTTTTGTTGATAGTTCAATTAGCGGTTACGTTTATTCCGAGTCTTTCACTAACTTTACCTAATTTAGTAATGGGAAAATAATTATAAACAATAATGGAGGAATTTATATGTACATTGATCAAGAAAAATGTATACAATGTGAGGCTTGTATTCCATACTGTCCAATGAGAGCAATAGCTTATAACAAGGACAAGGATGCAGTTGAAATTGATTTTGAAGAATGTGTTGAGTGCGGTGTTTGTAAATATGCGGATGTATGCCCTGCTGATGCATTAACTCAACAAGAAATGGAATATCCAAGGATTTTAAGAAGCCAGTTTTCTAATCCATTAGTTTCACATCCAGGAACAGGTGTTCCGGGTAGAGGAACTGAAGAAATGAAAACAAATGAGGTAACAGGAAGATTTAAAAGAGGAATGGTTGGGGTTGCTGTTGAAATGGGAAGGCCGGGTACAGGCACAAGATTATTTGATGTAGAAAAAGTTGCAATGGCTTTGGCAAAAGAAGGCGTTCACTTTGAACCTCACAATCCTGTAACACAATTAATGGAAGACGTAAATACAGGAAAAATGAAAAATGAAGTACTAAATGAAAAGACTTTATCTGCAATTGTTGAATTTGATATTCCTCAAAGCAAGTTAGCTGAAGTTTTCTATAGTTTGAAAAAAGTCATACCTGAAATTGATACTGTATTTAGTTTAGATTTAGCATGCAGACTAAATGAAGATGGTTCAAACCCTGTTGTAAAAATAGCAGAAGAAGCAGGGTTTAAAGTATCTGTAAATGGGAAAATGAATGTAGGTCTTGGAAGACCTTTAGCGAAGGAGGCGTAAAAATGACACACACTTTACACAGAAGCGGATCTTATGAAAGCTTGACAAATGATTATGTAATATTTGCGATAGCAGCACAAACCGTTAATGCAAAAGGCATAGCACCTCAATTCAAGGCATTTGCCGATATAGTTTTAAAGTACAATCCAGTAAACTTTGGCGATATGAAAACAGGAAATGTTTACGGCGTTGGGATAGATGATATAAAGGCAGGATACAAAGATAATTCAATAGTACATGCAGTATTCAATGATCAGGAAACATTAACGAAAGCATTGCAAGAAGTTAAGGATGCACATTTAGATTTATCTATAGTGCTTTCAGGTATAGTGGAACATTCACACCAATGCTGCTCAAAGACTGATATAACACCGCATACTGTTGAGCATTCTTTGGGAATACACGGCAGATTAGATTACTTGCCGGATGAAAGAGTTCTTGAAATAAGTACAATGTGTGGACATGGCATGGTTGCCTTTTCATTGATTGAGGATTTTGCTGAAAAAGTAGCAAAAGGAAGATTAACACCGGAAAAAGCCGGGGAAAAGTTAGCCAAGCAGTGTCACTGCGGCGTATTTAATACTAAACGAGCAGAAAAACTAATTGCTGATATAGCAGAAGGATTAAAAAAAAGCTAATAAATAAATATAGCATCTAGAACATCTCTATAAAGGAGATAGTTTTGAAAACAAGGGCAGTTTTATTTAAAAGTAAAGGCGAGCTAATAATAAAAGAAAGAGAATTAGTTGTTGGAGAAACAGACGTACTTGTAAAAACCGAATATGCATCGATTTGTGGTACAGATAAAAATATTTATCTTGGCAGTGTAACTCAAGAACATTTTACAATGAAATTGCATGGTAAAGGTACTCATTTATATAATAATAGAGAGGTACCGAAAAAGCCCTTCTGGATAACAGTGTTTTTCATTTAAATTTATCTGCCGCTTTTCATACCATCAATAATACTATATACTGTTCTAATATCCGCCGAAATAAGTAATTATTGAGGCGGATTTTTGTATTTTTTAAAGGAACCGGTGTATATCATTTTATAAATAAATTGTTATCAATTGTTTGCTTATGAAGTGATATCACTATGGAAAAAGATGGGGAGCAATAAAATGTATAAAAAGCAAATCTAGGTTAACAATAATTTATGGATTTGGACAACTTATTTTTAGCAGTATCCAAAAGATTGTAAAAAAATAATAGTGTGGCGGATAATATGTTGAGGCTTATAAAAATCGCAAGATAATCTTAAACTCAGCGAAAGAAGTTCATTTAATGGTTGACAGATAATGTTGGAGGTAAAAGGTGCTAAAAAAAAGAGGTATTAATGGATTACTTGATATTTATGATGTGCAAGACTATGTAAAAATGTTAGAAGATACAATAGAATTTTCTTATGATGGATTTTATATTACAAATAATGAAGCTAATACTATATATGTTAATAAAAGTTATGAAAGAATAACCGGACTAAGAAGAGAAGATCTTATAGGTCGTAATATGGCAGACTTAGTAGATAATGGAATAATATCTGAAGCTACATCTTTTAGAGTACTGAAAGATAAAAAACCTGTTACTATAAACCAAACTTTTAACACAGGGAAAAAAGCATTAGTTGTCAGTACTCCATTTTTTGATAAGAATAATGATATACTAATGATAGTAACTAAAGTCAGAGATATTACCGAATTAAAATCGTTAGAGCAAAAGTACAAGAAAAGCACTGTTGAAAATATTAAATATAAAAGTTTAATTGAAGAATTAAACCTACAAAATGCAAGTAGTGATTATATAGTTGCAGAAGATGAAAGTATGCGAAACCTATTGCTGATGGCAAAAAGGTTAGCTAGAGTAGATACTACAATAATAATATATGGAGAAACCGGAACAGGTAAAGAATTAATTGCGAAGTATATATATAACAATAGCAATCGCAGCAATAAACCGTTTGTAAAAATAAATTGCGGAGCGATTCCTGAAAATTTAATTGAATCTGAGTTTTTTGGGTATACGGAGGGGTCATTTACAGGTGCGGTTAAAGGAGGAAAATCAGGAATATTTGAAGCTGCAAATGATGGTACACTATTTTTAGACGAAATAGGAGAATTGCCGTTTAATATGCAAGTTAAACTTTTAAGAGTTCTACAAGATGGAGAATTTATGAGAATTGGAAGCAATAAGTCTATTAACGTTGATGTAAGAGTTATAGCTGCAACTAATCGCGATTTGGAGGAGTTTGTAAGGAAAGGAAGATTTAGAGAAGATTTATACTATCGGTTAAATGTAGTTCCTCTTGTAGTTAAGCCGTTAAGAGAGAGAAAACTCAGCATAATACCAACTGCAGAATATTTTTTGAAGGTTTATAATGAAAAATATAAACTGAACAAAATAATATCAACAGAAGCATATAAGTATTTTTATAACTATAGTTGGCCGGGGAATGTCAGAGAACTGAGCAATCTTGTAGAAAGACTAGTTGTAACTTCTTCAAATGATGAAATTAGTGTTCATAATATACCTGAACACTTAGTAGAAAATGTTATTATTGATGATGCAAAAAAGGATGCATCTAAACTAAAGGATGTAATAAATAGTGTAGAGAAATCAATGATAATAAATGCTTACCAGAGGCATGGTAATGTAAGAGATGCTGCAAAAGAACTTGGAATAGATGCGTCTACATTTGTTAGAAAACGGAAAAAGTACGAGTAAATATGTTGCATTATTGCACAACGCATGCAATTATGCAACATATTTTTTTATATTTGATATTAATTTCCATAAGCAATTTCAACAAATTTATAATAATTTGTAGTGATTTCAACGGTTATAGGCGAATCATTTACATGAAATAGAATATAGAAAGATTGGCATTGAAAATGCAAGTATAAGTTGTAGTCTAAAAGAAGGGAGGACGATTAATCTATGGCTTTAATGACTGGTGAACAGTATATACAAAGTATAAGGGAAATGAATATGCAGATTTATATGTTTGGAAAGAAAGTAGAAAATTCTATAGATAATCCTATTCTTAGACCATCATTAAATTCTGTAAAAGCAACTTATGATTTAGCCCAAATGAATGAATATGAAGATCTAATGACAACAACATCATCCATAACAGGAGAAAAAATAAATCGTTTTTGCCACATTCATCAAAGTACAGATGATTTAATAAAAAAAGTTAAAATGCAAAGATTGCTTGGACAAAAAACAGCAGCTTGCTTTCAAAGATGCGTGGGACTGGATGGATTTAATGCTGTTTACAGCACTACTTATGAAGTGGACAATGCTTATAATACTAATTATCATAAAAGATTTATTGAATTTATGAAATATGTGCAAAAAAATGATTTAACAGTAGATGGTGCTATGACAGATCCAAAAGGCGATCGTTCGCTTCCACCTTGCAAACAAGCAGACCCTGACCTATATTTAAGAGTTGTTGAAAGAAGGGAAGATGGTATTGTTGTAAGGGGCGCCAAAGCCCATCAAACAGGAATTTGTAATTCTCATGAAGTATTAGTAATGCCAACAATTGCTATGGGACCTGAAGATAAGGATTATGCCGTATCATTTTCTGTTCCTGTTGATTCAGAAGGAATCTTGATTATAGCTGGAAGACAATCCTGCGATACAAGAAAGCTGGAAGATTCACAAATAGATGTAGGGAATAGAGAATTTGGCGGAGTTGAAGCATTGGTAGTATTTGACAATGTGTTTGTACCAAATGAAAGAATATTTATGGATGGTGAAACTGAATTTTCAGGAATGTTGGTAGAGAGGTTTGCCGGATATCATAGACAAAGCTATGGCGGTTGCAAGGTTGGCGTTGGAGATGTACTAATAGGTGCTGCAGCTTTAATAGCTGATTATAATGGAGTTTCAATTGCCTCCCACATTAAAGATAAATTAATAGAGATGATTCATTTAAATGAAACTCTGTATTCTTGTGGAATTGCTTGTTCTTCGCAAGGAAGCAAAACAGAATCAGGCAATTATATAATTGATTCATTGCTAGCGAATGTTTGCAAACAGAATGTTACAAGATTCCCATATGACATAGCCAGGCTGGCAGAAGATATTGCCGGAGGTTTACTTGTTACTGCACCATCTGAAAAAGATTTAAAAGACTCTGTCGTAGGCCCCTATATAGAAAAGTATTTTAAAGGAATACATGAAGTATCTGTGGAAGATAGGTTTAAAGTACTACGGTTAATAGAGAATTTGACATTAGGTACAGCAGCTGTAGGTTATAGAACAGAATCAATGCATGGAGCCGGTTCGCCTCAAGCTCAAAGAATTATGATTTCAAGGCAAGGCAATCTTGAGCATAAGAAAAGATTGGCGAAATCTATAACCAAGATAAAATAATTACATGAATTAAAGTGTCTGGTCAGACACTCTAATATATAAAATAAAAAAGAAGGAAGGATTCAAAAATGAAAAGACGTTTTATGGTTATTTTTACATTACTTTTGATGGTTGTTCTAGTATTTAATTTAACAGCTTGTTCAAACGAACCTGCCCAACAACCACCAAAAGAATCAAATGAGCAACCATCTGAATCGAATGAACAACCATCAGAATCAAAAAGTTCCCCTACCTATACATTTAAATTGGGACACAATTATTCTATGGAGGACACATTAAGTAAGAAAGTTGAAATGTTTGCAGAAGAAGTTTTTGAAAAGACAAATGGAGACGTTAAATTTGAAATTTATGCAGGTGGCCAATTAGGTACAACAATTGACCATATTCAAGGTGTAGCTAACGGCTATATAGACGTTGGTTGTGAAGCAATAAACACTTACGATGTTATAGACCCATTAGCGGATATCGAGTCGTATCCGTTTTTATTCGACTCACCTGAACAAGCAGTTGCATTCATTAATAGCGATTTATCTAAGGAACTATGGGATGAAATCTGTGCTGATACCTTTGAAATCTTTGGTGCATCATATCGTGGAGCAAGAATGCTTCAAACAACAAAGCCGGTTCACAATTTAGCTGACTTGAAGGGACTTAAGCTGCGAACTGCCAGTATGCCTATACTCCATAGACCTTGGGTGATTCTCGGTGCTGCACCGGTTACAATGGACTTTACTGAGATTTACACCGGTTTGCAGCAGGGTACTATAGAAGGTCAGGAAAATCCTTTAGGAGCGTCTTATACGACAGGTTTTGCTGAAGTAGAAGATTATGTTATGAACACATATCATGTTTTTGGAATTCAAGCATTCTATTTTAACAAGGACAAGTTTGAACAATTGCCTGAAAATTATCAGAAAATTATTATAGAGGCAGGCGAAAACGCAGCTCAATGGCGAAATGAACAGGAATTAAATTTAGAAGAGCAATACAAACAGAAATTTAGAGATTTAGGTGCTGAATTTATTGAAATCGAGGATTTGGACGAATGGAAGAAAGCCTTAGAAGAGCCTCTTCGTGAAGAATTTCCTCATCTGCAAGAATGGTTTAATAGAATTAAAGAATTTAACTCTTCACTCTAAATGTATTTTTAGATAATTAAGTGTTTACTTATTGTTATTTAATAACAATAAGTAAACACATAATAAATTTAAGGAGATGTCATTATGTTTCAAATGTATTCAAAATTGCTTGACATTGTAGAAAAAGTAATTACAGCTTTACTTATTTTTCTTTTAGCAACTGCATTTTTGGTTATTTTTATTCAGGTTATATTACGTTATATTGTTAACATGGGCTATCCTTGGATAGAAGAATATGCCAGATACTCAATTGTATGGTTAGCTTGGTTAGGCTCAGCTTATGCATTAAGGCATGGAAAGCACATGTATGTCAATATAACTGAATTAAAATTAAGCCCAAATGCATTTAAGAAACTTAACTTATGTTTTGATATTATGCTGATTGCTTTCTTTATAGTAATGGCTAAAAGTGGTTATGATTTTATGATGAAAAGTGGCTCCACCCTTTCTGTGGGAATGCCTATAAAGTTGGGTTATCTGTATGCATCTGTTCCCGTGGGAGTAATCTTTATGCTCCTTGCTACTATTGAAAAAATATGGGCTTATTTTATTACAAAAAAAGATGATGAGCCTAAACCTGCAAATAGTTAACTATAAAACATAAATAAGGAGGCAGAATTATGTTTATTTTTGTAGTAGTAGTATTACTTGTATTAAGCTTAGCGGGAATGCCTATAGCATTAGCATTGGGAATCGGATCCTTAGGTTCTATCTTGATTAATGGTACAATTCCCTTATCTGTAGTATCCCAAAAGGTAATCACAGGAATGAACTCATTTTCTCTTTTAGCCATACCGTTTTTTATACTTTCAGGTGATTTAATGAGTGGCGGTGGTTTGACAAAAGCCTTGATGAACATTGCCAGAAAACTTGTAGGTTGGGTAAAAGGTAGTATTTCAATAGTTTCAATAGTTTCGTCAGCTTTTTTTGGGGCTGTTACCGGTTCTGCAATCGCTACAGCATCAGCAATCGGTGGTATGACAATTCCGGAAATGATTGATGACGGTTATGAACCTGGATATGCAGCCTCTGTTAGTACTGCAGGTGCTATCTTAGGTCCATTAATTCCCCCTAGCATTGGATTGATTGTCTATGCTTCAATGACGGGTGCTTCAGTACAAGCATTATTTAAAGGAACCCTTTTACCCGGGTTTTTATTTGCTGTTGTTTATTGTATCATTTGTTACAATATCGCTAAAAAAAGAAATTATAAAACTCGTCCAAGAGCAAGCTGGAAAGAAATTTTTTCTGCTATATATAATGGTAAATGGGCAATATTAATGCCAGCTATAGTTCTTGGCTGCATCTTTAGCGGAATTACCACTGCTACTGAAGCATCAGTTATTGCAGTTGCTTATTCGTTAATAATTGGAATGTTTGTTCATAAAGACTTGAAGGTTAAGGATCTGCCACAAATATTTTTAAATTCTGCGGTTTCAACTGCTGCGATGTACCTGCTTATTGGCTTTTCCAATATAGTTGGCTGGATTATTGCAATAACAAACGTATCTGTTAGTCTAACAAACTGGATTCTCTCGATTAGCAGCAGCAAGTGGTTTATTGTTAGCTTTATTACTATTTTAGGCTTAATTCTTGGATGCCTGATGGATGTTGTAGCTGTTATTTTGATTTTAACTCCGATTTTATATAGTCTGGTTCTTTCAATCGGTTACACACCTGTTGAATTTGGAGTAATCCTATGTACACTTATGATGCTTGGACACATAACACCTCCTGTAGGCGCATCATTGTTGCTTAGCAACAGTATTGCAAAAGCAGATATCATGAGTACAGTTAAAGAATCAATTCCGTTTTTACTGGCAAGCATTGTTTTGGTTATTTTGCTTTGGATATTTCCACAATATCTTATATTATAAGTATATAAAATTAAAAGCAAAGGAGTTTTAATATGGAAAATTATATTGAAAAACTAGGGATTAAGGAGTTATTGAATCTATATAATAATAAATCACTTTCTCCGGTTGAAGTTATAGAAAACCAACTCAGTAGAATTGAGATGAATAAAGATATAAATGCCTTTATAACTGTCACTGGAGATCTGGCTATGATTACAGCAAAGGAATCTGAAGAACGTTATATGAAAAGCAAACCTCTCGGAGTCATGGATGGAGTACCTTATGCTGTTAAAGATAACATCTTTACAAAAGGCATAAGAACTACTATGGCCAGTGAGATATATAAAGATTATTATCCGGATATTAATGCAACGGTTATTGAAAAACTCAATGGAAGTGGAGCAATTCTTCTTGGAAAAACAAATACCCATGAATTTGCTTCAGGCGCTACGTGTGACCGTACTTATTTTGGACCTATTAAAAACCCTCATAATAAGAAAAAGATGCCCGGCGGCTCAAGTGGCGGTTCCGCAGCTGCACTAGCAGCACGCCTCTGCCCTGCAGCCCTTGGCGCTGATACAAGTGGTTCGGTTCGTATTCCGGCTGCCGCATGCGGAGTCGTTGGGATGAAGCCGACACAGGGACGCGTTAGCAAATATGGAGTCTATCCGTTGAGTGATTCTATTGATCACGTTGGTCCTATGACAAGAAATGTCGAAGACAACGCAATTTTTTTAAGAGCAATTGCCGGCTATGACCCCCTTGACAAATGGTCTCTTAAATTACCTAACATGGATTATAACATTGAAATTGGCCAGTCAGTTAAAGGCATGGTTGTTGGTGTCCCTTACAGCATATTTAAAGATAATACCGTTCCTTCGATATATGACGCCGTGGTAGATTCAATTGACATTTTAAAGGATTTGGGTGCTAAAATTATAGAAATTCCTAATCCTGATCCGGATGGAACCTTTGTAGGAGCATGTAGAGCAGTGAGAATTAGCGAAGGATATGCTGTACATGAAAAAAACATCATGGAGAAGCCAGGCTTATATAATCCTGAAATAATGCAACAAATGTTAGTTGGTAAAGATATCAAAGCTTATGAATATATTAATGCATTACAGATGAGAAGCCAATTCAAAACTCACTTCAAAGAAATGATGAAAGATATTGATATTATGATTATGCCTACCATGCCTTTGCTGCCACCTGATATAAATCAACGTGAAGTTGAGATAAGAGGCATAGTTCACTCAGTTTTTACCAGATTCAACCTTTTTACAATAATCGCAAGTTTTACCGGTTTCCCATCAATTAGTATACCATGTGGAATTACTGAAGAAAATCTTCCAATAGGCTTACAAATATTAACTGATGAGTTTGAAGAAGCTAAGGCTTATCGCTTTGCATATCAAATAGAAAAGGCGCTTGATCTGAAACTCTAACGAAAAAGCAGTATAATTTTAATGAAGATACATTTGTTAAAGAGGAGAGATAAATTTGCAAAAAATTATTACTAAAGCTGCTTTATTAAAAGGTCCTTACGATATTGAATTAATTGAAAAGGAATTAGAATGTAAAGAAGATGAGGTTATAGTTCGAAATCATACAATTGGAATTTGCGGCAGCGATAAAAACTTCTATAGAGGGTATATGCCGTCTAAGACTGCTGAATTTAGACAAGAACCCAAGTTTCCATTTGCTTTAGGTCATGAAAGCGGTGGTACTATTATTCAAATTGGTTCAAAAGTTTCAAATTATAAAGTTGGAGACAATGTAATATCTTTTGGCTGGAATAATAATATTTCAGAGTATTTTACATCTAAAACATTTCAGCTGCAACCTGTACCGGAAGGATTAGATATGGATTTAGCCGGCATAGGTGAGCCTCTTGCTTGTGCTATGTATTCGGGATTAAATTCAAAGGTACAATTGGGCGATTTTGTAGTAGTAATGGGCGGAGGATTTGCAGGACAAATTATAGCCCAATGTGCCAAAAAGAAAGGTGCAAATAAAGTAGCAATAGTTGATGTTCTTGATGGAAAATTGAAATTGGCTAAACAATTAGGAGCAGATATTATAATAAATTCACAAAGACAAGACCCCGTTGAAGCGATTGGAGAGTTAACAAATGGTGTAGGAGCTGATGTAGTAGTAGAAGCAGCGGGCAGCGAAGAATCATTTAATGCAGCTAGTGAATTAATAAAACATAACGGTAAATTTGTTTTCTACAGTTGGGTTACTCAGCCTGTCACATTAAATATCAGCAGATGGCATGACGATGGATTGGAATTCATTAATACCTGCTTGGTACATCATACCTGGAGAGAAAGATACGTATGGACTCCCGATACACTAAAGCCGGTAATTCAAGGACATATTAATGTTAAACCATTGATTACGCATGAATTTAAATTAGAAAATATTAAAGAGGCCTTTAAAGCGGCTGATAAAGATGACAGCGCAGTAAAAATTGTGTTAAGACCTTAATACTATTCAATAAAGGGCAGACAGGATAATACTTTAAAATCCTGCATATTGAAAATATAAAGACTATAAAAATGATAATATTGTACACTATCATTATAAATAAGGAGGACAAAACATATGGTTATTAATGAGGAAAGATGCGTAGGATGTGGTCTATGTGTAAACTATTGTCCGGCTCACGCTATCAGTATTCATGAAAAAAAAGCAGTTATCGATTTGGATTTATGCTTTGAATGCGGGAACTGCAAATATGCAAATGTATGTAAGAAAGACGCATTTGTTCAGCAAACAATGACTTGGCCAAGAGTTATAAGAAGTATATTCAGCAATGTTAGAATAATATCACCAAATACAAACCTTTCGGGGCGAGGAACCGAAGAGATGAAAACCAATGATGTAACCGGTCGTTTTAAACCCGGTGCAATAGGTATAGCTTGCGAAATGGGCAGGCCGGGGACAGGCACAACCTTTAAAGATGTTGAAACAATTGCTAAGGTTGTGGTTGGTCACGGTGGAAAATTAGAAGAAAAAAATCCTACATTCTTTGTTTTTGATGATCCAAGCAAAGGTACAATTAAAAAGGAATTTCTTAATGAACGTGCTTTATCTGTAATTATAGAAGCATTAGTTGAAAAGGAAAATTTAATACCACTTTTAGAAAATTTAAAAGAAGCTCAAAATATGATTGATACAGTATTTAGCTTAGATGTAATAAGTGTAATGGAAGATGAAAAAATATTTACAAATGATTTGATTGAAAAAGCAGGACTGAAAGCAAGACCAAACGGGAAAACATGTCTTGGTCTTGGGCGTCCAAGAAAGGAGTTTTAATTATGTCGCACACACTTCATAGAAGCGGGGATGTTGGTTCTTTAAAAAATGACTATGTAATATTATCCTTATCAGCACAGGGACTTAACAGAGATGGCGCAGGCCCTAAACTTGGCTCGATAGTTCAAACTTTTTCCAAATATAATCCGGTTAACTGTGGAATTTTAGGTTCTGATACCGTAATAACTATGGATTTGCCTGATGAATTCTTGCAGGGTATAGAAAATAATTCTGTCGTTCATGCTGTGTTCGACAATATTAATGACCTTAAAGACTGTTTGATTGATTTAAAAGAAAATGATTATGGTATGTCAATTGTAGTATCCGGTTTGTTTGAAAATGTCCATGAATGTTGTAAGAAGGTTGGAATCAAACCGCATACTGTAAATCAATCATTAGGTGTTTTTGGTAACTTAGACAGATTGCCTAAAGAAGAAAAAGTTCGTGATATATCAACAATGTGTGGTCATGGAATGGTTCCTTTTTTGTTAATAAAAGAATATGTTGAAAAAATCAAAAAAGGTACAATAACTGCGGAAAAAGCAGCGGAAAAGATTACACCGTTATGTACATGCAAGATATTTAATCCTAAGCGTGCTGCCATACTTTTAGACGAACTTTCTAAGGAATAGAAATATGCAAAGTTGTTTTTCGCAATGATGATAATAACAATGAAGCTAACAAAGCAATAAAATTATAAGATAAGTTGCTTCCCCCCATTATTATATAGGAAAACCCGTACCTGCTATTTCAGCTGGTGCGGGTTTTCCATTAGTTTGAGCGCAAGTATCAATTAACTTGATTTGCCATCCTGACATATCTATAATATCTAAACTTGGCATCTGATTCTGCCTTTTCAAATAGTTCATCTGCCTTTTCAGGGAAAACCTCGAATAATGAAGAATACCTCACTTCGCTCATTAAATATTCTTTAAAATCCTTTGTTGGTTCTTTTGAATCTAATATAAATGGATTCTTACCGGCATTTTCTAATTCCGGATTGTATCTGTACAATGTCCAATATCCGGATTCAACTGCGTCTTTTTGCTGCATTTGTGCTTTTCCCATACCTGCTTTAATACCATGATTCACACATGGTGAATATGCAATAATCAATGAAGGTCCCGGATAGTTTTCTGCTTCCATAATTGCCTTGAGAGTCTGATTGTTATCTGCTCCCATGGCAATTTGAGCAACATAAACATACCCGTAACTCATAGCCATCAAACCTAAATCCTTCTTACGAGTTCTTTTACCATTGGAAGAAAACTCAGCAATTGCAGCAGTTGGTGTTGCTTTAGAAGATTGACCTCCGGTATTTGAATATACTTCTGTGTCAAATACTAATACATTTATATTTTCGCCAGAAGCCAAAACATGGTCTAATCCTCCATATCCTATGTCATATGCCCAGCCATCACCGCCGAATATCCAGTGAGATCTTTTAATAAAATAGTCTTTATTATCATATATTTTATTTAATAGTACATCGGATTTTTTTTCTTTCAACAATACCCTTTCTAATTTTTCAGCTCTTTCTCTGGTTCCTTCAGACTTTTCAAATCCATCTATCCATTCGTTTAAAGCTTTATCTACTGTTTTACTTACTCCATTGTTTATAGCATCTAATGCTTTTTGTTTTGTTGCATTCCTTATTTTTTGTACTCCTAAATACATACCAAAACCAAATTCAGCATTATCTTCAAATAGCGAAAATCCCCAAGCAGGACCATAACCATTTTCGTTAGTTGTATATGATACCGACGGTGAACCACCCCAAACTGTTGAACAACCGGCTGCATTGGATATCATCATTCTATCTCCAAACATTTGAGTAACTAATTTGGCATAAGGTGTTTCTCCACAACCCGCGCATGCACCCGAAAACTCGATTAATGGTCTGTTAAATTGGCTTCCTTTAACTGTTTTTGATTGGTCAAGAGGTATTTTTTTAGATACAATATCTTTAGCATATTCCCAATCTTTTATATACTGCTCTCTATTAACTGATAATTTTTTCATAGAAATAGCCTTGTCTTTAGCTGGACATACATTTATACAACTCCCGCAGCCTGTGCAGTCAAGAGCTGATACTGCTAAATGATAATTCATGTCATCATATCTTGTTGCTTTAACAGATACAAAATCTACAGGAGCATTTTTAATTTCTTCATCTGTTATAAGAGTTGGCCTTATTACTGCATGTGGACACACAAAAGAGCATCGATTACATTGGATGCATTTTATTGCATCCCATTTTGGAACTTCAATAGAAATTTCACGCTTCTCCCATGCTGTAGCTCCTAGAGGAAATGAACCATCTTCATGATTATTAAATGCACTAACTGGTAAATTGTCCCCTTCTTGTCTATTCATAGCAAATACTACTTTTCCAATAAATTCCGGAATGTCAGGATTGTTTTTTACTTCAGCATCCTTTGCGTTTTTCCAGCTTTCAGGAATACGGATCTTTTTTATGCTGTCAAAACCTTTATCAATGGCAATGCAGTTCATATCTACAACACTTTGCCCCTTATTCCCATATGACTTTTTTACTTCTTCTTTTAAGTATTTGGCCACTTCTTCGATTGGTAATATGTTAGTTAATTTGAAGAATGCAGCCTGCATAATCATGTTTATTCTACCGCTAAGTCCTATTTCCTTTGCTATTTCTATCGCATTTATTGTATAAAATTCAATTTCATTATTTATAATATCTCTTTTTAACTTTGGAGGTAATTGTTTATTTAATTCATCTTCATTCCATATGGAATTCAATAAAAACTTTCCGCCTTTTTTAATTCCTTCTAAAATATTATATTTATTAACATAGGATTGATTATGACATGCAATGAAGTCTGCTTTATTAATTGTATAAGGCTCTCTTATGGGAGAAATACCAAATCTAAGATGAGATATTGTCAATCCGCCGGATTTTTTCGCATCATATTCAAAATAAGCTTGTGTATAGAAGTCAGTATTATCACCTATTATTTTTATTGCTGATTTATTAGCTCCTACAGTGCCATCGGAACCAAACCCCCAGAACTTGCATGCAATTGTACCTTTTGGGGTAGGATTGATATTCTCTTTACTCTTAGGCAATGATTTGTTAGTAACATCATCTATTATACTTACCGTAAAGTCATTTATGGGATTTTCTGATTTTAAATTATTGAATACAGCCATTACATCATCCGGTACAAAATCCTTTGACCCTAATCCATAACGGCCTCCTATAATTAATGGAGCATTTTTTGTACCATAATAAGCATTTTTAATATCAAGATACAAAGGCTCTCCATTTGCGCCAGGCTCTTTTGTTCTATCTAATACGGCAATCCTTTTAACTGATTTTGGAACTTGACTTAACATAAATTCTGCAGAGAATGGTCTATAGAGATGTACTTCTAATAAACCTGCTTTTTCTCCTCGACTATTTAAGTAATCAACTACTTCACATATTGTTTCACATCCTGAACCCATTGCTATAATTAAATTTTCAGCATTTTCAACGCCGTAATAGTTAAACAATTTATAATCTCTTCCGGTAAGGCTATTGATCTTATCCATATAAGATTGAACGATTGTTGGAACAGCATCATGAAATTTGTTTATAGATTCTCTTAGCTGGAAAAAAATGTCAGGGTTCTGAGTCGTTCCTCTAAGTACTGGGCGGTTAGGGCTTAAAGAATTATTTTTGAACGCTTTGATAGAATCATAATCTATAAGGCTGGCTAATTCTTCATATTCTAAAATTTCAATCTTTTGAACTTCATGTGAAGTTCTAAATCCATCAAAAAAGTGAAGTACAGGCAGCCTGGATTTAATAGCACTTAAATGTGCGACAGCACCTAGGTCCATTGCTTGCTGAACACTACTTGATGCTAATAATGTAAAACCGGTTTGTCTTGTAGACATAACATCTTGATGATCTCCAAATATACTTAATGAATTAGAAGCTAAGGATCTTGAACTAACATGAAATACAGCAGGTAATAATTCTCCGGCAATCTTATACATATTTGGGATCATTAAAAGTAATCCTTGAGATGCAGTAAATGTTGTTGAAAGAGCACCTGATTGCAAAGCTCCATGCAATGCACCTGCTGCTCCCCCTTCAGACTGCATTTCTTTAACTATTACAGTTTCTCCAAAAATATTTTTTTTATCTTTAGCTGACCATTCATCAACTAAACCAGCCATTGGTGATGATGGTGTTATCGGATAGATAGATGCGACATCAGTAAAAGCATAGGCCGCATATGCAGCAGCCGTATTGCCATCCATTGTTTGTGTTTTACGTTTTGCCATTTTTTCTCCTTTATTTTACATTTTTCCAATATTGTAATATAATTAATTATTGGGTTTTAATAATCATACAACGGGCTTATAAGTTTTTTCGCTGCCTTCATCAAGTATATAGCATAAATCATGCCGACTTGACGGTATAACTAATTAAATTAATTCTACTAACAATAAATAGAAGGATTCTTGTAAAAGGAATATGTTAATGAAATCAGAGTACATAGATAAAAGTAAGATTAAGGCTTATAAAAGGTAAAGAATTAAACCATATTGTTGCACTCACGCATTAATGTTGTTATATTGCAACAAAAAATACATTATTAATTTCTATAAACTATGAATTACAATTATTATTACACTCTAGTATATCTAATTTAATTTAATATTCGTTTAGCAAGTATAATGAAGGAAAATTTTATTAATAATGGTATAGATTTTGCTATAATAATTTATATTTATAAGGCGGACATTGGCAGGTTCAAGTATCAGAAAATAATATAATTTCTTTTAAAAAAAAGTTGACAAAGCAATATCTTGTTGTATATAATATGAAAAAGTTGATAAAAAGCTATGACGGAGACAAAAATATCTGAAAAATAACTTCAGAGAGCCGATGGTTGGTGAAAATCGGTGTTATGAGATATAATGATCACTCTTGAGCTTCTGACTCGAAATAAGTAGATGAGGACGTATTTCTGCGTTATAAGAATAGAGTTCAAAAAACTTTTTGGTTTTTTCGACTTGAATGAGGCGATATTTTTTAATCGTGAATTAGGGTGGTACCACGAAAGACCTTTCGTTCCTATATACATCTATATGTTATATGTATATAGGAACGAGAGGTTTTTTTATAATCATTTTTGACCTAACCCAATTTCTTAGACGACATAGGTATGGGGACACACCTCTACTACAGGGCAAGTTTTTAGGGCATGAGGAAGGAATGTCCCCGAATACAAATAATAAATAAGCTTTCATTCAGGTTGACAAAACAAAAAAATAACAGGAGGTATATTAAAATATTTTTAGAATGAGTATAGCATAATCTTTATTTTGAAGTATGACATCATACGACTAAAAATTATAAGTAATAATAATTGTTTAAAAATTAAGTTTGGAGGTAATTAAATGAGAAGTGATCAGATGAAAACTGGTATTGAAAGGATTGCTCACAGGTCCCTGTTCAATGCCTTGGGACTCACAGACAAAGAAATAAGACAACCTATGGTTGGTATCGTAAATGCCCAGAATGATATTATTCCGGGTCATTTGCACTTAGATGATGTTGTGGAAGCCGTAAAGGCAGGGGTAATGATGGCAGGCGGAACGCCCTTTGTATTTCCTGCAATAGGTGTATGCGACGGTATTGCAATGGGTCACGAGGGTATGAAATACTCTCTGATAAGCAGGGAGCATATTGCGGATTCAGTGGAGATAATGGCAATGGCTCATCCTTTTGATGCACTTGTTTTTGTTCCCAACTGCGATAAAATAGTTCCAGGCATGATTATGGCAGCATTGAGACTTAATATTCCAAGCATATTTGTAAGCGGCGGTCCTATGATGCCCGGATATTACGAGGGCAAAAAACTCACTGTTTCAAATGCATTTGAAGCTGTGGGAACAGCAGGCGCAAAAAAAATGAATGATGAGCGGATGAAGGAAATCGAGCTTTATTCCTGTCCGGGATGTGGCTCATGTGCAGGTATGTTTACTGCTAATTCAATGAATTGCATGACAGAGGTTGTCGGGCTTGGACTGCCCGGAAACGGAACTGTTCCTGCTGTTCATGCAGCTCGTATACGTCTTGCAAAGGAAGCAGGCATGAAAGTAATGGAGCTTTTGGAAAAAGATATCCGGCCCCGTGATATCGTAACTGCTGATTCTCTTCACAATGCTTTGACAGCAGATATGGCTTTGGGATGCTCGACAAATACTGTACTGCATCTGCCTGCAATTGCACATGAAGCAGGACTAAAAATTGATCTTAATGAAATAAACAATATAAGCAAGGCAACTCCACATCTGGTTAAATTAAGTCCTGCAGGGGAAGATTGCCTGGTCGATTTGTGGCAGGCAGGGGGAATTCCCGCTGTACTGAAGGAACTTGACGATCATGGTTTGTTGAAAGCTGATTGTATGACTGCCACTGCTAAGACAGTGGGTGAAAATATTGAGGGTGCTTATGTAAAAGATCCTTCCGTTATAAGAAGCTTTGAAGCTCCTTACTCAAAGGACGGCGGATTAGCAATATTATGGGGTAATATAGCACCGGATGG
>Ga0116172_10001146_pt1 | contig 25043 bp, 19 predicted proteins | sample AD_UKC083_MetaG_FD_89799 | JGI IMG/M metagenome (GOLD analysis project Ga0116172, IMG submission 89799) | Active sludge microbial communities of municipal wastewater-treating anaerobic digesters from USA - AD_UKC083_MetaG | ecosystem: Engineered > Bioreactor > Anaerobic > Digestate | place: USA... | reverse complement strand
TCCTTCAAGTTTGAAATGGTTGAAACAAATTTCCCTCTGTAAGCCTTTTACTGATTTGAATTTCTGATTTTGTGCATTGTGACGATTTTTTTATCTTCTGCCTACTTTTGCTTGACACTAACTGTGTCCGTATGGGGCTTGATTTATTTTTGTCAGTGTGGTATAATATAATTTGAAATTAAAAGAAAGAAGTGTTGTTCACATGACAAAGATCACTATTTTCTCGGGTTTTCTTGGCGCCGGTAAGACTACCCTTATAAAAAAGCTCATTCAGGAGGGCTATAAAGGCGAGAAGCTGGTGCTTATCGAGAACGAATTCGGTCAGATAGGCATTGACGGCGGATTTTTACAGGACGCAGGTGTGGAGATAACCGAAATGAACTCGGGCTGTATCTGCTGCAGCCTGGTCGGTGATTTCGGAAAGGCTCTGGAGAAGGTCCTTGCTGACTATGCTCCCGACCGTATCCTTATCGAGCCCTCCGGCGTCGGCAAGCTCAGTGACGTTATCCGCGCTGTTCAGAATATCAATGCTCACGATGTAGAGCTTGACGGCTTTACAACAGTTGTGGACGCAAAGAAGTACAAGATGTATATGAAGAACTTCGGCGAGTTCTTCGATAATCAGATAACATACGCAAGCTGTCTTATACTCAGCCATACAAGCGGACTTTCACAGGAGAAGCTTGACGAGTGTGTAAAGAGTCTGCGCGAGAAAAATCCCGCAGCTCCTATCGTTACAACAGAGTGGGATCAGCTTACAGGCGCACAGCTTGTTGATGCAATGACACAGAAGAACACTCTTGATGACGAGCTGAAGGAGCTCCTTGAGGAAGCAGCAAAGCACGATCATTACCACCATCACGATGACGACGAGGACGAGCATGAGCACCATCATCACCACCACGATGACGAGGATGAGCATGAGCACCATCATCACCACCACGATGATGATGACGACGAGCATGAGCATCATCACCATGACCATGGTCCCGACTGCACCTGCGGCTGTCACGATCATGACCATGACCACGATCATCACCACCATCACCATGCTGACGATGTGTTCACAAGCTGGGGCAGAGAGACCACAAGAACATATACTGTTGAGGAGATAACAGCTGCATTAAACGCTCTCGGCGACGAGGAAAAGTACGGCATGATACTCCGTGCAAAGGGAATCGTTGCAGGTGCTGACGGAAAGTGGATACACTACGATTATGTTCCCGGTGTGCCTGATGTCCGTAACGGAAGCGCAGGTACCATCGGCAGACTCTGCGTTATCGGCTCAAAGATAAACGAAGAGGCTATCGCAGAGCTTTTCAACGCCTGATCGAAAGGAGCTTTTATAATGCCTGATCAGAATGATGTAATACCGATATATCTCTTTCTCGGCTTCCTTGAGTCGGGAAAGACCAAGTTCATACAGGAGACCTTAGAGGACAGACGCTTCAACAAGGGCGAAAAGACTCTTCTCCTTATCTGTGAGGAGGGTATAGAGGAATACGATATTTCACGTATGCCCAAGAAGAACATTGTTACCCATGTCATTGAGGATAAGGAAGACTTCACCATGGAGAACTTCACAAAGATCCTCAAGGACAGCGGTGCAGAGCGTATTGTTGTAGAATACAACGGTATGTGGACCATGGACGAGTTCTTCAAGGCAATGCCCGACGAGACCACTATTGCCCAGGTAATGTGCTTTGTGGATCCCACCACCTTCATGAACTACAATTCAAATATGCGCAGTCTTGTTGTTGATAAGTTCAACACTACAGAAATGGTAGTTTTCAACCGCTTCGAGAAGAGCTTTGATCCCAACGAGATCCACAAGATCGTCAGGGGAGTTTCAAGGCGTGCTGAGATAGTTTACGAATACTCCGACGGACAGATCGCCTATGACGATATTGAGGATCCGCTTCCTTTTGATGTGGAGGCTGACGAGATAACTATCGAGGATAAGGACTTCGCTCTCTGGTACAGAGATATTATGGAGGAGCCCTTCAAGTATGACGGCAAGATCATGACATTCAAGGGACTTACCGCCAAGAACAGCAAGTTCCCCGAGAACACCTACGCTGTGGGACGTCATATCATGACCTGCTGTGTTGAGGATATACAGTACTGCTGGATGGTCGCTCAAGACGAGAGCGGAAATGAGCCGCCCAACAAGGAATGGATAACCGTTACAGGAAAGATAAGCGTTCAGAAGCATAAGCTCTACAAGGGCAAGGGACCTGTACTTATGGTTCAGAAGGTAGAAAAAGCCGAAGTTCCCGAGCAGCCTGTAGCTACATTCTATTAATAGCAAAGCTCCCGTTTCTGCGGGAGCTTTTAACATAGCCTTCAACACTGTGTTGAAAATATAATGTGATGTTGAAAATAATCAGTAAATATTAACAAAGGGAGACTTTTGATAAAGTCTCCCTTATGTTTTATTTATACTTTCTTATGTTCAGCACTCTTATTGAATTGAGTATGAGCAGCATTGCCGTACCTGAGTCAGCGAAAACAGCCAGCCACATATTGGGGTGACCGACGAGACCAAGCAACAGAACAGCAGCCTTGACTGCCAGCGCGAAGATAATGTTTTCATATGAGATACGCAGTGTCTTGTCTGCAATTTTCTTTGCCTTTACCACTGAATCGGGCTCGGAATTCATGAACACTGCGTCTGCAGCCTCCAGTGCAAGATCGGAGCCGCTGTGCATAGCGCCGCCCACATCTGCACCTGCCAGTACGGGGCCATCATTGAAGCCGTCTCCTACGAACATGACAGCGCCATTTTCCTTGCGGATACGCTCTATCTCAGCAAGCTTGCCGTCGGGGAGAAGGTCTCCCTTAGCTGAGTCAACACCGAGCTGTTTAGCCATAGCCTGTGCATTGTCGTTCTTATCGCCTGTGAGCATAGCTGTAGCGATACCCATTTGTCTCAGCTGTGAAACAGCTTCGGCGGATGTTTTCTTAACAGTGTCGGAAACTACTATCCTGCCCTGTATCTCGCCATCAACAGCGACATAGACTATACTTCCGAGAGGCGTTTCCTCCTCGGGGACCGAGATATTGTTTTCAGACATGAGCCTCTCATTTCCGCAGAGAATGTTCCTGCCATCCAGAACAGCAGAAACGCCTCGTCCTGCGATCTCAGAGGTCTTTTCGGGAGTGAACAGCCTGCTGTCATTTTCCTTGCAGTAGTCCACAATACTCTCGGCAACGGGGTGAGTAGAGCTTTGCTCGCAGCTGCCGCAAATTGAGAGAAGCTCCTTTTCGCCAAGCTTACCGTAAGACCTGACCTCAGTAACCGAAAAGCTTCCGTTTGTGAGTGTACCGGTCTTGTCGAAGGCAACAGCCTTGACCTTACCCAGTGCTTCAATAGCATTGCCGCCCTTAAAGAGTATTCCCAGCTTTGAAGCTGCGCCGATACCCGAGAAGTACGCAAGAGGCACACTGAGTACCAGAGCGCAGGGGCAGCTGATTACAAGGAAAGTAAGTGCGGAGTATATCCACTTGCTCCAGTCTCCTGTGATAAGAGAGGGAACAATTGCCGTAAGAACTGCAATAGCTATAACGATAGGTGTATATATCTTTGCAAAGCGGGTGATGAAGCGGTCTATCTTGGGCTTTGTAGCCGAAGCGTCCTCGACTGCCTGAGCAATTTTTGAGATCATGGAGTCGGAGGCTGCTGCCGTAGCCTTCAGTGTAAATGTGTCTGAAAGATTTATGCAGCCTGACAGTACCTCGTCTCCCTTTCTTACAGTGAGGGGAACAGGTTCGCCATTTACTGCTGAGGTGTCTATTCTTGACTCGCCTGATTCAACGATACCGTCCGCAGCGATCCTTTCACCAGCCTTTATGCGGAGAATATCACCTACTTCGATCTCATCGGAGTGTATCCTTCTGAACTCCCCGTCGATAAGCACATCAGCTTCCTCAACTTTAAGTCCGGCTACATCGGTGATAGCCTTGCGGCTTCGGGAAACAGCGTAGTTTTCAAAGAGCTCGCCGATACGGAAGAACAGAACCACTCCCACAGCTTCGGCGTATTCACCGAGGACGAAGGCACCTATAGTAGCCACAGTCATGAGGAAGTTCTCGTCAAAGAAGTTCTTGTTTTTAAGGTTCCTGAATGTAGCAATAAGGACATTATATCCAAGAATAAGGTAAGCGGCAACGTAGAGTGCGATAGTCAACGGCTTTATATCAAAAATCTTTCCGCTGAGCAATGCTGCCGCGAAAACAACTATACCTATTATAAGAGGGATAATATCATTTTTGAGTCCCTCGGTATTGTCATTGTGAGAGTGAGTATGCTCAGCTTCTTCATGATGCTTTTCATGCTCCTCAGAGCTGTGGCGTTCTTTTGCAGCATGGGAGATAACGACTCCTGCCTCTATACCGTTTGCCACCTGATTGATCTTTTCAAGCAGCTCATCGGTGATGTTGCCCTTTATCCTGAACTTCTTCATAGGGAAGTTCAGGACCGCGGACTCAACACCATCTATCCTGCTGATAGCCTCCTCGATTTTTGCACCGCAGTGAGCACAGTCCAGGTTTTCAATGATGAAATCATCATCGTTTCCATGATGGTGATCGTGCTCATGCTCATGACCACAGCCGCACTCCTCATCGTGATGGTGATGTTCGTGCTCATGTTCGTGACCGCAGCCGCACTCCTCATCGTGGTGGTGATGGTGTTCATGCTCATGTTCGTGACCGCAGCCGCACTCCTCATCGTGGTGGTGATGTTCGTGCTCATGTTCGTGACCGCAGCCGCACTCCTCGTCGTGATGGTGGTGGTGTTCGTGCTCATGTTCATGACGTCGCGAGTGATGATGAGCCTCTTCGATCGCTGCGATAACGACTCCGGCTTCGATACTGTTTGCCACCTCGTTGATCTTAGCAACGAGCTCATCAGTGATATTGCCTTTTATCTTGAATTTTTTCATGGGGAAGTTAAGCACGGCAGACTCGATACCCTCAAGCTTGCTGATAGCTTCCTCTATTTTAGCGCCGCAGTGAGCGCAGTCCAGATTAGATACAGAAAAGTATTTTTCCATAAGGTCACTATCCTTTCTCATATGAACGGTTGTTCATATGTTTAATATATCATATTTATCTGTGTTTGTCAATAGTATCCATGAGATTTCTTGCAAACAATGAACTATAGTGGTATAATAGCAGTATAAAGCCATAAAATAGTTAGCCGTAGGTAACAACTAATCTTGTGTTGTTTTTTTAGGAACACAGCGTATACGGCTATATTGCGGCTTTTTTAAACTGTTTTATTGCACTAACTGTTTTTTGAAAATTTTTTTGAGATCATTTCGACTTTTTGGGCGTCAAAAATCACTTATATATGAAAGCTTTCATAATGGCTTCAGAGATGTTATAAAAAACAGAACACACCAGATTCTCTGACAGCCGCCAAAGGAGTGATAATATGGATGCCGTAACCAAATATGTCAGCGGAGGTGACACAGCGATTTTTACAGTATATTCAGAAAATGATAAAGCTACGGGGATTGATAACACCGTAAACGAGCTTATATCAGACTGTGCGACCTCCAAGGAGAGCCTGAGCAAGCTGTACCTGATGTTCAAGGACAGCGTTTTTGCTGTGGCTTTCGGAATTACATCTGATTATCATTTATCACAGGATTGTGTGACAGAGACCTTTGTCAGACTTACTCAGGTCAAGAAATTCTCCGCAAAGAAAGGGGACGGCAAGGGCTTCATACTCACAATAGCGCGCAACGTTGCATTAGAGCTTCGCCGAAGGTACAAGAAAGAGATATCCAACTTCATAATACAGAGCTACGGCGAGGCAGAAAAGACTGTGGAGGACAGTATTTACATAAATCAGCTTCTGAAGCATTTAAATGATGTACAGAGGCAGACCGTCATACTCAAGTGCTGTGCGGAGCTTACCTTCAAGCAGATCGCAAAGGTCATGAGATGTCCCGAAACAACGGTCAAATCAAGGTACAAAAAGCAATATCCATATTACAGGAAAAGGCAGGTGAAGATCAGTGAAAGATAAAAATATCAAAGGAGATCCCGTTTTTGAGAATGAGCTCAGAGATAAGATGAAGGAGCTCTCATCAAATATAGATTGTTTCGACAAGATCTCCGCAAGAGCTTTTCCTGAAAAAGATTCGGATTTTTCCGACAGCGAGTTTACCGTAAGCGACCTTGAGAACGTTACGGGCAGGCGCAGGGCAGTTCCCGTGCTCAAATGGATAGCCGCAGCAGCTGCTGTGGTCATATGCGTGGGTATCCTGCCAAAAACAGCATTTGTGCAGCGCTTTCTCTCAAACCTTCGCAACAGCGGCGATAAAAAGTACCGTCAGCTTGTATCAGAGATACTTTCAGAGACAGATGAACACACCTATGATGTATATGATATGCCGCTGAAGGACTACATTGCTGCTGATATACTTGTGGATCCGCTTTACAGGAGTCCTTTTGAGGACAGTGAGGACAATGACATAAGAGTTCGCTTTTTTGTAAGGACCGTACAGCCTGACATTTTCACAGATCAGGTTTATGCGGTTGAGTACAAGGGTGAGTTCAGCAGGTCGAATATCCTTGCTGCTGCCGAATCCAAAGCAAAATACAGCGATAATGAAATTGAGGAACTGAAGGAAAAATATTATTTCATGTCCTGTTCCGAAGCGCAGTATGCAGTGGATAAGCATTTCAAGGACGATAAATACGGAAATCTTAAAGATGAAAACGATAATACAGTTGCAGCTGCTTCCTTTGACTATATGTGCTACATGAAAGACGGTAAAGAAATAAAACCTGTTACCGCACAGATGCTTTACTCTATGGGAGAGAACAGCGGCAGCTATTATGACCTGTTCGTAGCATCTTATGACGAGAAAACAGATACCTATACTGCTTTAGAGCTGCCCGATCACAAGGATATGTGGCAATGCTCAATAAACTTTGACGGTACATCAGCAATGCCCGAGGATAATGCAGGAAGCTTCGTCAGAAAGGATTACTTCAGTGACATCGGCGATTCTGTGACATACGAATCAATGGGATATTATCTTCCTTTTGAAGATGCAGGAGACAGTATAATGAATGACAATCATCCTGACAAGCTTGAGATAAAACCTGATATGCAGGACAAAACTGCAATAATCGCACCTGCGGCGTATTCGTCTAAATCTAAAATGCAGCTCTACATATCGCCCTTCAATTTCTTCCTGTATTCGTCAGACAGCAATGCCAAGATTCTGATCAAAGTAGAAGGCGCTGACGAAGAGATAAGGATACATCATTCTGATGTTATCGATCATACCGGCAAGTATGATACTTCATACGAAAATATCGAGCAAACCGAACGCGAGAATGAAGAGATCAGGAAAAACATTGAGGAACAGGCGCAGAAAGCTCAGGAAGTCTATGAACAGGAACAGATCAGAAAGTATGCAGAAGCTCATAGCATTGAAGCAGTAACAGTCCCAGAGGAATTTCTGATTGATCCTCCAAAAGATCCTGCATTCATTTTAGCAACATCCAATTAAGCAGCTTACGGAAGTTCGCTTAAGATATAATTTGAATTGCAAAAGAAAGTTCAGATACAGCCCTTCGAGAGATCGAAGGGCTGTTTTTTGCAAAAAAAGTGCTGCCTGTGGGGAACACAGACAGCGGAGTGAGGATGGAAATGGGGTGTATATTAACGACTGAATACCAGTCTGGGATCAGGCAGCGGTCCTGAGCTTTTTGTGGCTGATGGCAGAGGTGCCGAGGCACTTGTTGAGAGTGTGCTCAAAGGAAGCCATATTGAGGATAAGAGCTCCTATCCAGGCAGAAGCCTCTGCATAAGCAGTAGCCCTGAAACCGATAACATTGATGAAAAGTGCTATAACGCCTATTCTCAGAGCCATTTCGGCAATACCGGAGATCATAGGTACAAGAGGCTTTCCAAAGCCCTGACAGCCGTTCCTGAATACGAACAGGAAGTCAACTGCGAACAGGAAGATACCGCATATCGGCAGGTAAGTACCTGCGATACGAATGGGCTCTGTACCCGTTACCATTACCTTTGCAAGGTAAGTAGGGAAGAATATCATAATTGAGCCAAGAATAAGGTACGAAACGGTAGCGATAGCAAGACAGACATGGAGTCCCTCGCGGATACGGCTGAACTTTCTTGCGCCGTAGTTCTGGCTTGTAAAAGCTGACATTGCAAATCCCGCAGTGCAGGCAGGCTGCATGAAAAGATTTATGAATTTGCTGCAAGCTGAGTAAGCTGTAGTATAGGCAACTCCCAGACCGTTTACGAAGTACTGGATGACCATGCAGCCCACAGCAGTGATGGAGTTCATGAGAGCCATGGGGAGACCGTTCTTGAAAAGCTCGATATAGAGACTTCCGTTGTCTTTGAAGTCCTCCCTGGTGATGTTGAGGACGTCTATCTTGCGGAGTCTCAGCCAGCAGATAAAAGCGGATACGATCTGCGAGAATATGGTAGCTATAGCAGCTCCCTCAACACCTGTTTTCAACACGAAAATGCAGAACAAATCAAGGAATATATTTACGATTGTAGATATGATTATAGCAACGAAGGGAGTTTTGCTGTCTCCCAGTGCGCGGAGAATGCAGGAGCAGAGGTTATAAGCTATAGTCGCGGTAAGTCCGCCGAATATGAAGTAGCCGTAGACCAGTCCGTCGTGCATGATAGCAGCGTCTGTCCTGAGAAGCCCCAGCACTGGACGGAGGAATATTATACTTACTGCGCTGAGTACAAGTGCAATCATGAAGCAAAGCATAGCCGATGACGCAACCGAGCGGCGGAGCTTTGCGTAGTCCTTGGCGCCGAAACTCTGTGCGACTATAACGGAGAAACCGTTTGCAAGTCCCATAGAGAAGCCGAAGATGAGGAATGTCAGTGATGACATATTGCCCACAGCTGCCAGAGCGTTATCGCCCAGACCCTTGCCGACAATGGCGGTGTCCGCGATGTTGTACATCTGCTGGAGCATATTCGTCAGCAGCATGGGGAAGTAAAATTTCAGGATAAGGCTTGATACCTTTCCTGTTGTGAGATCATTTGCCTTTGCCATAGTGATGCCTCCTTATGAAGCAGTTCTTTCATGTTTACTCTTTCTTTGTTGTGATTATTATAGTCCAAGGCACAAACAAATTATATCAGAAATATTGCATTTGTATCAAAAATAGGATATAATAGAAATATCACAAAATATGACTGATACCGCAACAGGAGGTGAGCTTGTGAAAACCGACAGAGACCTTAACTACAGGCTTTATATACAGCGAAATGACGGCTTTACAAGAAGTCCGTTTGAATATGAACTAAGCTTTTACAGAGCAGTTCAGTCAGGTGACACCGAGCAGGTCAGGAAGCGCTTTGAGAGCATACGCCCTGATTTTATGAAGGGCAAGGGAACTCTTTCACAGGATCCCGTCCGCAATCTCATGTATCACTTTGTAACGGCAGTTGCCCTTGTAGCGAGATACTGCGTTGAGGGAGGCCTTGGACACGATACTGCATACACTCTCAGCGATATATATATACAGCGTGCGGATAAGATGAAGGATATCGATGAGCTTATAGATCTTTTCGGTGAAATGGAGCTTGATTTTGCCGAGCGAATGAGGACGCTTAAAAAGGACAATGTCATATCCCTTCATGTCCGAAGGTGTATCGACTATATCTACGAGCATCTTCATGAGGATCTTACATTAAACGTTCTGGCGGAGTACGTCGGACTCAATCCGTCTTATCTCTCAAAGCTTTTCTCCAAGGAAAAGGGCATGAGCATAAAGACATTCGTTACAAGAGCGAAGATCTCCACAGCGGAAAATCTGCTGAGAAGCTCGGATTTCTTCTGTCTTGACATATCTCTTGCACTTGGCTTTTCCTCACAGAGTGCATTTATCAGCGTTTTCAGAAAAATAAACGGTATGACTCCCAAGAAATTCAGGGAGCTTCACTATAAAGATGTTATCGAAGGGAATAAACATGACAATGAATAATAAATCGGTTAAGAACAGGTCTGATCTGATATTCGGACTTCTCATAACGGCTGCTGTAACTGTCATCGGAATTATCGGGCTTATATTCCATGAGCCCTGGTATGAGGAGGCTCAGCCATACCTTGTTGCTCGGGACGCCTCCTGGTATGAGGTAATATTCACCATACCCCATTATGAGGGACACCCGCCCCTCTGGCATATGCTGATAAAGCTTGCATCATGTCTCGGGCTTTCATACGAGCTGACTATAAAGGGCGTTCAGTTCATATTCTTTGAAACCATGATAATCATGCTGGAGCTTCGTTCCCCATTCAGCCGCGTCACAAAGGCACTTCTTCCGACGAGCTTCTTTGTGATATATCATTACTGCGTGCTGTCAAGACCATATGCAATGCTTATGTTTGCAGGACTTCTCTGTGCTGCCTTTTACGATAAAAGGCGCGAAAAGCCTATACGCTATATACTTGTGCTTGTATTCCTATGTCTCTGCCACTCATACGGAATTGCTTTTGCAGGCGGTATTGTCTTAGCGGATATAACAGGGGATATTATAAGAAAAAGAAGCATCGGCAAGGCGGTTTCCGGGCTTTTAGGTAACAAGAAGCTGCTGGCGGGTTATATAGCTCTCCTTGCGGCAGCAATAGCCATTATGGCAGATATCGCACCGAAGCAGGATACAATGGCAACTCATCTCGACAGACATTACGGCTATTTTGTATCGCTGCTGCTCTGTCTGTTCTTTATACCATCAGAGGTATTCGTGACCTCATTCTCCTCAGACGCTTCGAGCATACAGGACGAGGTAAACAGTATTGGCGAAATCATAGGTGCAGGAGCAGTTTCACTAATAATATGGGGGATCATTTTCATTGTCTGCAAAAAGAGAAAAATGCTTGCAGAGATGATAATACCATATCTGTTTTCAGCTCTTGTCATGAGCATATATGCTTATCCTCACCACTTCGGAATGTTCCTCTTATATGTGATATTTGTCATGTGGACAGCCACCGACAAAGAGCCTATACGTCTTTCTGAGTTCACGGATATACTTAAAAAAATCGGAGTATCTGAAAGATATGCTTTGACCTATGTTGTCGGCATCATTACTTTATCCGTAGCAATGAACGTGTACTGGGACATTTGCAGCTATGCAAGGGAGATTTCCAGCCCCTATGACAATGCCCCTGCGGCTGCGGAATGGATAAAGCAAAATCATATTGACGGGAAAAAGCTTTTGATAGTATGGTCTGACACAGACACAAATATTTACCCTGATGCTCCTGTAACACTCAATGCATATTTTGACAAGAACCTCTATTATAACATGGAGGGGGATGTTGCGTATGTCACTCACATAAAAGCAGATGAAGCAGAAGCAGAGGCAGACCGCGAATATGCTCGCAGCTTTGGTGCCCCTGATTTTATCGTATGCCCTTATCCGCTGTCAACAAATGTAATGAAAGATGATATCGGCTTTGAAGGTGAATATATAGCAGAGGCTTATTCAGGAGTGGCTTATCGTCCGTTCAAGGACAAAACAGATGAAAAGCATCTGTATTTTATCTGTACAAGAGAGACTTATAAGGAGCTTTACGGTAAGGATTATGAGATACCATCATATAAAAAAGGCTGAGTTTATCAGCCGCCCCAACAGATTTATCGCAAAAGTGCTCATAGATGGCAAAGAGGAGGCTGTTCATGTCAAGAACACGGGGCGGTGCAGGGAGCTGCTCACCGATGGCTGCACGGTTTACCTGGAGGAGTCGGATAATCCGAACAGAAAAACAAGATATGACCTGATCGCTGCCGAGAAGGTACGCAGCGGAGCTCCGCCTCTGCTTGTAAATATGGATTCTCAGATACCCAATGCAGCTGCTGAGGAGTGGCTGAAAAAGGGCAGGCTGTTTTCGGAGCAGGCTGTTATCAGGCGGGAATATACATACGGAGCTTCGCGTTTCGATTTCCGTATCGAAGACAGGGGAAAGGTCTCATTTCTTGAGGTCAAAGGAGTTACTCTTGAAAATGATGGTATAGTTTCCTTTCCCGATGCCCCCACTGAAAGAGGAGTAAAGCACATTCACGAGCTTATCCGAGCAAAGTCCGAGGGATTTGGAGCATATATCCTCTTTGTGATACAGATGAAGGAGGTCACCGAGTTCAGACCAAATGACGCCACACATAAGGAATTCGGTGACGCTCTCAGAGAAGCGGAAAAGGCGGGAGTAAGGCTGCTGGCATATGACTGCATAGTTACTCCCGACAGCATGACTATCGACAGACCTGTCAGCATAAGAACGGAGTATTGCTTATGAACTGGAAGAAATTATTATGTGAAAAAAGAAGAAGGAGCGTTACTACCTCGGCAGTAAGCTCCGATACAAGGAATGAGTTTCAGAAGGACTATCATCGCATTATCGGAAGCGCCTCTTTCAGGCGGCTTCAGGATAAAACGCAGGTCTTTCCCCTTGACAGGGGAGATTTTGTCCGCACCCGTCTTACACACTCCCTGGAGGTTTCCTCCTTCGGAAAGTCACTGGGACAGATGATATTCCGCTATTTGCTGGAGCATGGCAAGGATAAGGACCTGACTGAGGCTGATGTGAGCAGGATATGCAGCGTGCTTGAATGTGCAGGACTTATCCATGACATCGGCAACCCCCCCATTCGGACATTTCGGCGAGGACTACGTCCGTGACTGGTTCAAGAGAAATCTCCCTGAAATGGAGCTTGGCGGCAAAAAGCTTGACAGCATTCTCACTCCTCAGATGGCAGGGGACTTCTGCCACTTTGAAGGCAACGCACAGGCTCTCCGGCTGCTGACAAGGCTCCACTTCCTTGTGGACGAGAACGGCATGAACCTTACCTACACCCTTCTTAACACCATTATCAAGTATCCTGTGCCCTCAACCGGTATCAACAAAAAGAGCGGCAACATCAAGGACAAGAAAATGGGCTATTACTATGCTGATAAGGATATTTATGAGGACATCGTAAACAGCACGGGAGCTGTGGACTGCCGTCATCCTCTGGCGTTTATACTTGAAGCTGCTGACGATATAGCCTACAAAACTGCCGACATAGAGGACGCAGTCAAGAAGGGCTTTATAACCTACTCTCAGCTTGTCACCGACCTTAAAGAGCGATATATGTATAAATGCGCTGATGAAGGCGAGAAAGAGGAATACACCAGAGCTGTAGCAAAGCTCGAGGACTACTATGCACAGGCACTGGAAAAGGGCATATCCTCTCCCGAGCAGAATGCAGTCCAGCGCTGGATAATCTATGTGCAGGGTGTACTTCTTAGATGTGCCTCATACGGCTTTACCAGCAACTATGACGCCATTATGGCAGGAACATTCCCTAAGGAGCTCCTTGCTGTATCCCATGGGAATGCAATAGCTTATGCTCTGGGAGATATGGCTTACTGCTATGTTTTCAGTTCAAAGGAGATATACAAGCTGGAGATAGCCGCGGGAGAAATATATGAATTTCTGCTTACCAAGCTTACCCGTGCGGCAGTGCTCTATGATACGGAATACGGGAGCTCTGCCATTGAGCAGAGGATAATGCGTCTGGTATCAGAGAACTACATCCGCGCCTATAAAGTCAGTGCGGAGGGAAAGTCCGAGGCAGAGCGGCTTTATCTCAGGCTTATGCTTGTGACAGACTATATCTGCGGTATGACCGACGGTTATGCCCGAAAACTATACAGGGAGCTGAGCGGAATTGAGTGAAAAGGCAAAAAAGCCGCTAAAAAAGCGGATATTCGACATTATACAAATAGGCAACAAGGATGACTTTATCAGCCGCTTTTTTGACTGGTTCATAGTAATAGTCATAAGCCTCAATATACTCACTGTCTTTCTTGAGACCTTCGACGAGCTTGCCGGCCTTCAGACCTTGTTCAATGTGATCGAAATAGTGACGATCTCCATATTCTGTATCGAGTACATACTGCGTATATGGACAGCGGACTATCTTTACCCCGATGAAAAGGGACTGACAGCACGCTGGAAGTTTCTGTGCTCATTTGACGGAATAGTGGACCTTCTGACCATACTCCCATTCTTCTTCCTGGACGGCTTTATCGTGTTCAGAATGCTGAGAGTTGTCAGGATATTCCATCTTTTCAGAGTAAACGCCCACTATGACTCCTTCCATGTTATCACTACCGTTCTCAGTGAGAAAAAGAACCAGATAATTTCATCAGTGTTCATAATCATAGTCCTAATGCTGGCGTCCTCTCTGGGAATGTACAGTGTTGAGCATGATGCACAGCCCGATGCGTTCAGAAACGCTTTCTCGGGTATCTGGTGGAGCGTTTCTACTCTTCTTACTGTTGGCTACGGCGATATTTACCCCATAACCGTTATCGGAAAGCTGATGGCAATATGTATAGCCTTCCTGGGGGTTGGCGTAGTTGCAATCCCCACCGGTATCATCAGTGCAGGATTTGTTGAGCAGTATACCAAAAACCAGCATTCCGACGTAAGATTCAGTGATATAAATGAGGTCGGTGAGATACTCATTGACAAAAAAAGCGAATTCAAGGGTATGAGAGTACAGGATGCAGCCGAAAAGTACAATATGCGTATACTTGTAATTCTCAGGGGAGAGCTTACGGTAATTCCCGTTGATGACCTGAAAATGAAGCAGAATGACATACTTATCGTTAAGAGCGAAAAGTTACTTAAGGAATAAAAAGTTACATAAATATAAAAAGAGCAGCATTATTTGTGCGGTTTGAACAAATAATGCTGCCGCTTATTGACAAGACTGGATAGAAATGATATAATATATATGCGAGAATAATTGGGTTGATTATTTGAGCGTGTACCAAGGTGCGGTATCTGCACAATAACCGTTCTGAGGTAATTCTTTTGTAATGGACAAGTCAGAAAAGCTGTATTCTTAGGCTGAATACAGCTTTTGTCCTTTTCAGAAGCCAAAATCCTCATAATCTTCACGGATAAAGCGGTGATATGACGCGTGAATGCTTCCGTCTATTTCTTCTTCCTCGGAGATGCAGTAATAATACTCATCGGGGATAAAATCGGGAAAATATGCAAGATAGCGGAATTCCGCGTTATTTATCTCCTTTATGACAACATTTGCCGAAGCACTGCGGAACAGCTCCAAAAGGGGCTCAGTACTGCAATGTCCTGCCACAGCTGAGACAAGGCTCTTCATAAAGCTGCGGTCAGCGCTGCTGTTGTGAACGTATTCAGTGCCCTCAGCCGGGATAGTGATACAGAAGCCGTTCTTTATGGGGCGGAATGTGAGCCTGCCAAGCCTGTTTTCCACTTCATCTGCAAATGCGAGGAGCACTTCCTCGGAAACATCTATCCCCAGCAGGTGCTTCAGAGATGTTTCCATATAGTTAAGGCTCATGGGACGCTTATCGTAGCCCAGCTTCAGCTGAGCTTCATATATGTTGTCACAGAGATTTTTTTCAAGTCGTTTGAAATTCATAATTATTACCTCCGTAACAATTATAACATGAAATGGATTTAATATCAACATAAAAAGGTCTGTATAAAGCAGACCTTTTTCTTATGCACTTTCAAACTGTGAGTTATAGAGCTGAGCGTAGAAGCCGTTCTTGGCAAGAAGCTCCTGATGGTCACCCTGCTCGACGATATCACCGTCCTTCATTACAAGAATGAGGTCGGCATTTCTTATAGTTGAAAGACGGTGAGCGATAACGAAGCTGGTTCTGCCGCTCATAAGTCTGTCCATAGCGTCCTGAATGAGAACCTCAGTTCTGGTATCGACTGATGATGTAGCCTCGTCCAGTATCATTACCTTTGAATCAGAGAGGATAGCTCTTGCAATGGTGAGAAGCTGCTTCTGTCCCTGTGAGACGTTGCTTGCGTCCTCGTTGAGCACCATATCATAGCCGTTGGGCAGTGACTTTATAAAGTGGTGGGCGTGAGCCGCCTTTGCAGCTGCAATTACCTCCTCATCTGTGGCGTCAAGGCGTCCGTAGCGTATATTCTCCATGATAGTGCCGTTGAAGAGCCATGTGTCCTGGAGCACCATGCCGAAGCTCTCGCGAAGCTTTTTTCTCGGTATCCTGCGTATATCTGTACCGTCAAGGGTGATAGTGCCGCTGTTTACATCATAGAACCTCATGAGCAGCTTTACCATGGTGGTCTTTCCTGCGCCGGTAGGACCTACTATTGCGATCTTCTGACCTGCCTTCACATCAGCGCTGAAGTCACCGATGATGATCTTTTCGGGATCGTAGCCGTAGGAAACGTGGTCAAATCTGACAGCTCCTGTAACATTCTCGGGGATAACAGGATCCTCGGGGGACTGCTCTTCCTCGGTCTCATCGAGGAACTCAAATACCCTCTCCGCAGCCGCAGCCATGGACTGTACCTGATTGATGACCTGAGCTATCTGCTGGATAGGCTGTGTGAACTGCTTTACATACTGAATGAAAGCCTGTATATCACCGATACCGATAACGCCCTTTATAGCCAGTAATCCGCCTGAAATAGCAACATCTGCGTAGCCCATATTGCCGACGAACTGCATAACAGGCATCATTATACCCGAAAGGAACTGTGACTTCCATGCGGACTTGTACAACACGTTGTTGACTGAGCAGAACTCGTTGATAGTTTCTTTTTCTTTGTTGTAAGCCTGAACGACTGTATGGCCGCTGTAGGTCTCCTCAACGATACCGTTGATGTGACCAAGGTATTCCTGCTGTGTGCGGAAGTGCTTCTGTGACTTCTTTATTATAAATGATAGCAGGAATGCCGAAACGGGAAGAATGACCAGAGAGATCAGCGTCATGAGGGGAGAAATGGACAGCATCATCACCAGTGTACCGATAAGTGTGGCAACAGATGTGATGATCTGAGTAATGCTCTGGTTCAGAGTCATGCCAAGGGTGTCTACATCGTTGGTGATACGGGAGAGGACTTCACCGTAGGTCCTGCTCTCGAAATAGCCCATGGGCATACGTCCGATCTTCTCGGAGATGTCCTTCCTCATGCGGTAGGATATCTTCTGTGATATGCCTGTCATTATCCAGCCCTGTACAAAGCTGACAACCGAGCTGAAGATATAGAGACCCAGAGTGAACAGGAGTATCTTGCCGATATAACCGAAGTCGATACTGCCCGTGCCTGCTATCTTGCTCATAAGACCGTCAAAGAGGGCATTAGTCGCCTTTGCCATTATCTTTGGTCCTGCCACAGAGAATACAGTAGCTACGGCAGCAAGTATCATGACTATGAGAATGGCTATCTTGTATGCACCAAGGTAAGAAATGAGCTTTTTCAGAGTGCCCTTGAAGTTCTTGGGCTTCTCGCCGGGGGCAAATCTTCCGCCGCCCATAGGTCTGCCGCGGCGCTGGGTATTCATGCTGCCGTTATTTTCACTCATTATCTTCACCTCCAATGCTCTTTTTGATCTCTTCCTCTGAGAGCTGTGAGCTGGCAATCTGCTTGTATGTCTCGCAGCTGCGCATAAGCTCCTTATGAGTGCCCTTGCCGACTATCCTGCCTTCATCGAGAACAAGTATCTGATCGGCATTCATGATAGTACTGATACGCTGTGCAACGATGATGACAGCTGAGTTTTTAACATAGGCTTCCAGAGCCTTTCTGAGAGCCGCATCTGTCTTCATATCGAGAGCGGAGAAGCTGTCATCGAAGATGTATATCTCAGGCTTCTTTACAATGGCTCTTGCAATGGCAAGGCGCTGCTTCTGACCGCCCGAGACATTGCTTCCGCCCTGTGAGATAGCTCTCTCAAAGCCCTTTTCATCAGAGCCGATGAACTCCATAGCCTGAGCTATCTCCGCAGCCTTTTCAAGCTCCTCATCGGTTGCTTCAGAACGTCCGAATTTAAGGTTTGAAGCGATAGTTCCCGAGAATAGCACGCCCTTCTGAGGAACAAGACCTATCCTGCTGCGAAGATCTGACTTGGAAAGCTTTCTGACGTCAACGCCGTCTACAGTGATGCTGCCCTCAGTAACATCGTAAAATCTGGGGATAAGGTTTATGAGAGTGGATTTTCCGCAGCCCGTGCTTCCGATTATGGCAGTGGTCTTGCCCGACTCAGCGGTGAAGCATATATTCTCAAGTGCATTGTCATCTGCATTTGGGTATTTGAAGGATACGTTATTGAATACAACTGTGCCCGACGAATTGCTGATGCTTTCAGTTTTTTCAGGATCGTTGACTGTTGAATCCGTTTTCAGCACCTCATCTATTCGGTCGGCAGCAACTCCCGCACGGGGAAGCATTACCGACATGACAGTAAGCATGAGGAATGACATTACTATCTGAATAGCGTAGCTTATGAATGCGGTCATAGCGCCAACCTGGAGGTCGCCTGCATCAATGCGGTGAGCAGATACCCATACGATAGTGAGTGTAACTCCGTACATTACCAGCATCATACACGGCATCATGAAGGTCATGACTCTGTTTGTGAAGAGCTGTGTGCGCATGAGGGAGGTATTAGCCTTGTCAAAACGCTGTTCCTCCTCTTTTTCGCGTCCGAAAGCGCGGATAACGCTGAGACCTGTCAGTATCTCGCGGGAGATAAGGTTCAGACCGTCCACAAGCTTCTGCATAGCCTTGAACTTGGGCATTGCCACCAGCATGAGGATTAGGACCAGCATGAGGATAATGGCAACAGCTGCAATGATTATCCAGCTCATGTGGGCGCCTGTGTTCACTACCTTGATAACGCTGCCGATTCCAAGGATAGGAGCATACATGAGAACTCTCAGCAGGAGAGCCGTCACCAGCTGTATCTGCTGAACGTCGTTGGTGCTTCTGGTGATAAGAGAAGCGGTGGAGAATTTATCTATCTCAGTATTTGAGTAGCCGATGACCTTTTTGAATATCTTTTCACGGAGGTCTCTGCCTATACCTGCACCGGTACGGGCAGCAAAGAAGCCTGCACATATGGAAGCAGCCAGCATGAGTATGGACATACAGAGCATTTTGAATCCCTGCTTCCAGAGATAGCTCTTCTGTATGGCGTCTACATCAACGCCTGCCGCTTTATCGGCATCGATCGCAAAGGCAATGCCCATGGAGTGCATGGTAGTTTTACCGACCTTTGAGACCGTCTCCTCCATCTGTCCGCGGATAGTGCTGAGCTGTTCTGTGCTCATCTGACCGCTCTGAATAAGTCCCATCATTACAGGGCGCATATCCACATAGGTGGTCATAACGCCTTTTTCGTTCTTGGCTTCGTGAGTTTTAAGCTCCATGCCCATGAACTGACCTATCTCTTCGAGACTGAGGCTGTCGATGTCAAAGCCTTCGGGAGTCTGCTCCGGAGAAGCCTGCATGGACTGCTTTATGGTCTCGCGGAACCTATCCTCGCTCATATTTCCTGTCTGATGAGAAAGAGTCAGAGGAATAAGGAATTTGTCGCTGAGCTCCTCAAGACTGTCCTCATCGGCAGTTCTCTTAAGTATACCGTTGTCCTGAGCGGAATAATATCCTGTCCATTCGTTTTTCTCATCATCTGTCATAAACAGGGTCGAGTACATCATGTCCTCCTGAGTCATCTTCTCGGGGAGGGCATATTCCACACCCTGGTTCTGTATTCCCGTGTCTATCATATCCGAGGTGTACTGAGGCAGTGACAGGTCGCAGTATGCCTGGACTCCCAGCAGAAGAAGAATGATAAGCACGATGAATTTGTACGGTGCCAGATTAAGAATTATCCTTTTCATCGTATCCTCCTTTATAGTATATCAGCGTATATTATACATTAATAGTATCAAAAAGTCAAGTGAAAGTATAGTGAAAAAAAGCCCCCGCAGTTGGCGGGGGATAGGTTTTATACAAGTATTTCCTTAAGCTTATCGTAATTGACTCTGATACCGTCATCGGGGTCGAGGACTATCTTCTGTTCTGCAAGAGAGTGAAGCCTTGAAATAAATCCCTCCATCTCCAGTATCTGAGCTTGTAAACGGCTTATATCTTTTCGGTGGACGGACTTTTCAGCGCCCGTGGAGGATCTATGCAGCCCGGCAGCAGTATCAAGCTGAGCTTTCAGCTCCTCATAGTATGGAACAGCGTAATCTCTTTCCAGCACCCCTGTCAGCTCAGGGGTGTATCTGTGGAAGTACATAATTGCGGTAAAGCCGCTTTTTTTGCCAGAGGTGAACTGCCAGTATATGGGGCGTTTCTTGTAGACCTTGAAGTGGTCGGCAAAGAAGTCCTTTCTCAGGTAGTCATAAATCACTGTGACAGGGTCGCCGCTTCCGCCGAGAGCATCGGCTATAAAGCGGAGGTTTTCCACGAGAGTCTCACTGCCGTAGACCTTATCCACGAAGTTGGTGACGGCTTTTGTGAGACCGCTGTCGGGAGAGTTTACCGTCATAATGTTATCTTTGCAGGGAATGATCGTTGAGTATACAGAGCTGTCCAACTGACCGCCTGCATAGCACAGACCGTCACGGTCAAGGGAATAGCGGCCGAAAATGCAGCCGACAGCATAGCTTATAAGGCTGCGTATCTCCCTTTGCAGGTCAGCAAGGCGAACGGTGATATCGCTGTCCGCTACGTCGGGAGTGATCTCGCTGCCCATATCGTACAGGTCGATATAATAGCGATTGAGCCGTTCCTCGTTGGCTTTCAGCCTTTGGAAGCGCTGTCTGCACAGCTCCTCCCATTCTTTATATTTATCGGAAATAAGTCTTGACATAAAAAACTCCTGAATGATTTATATAAATATTATATCATAAATACGTGTAAATATCAAGGAGTCAGGAAGCAGATTGACAAGGAAGGGTTCGGGGAGTATAATATTATAGTTGAAAAATAGTTGATATTTACATTGTATAATATAGCGGAAGGGAAGTGACCGTATGTACAGTATACTTGTAGCAGATGATGAAAAGGACGTGGTGAGCCTTCTCAAGGATTACCTTGAGCTCAAGGGCTACTGCGTATATACAGCAAATAACGGAAAACAGGCTATAGAACAGGCTTCAAAGTCTCCTGACCTGATACTGCTTGATGTGAATATGCCCGAGGCAGACGGCTTTGAGGTCTGCAGGCGGATAAGGAATCATGTGAGCTGTCCCATACTCTTTCTCACTGCAAGGATAGAGGACGAGGACAAGATCCAGGGGTTTGCGGCAGGGGGAGATGACTACATAATCAAGCCCTTTTCACTGGAGGAGATAGGTGCAAGGATCGCTGCTCATATCAGGCGCGACCACAGAGTTAATACAGCCAATAACGTGCGTTTTTTCGGAGATGTGGTAGTGGACTACAGTAATAAGACCGTTTCTGTTGGCAATGAAGCTCTTGACCTTGCCAACAAGGAGTATCGCATAATCGAGCTTCTCTCCCTTAATACAGGTCAGGTTTTCGACAAGGAACGTATCTACGAAAAAATATGGGGCTACGATGCAGAGGGAGACAGCTCCGTCATTGCTGAGCATATACGCCGTATCAGGGCAAAGCTGGGACGTTATGACGAGGACAAGCATCTTGCAACCGTCTGGGGAATGGGCTACAAATGGATAAAATGAAGAAGAGAAGGATCTACATCTCGCTGATCAAATATCTTATACCCTGTTTTATAATATGCGCAGCAGGAATATGTCTCATAATGTGGCTGTCGGATTATTTTCAGCGGTGGTATCTTAACAGAGCAGGAAATATCGTAATTCCCACCTATGTATACACGGACGATCTGGAGATCTCGGGTAGAATACCCGAGTGGCTATGGAAATACAAGGCTATACGTTATGCAAAGACTATGCTGATACCGCTCTGGGCGTTGGTATGTCTCTGGTTCACCTTCAGGATTTTTTATCGCAGGGAGCTCAAGGAGCCTGTGGACGTTCTTTCAAAGGCTTCCGAGCGAATACTTGGAGATGACCTTGATTTTACCGTGGAGAGCCGCTCCGATAACGAACTGGGAGCGCTCTGTGCGTCATTTGAGACTCTGAGAAAGAACCTCTATGACAGCAACTATCAGCTCTGGAAGTCACTTGAGGAGAGAAAGCGTCTGAACTCTGCATTCTCTCATGACCTGAGAACTCCCATAACCGTGCTGAAGGGATATACAGAGCTTGCGGAACAGCTTGACGGGGAACTTACTCCTGAAAAGCAGGCGGATATTCTGAGGAAAATGTCAGGACAGATAGACAGGCTTGAGCGCTATACAGATAAGATGAGCAGTATTCACAAGCTTGAGGATATTATCCCCGAGGAAACTTGCTTCACTTTCGGGCAGCTGAGCAGAGAGGTCGATGAAACGGGAAGTCTTGTCTGTACAGACAAGGTATATTCACAGAAGGCAGAGGGTGATACGGAGCAGGAGCTCTTTACCGATAAAGAGCTTCTTATGCAGGTCTGTGAGAACCTTCTTTCAAACGCCGTACGGTATGCTGCAAGCTCAGTGAGCACACACCTATATACCGAAGGGGACAAGCTTTACATCACAGTCTCCGATGACGGCGAGGGCTTTTCCGAGGAGGCTCTCCGCAAAGCGTGGCAGCCATTCTATCGCGGCGGTGACGAAAACGAAAAGGAGCACTTCGGACTCGGACTCTATATCTGTCGTCTTCTTTGCAAAAAATGCGGCGGAGATATTGTACTTTCCAACAATGAAACGGGCGGCGGGGAGGTAACTGCTTCATTTGATATAAAAAAATCAGAAAGTAGATAAAAAGTTGAAATTCATAGATTATTATAATGACATGGTAAGAGAATATCTGCCATGTCATTATTTTTGGAGGCGATAAAATGGAGAAAAAGATCGAGATCAAAAATGTCAGCAAGTTCTACGGAAGAAAACAGGCTCTCTTCGATATAGACCTGACCATAGAGCAGGGAATGTTCGGACTTCTCGGCAGAAACGGTGCGGGAAAGACTACACTTATGAAGACACTTGCAGCACTTCACAAGAAAAAGAGCGGTGAGATCACCGTCTGCGGAGTTCCTATAGAAAAGGCAAGAGAGATACGTGCCATGACAGGCTATCTGCCCCAGGACTTTTCAATGTATCCGTCTATGAAGACAGATGAGGCTCTGGACTATCTTGGTGCACTTTCCGGCATACCTAAGGCGGATAGAAAGAAAAAAGTGACGTCTCTCCTCAGAAAGGTAAACCTCATAGAGCACAGGCATAAGAAGGTGAAGGAGCTCTCAGGAGGTATGAAGCGCAGACTTGGTATCGCGCAGGCGCTTATACATGATCCCACGGTGCTCATAGTTGACGAGCCTACCGCTGGACTTGACCCTGAGGAGCGTATACGTTTCCGAAATCTACTCTGCGAGGTAGCTGAGGAGAGGATAGTTATACTGTCAACACATATCGTAGGCGACATCGAAGCTACCTGCGAGAATATAGCTATCATGGACGAGGGGAGGATACTCTGGAAGGGAACAGTAGAACAGCTTATCGACAATGCAAGGGGACATATCTTTACCTCAAACGTGGAGAAGCGTTTTATACCGCAGATCAAGAAGGAATATATCGTTACGGGTATGCTTTCGCAGAATGACTATACCACTGTCAGGATAGTTTCCGACAGTGAGCCCGATCTTCCCAATACAGTTCTCACCGAGCCAGACATTGAAGGCGCTTATATGTACTGCCTTCACAGCAGCGGCTGTGACGTAAAGGGAGGTGAGGAGTAATGCTGTTCAGCAAGGAATGCAGAAGAATACTGACTTCACTTACATTTATAATCTACTGTTTTGTTGTAGGATTGTTCTTTGTATCTCAGTACTTTGAAGAATGCAACGGTGTTCCCTATGTCCCTGATGAAAAGATATCTGAGGACCATGATGTAATAATGCATGGAGCAGTCGATGATCTTGCTACCGAATTTTTTGCAAACAATTATGTCTGTTATCCTTACGGCTTTTATAAATCTGTACGCCTTAAAGAGGATGACAGTAAAAAGGTTGAGGAATGCCTGCTTGAGGTCACGGGACTGACTCATGATGAGCTCATGGATATCAGAGACAGCGGAGAGAAATATTACATCGAACGCGGCGTACAGGAAACGATGTATTATGAAATTGGAGAGATGCCTGTTTCCGATACTATAACATATGAGCGTTTCTGCGAACTTATGGGGAAGGTAGATGATATACTCGGCGGCGGTTCAAACTACAAAGTAGACGATATTGTTTTCAGATACTCCTATGTTCCCATGATAGATGAGGAAATAGAAGGTGTAATATCCGATCTCTATGATAAGGACGGAGTTGCAGGCGGATACGCAAGACTGTTTTCTGATTACATGGGCATAGTTCTTGGCATAATGCCTGTGTTCGTTACAGCTGCACTTGTCTCAGCAGACAGACGAAAGAGGGTCAGTGACCTCATTTACACAAGAAAAATATCCTCCTTTAAGCTTGTATTTTCAAGATATACGGCACTTGTCGTAATGATGTTCATTCCTGTTATATTTTGCATGATAGCTGCGTCGATACAGCTGATCAAAAACTTTGACTTCAGCGATCTTGCGCTTTACAGGATGTTTACACTGCCCACATTCTGGCTTCTGCCGCAGATAATGATAGTAACTGCCGTTGCCATGATAGTTACAGAGGTATTCTCCTCGGGGATAGCCATATTGCTTCAATTTGCATGGTGGTTCCATTCAAATATGTCAAATGGTGAACGGCTTTCAGGAAGCATAGGCAAATTTGATCTTATATGCCGTCATAACACTATCTATGGAAGAGATGAATTCCTGCTTAGCAGAAATGATTTCATCTTCAACAGGGTATTCTTCTTCATCGCAGCAATTGTCATCACAGCACTGACTGCATATATATTCGAGCTTAAGAGGGGAGGCAGGTTCAATGGCTTCAGGCTGTTTGGCAAAGATAGTATCTTCAGACACAAGGCATAATTTCCTGCTGCACTATCTTGCGGCTATTGGCGTACTGCTGCTCACTCCCGTGATCTTCGGAGTATCCCGGCTTGACGAGGTTCTGGCAGCACAGCCCCTTGAGATCTTTCTTCCGCTTATGGGAGCAATACTCCTTCCCGCGGTATTCATG
>Ga0116172_10001143_pt1 | contig 25058 bp, 22 predicted proteins | sample AD_UKC083_MetaG_FD_89799 | JGI IMG/M metagenome (GOLD analysis project Ga0116172, IMG submission 89799) | Active sludge microbial communities of municipal wastewater-treating anaerobic digesters from USA - AD_UKC083_MetaG | ecosystem: Engineered > Bioreactor > Anaerobic > Digestate | place: USA... | reverse complement strand
ATAAAAAGGTAGCCATAGCAATTGAAAACAAGATTAAGAGCTCAGAAGGACAAGATCAGCTTTCTCGCTATAAAAAAATCGTGGATAAGGAGTTCGAAGGTTATATAAAATTATTCATTTTTTTGACACCGGAAGGATTAGAGCCTAGTGAGGATGGATGGATTCCGTTTCATTACGAGGCGATTGCTGGATTGCTCGAGGATGCTCTGAAGTATAAAAAAGACTATCTATCTGAAAACGTCTATAATTTTATTGACCAGTATAAAACAATCTTGAGGAGGTATATTGTGGGCAATGGAGAAATAGAAGATATATGCAGGAAGATTTATTCTAAACATCAAAAAGCCCTTGACTTGATTTTTGAATATAAGCCAGATTTAGAATTTCAGGTAAGCGAGTACTTACAAAAAAAGTTGGCCACAAAATCAAATTTGATATTTGAACCTGCAACTAAAAGATATATCAAATTTACTACGAATGTGCTAGACAATAAGATTGAAAAACTATCAAAAGGCTGGACTAAAACAGGAAGGATTTTTCTCTATGAATTTAATAATTACAAAACATTAAGATTAACAATATTGATAGGGCCAGGAAATCAAGAATACAGAAAAAAAATATATGATTTTTGTGTAAAGAAATCTGACTTATTTAATACAGCTAACAGAAAATTGAGTATGGAATACCACACTGTTCTGAGTAAGCCTATACTTTCAGAAAAGGACTACGAAGAAGGAGATCTAGAAATATTAAAATCAAAAATAGATAGATATCTTGATAAGTTTCTTAACAATGAATTAAAAGAAATAGACAAATATTTTGAAGAAGAATGGATTGACCAGAAATCTTTCTGACCCTAAATTTAGGATTGAGGGAAATGTGGGATATTAAAATGGTAAATATTTCAAAAACGGGGAAAAATAGAATAATACTTGAAACTATAATTTTTCAATCTCCCCTATATTGTGACAATCGCTGTCCTTATTTTCTATAAGAAGTTTTTCGTACTCTAAAATCATCTTTAATAAATCATTAGAATTCTTATTTATTTCTTCAATGCATTTCTCTAGACTCTCATCAAATCTTTTCATTCTTCTTAGGAGATCTACCAAAATAACTCCGTCTTCAAGGTCATTACCCAAAATGTTTTGGCCATTTGACTTTGCTAGTAGAAAAAGGTTATAGGCTCGCTCTCTGCATTTTATAGCCACCTCTGAGTATTCAGGTGAATCGTCACATGCCCATGCTGCATACAATGATTGAAGTCCTGATTTTTTGTATGATTTATCCATCTCCGTAAGAAATGAGTTACACAAGAAGCGATTTGCCAATTGTGGATAATCTTTGTTATTAAGCTGATCACGGTAAGATTCAGTTTTTATTAATTCTGAATATCCCTTATTAACAAGCGTTATACTTTGATTGCAATAGCCACAATATGGGCATTCCTGAACCCAGTGAACCATGGTTGACCTTCTCATTTCTGGGGGTCGTGTATCTAAATCTGAAGGGCCAAATGCATTCGTACTCATAATTTCCATATGTGAACTTTTTTTATTACATATACCACATTCATTTTCTATTGGGTACCAAGAGCCATATATTCACCTAAGATAATTATTCTCTCATTAACCTGATTTTTCCCTCTCATCACACAAAAGCACATAATCGCAGTTTCCACACACCCATCCAGGCTTTGGTGTGAAATCCTCACCCATTATACGATTTATAGTTTGAAGGATCTCATCCTTGATCTTCTGTATGTCCTCATCATTTGGCTCTATCACGACCTTCTTGTTTGGGCGTAAAAACCATAGGCCCACCTGTTTTGGTCTCTTCCCAAATAGCTCCTGGACAGCCATATCGTATATCAAAAGCTGGAAGTCCTTCCTTAACTCATTTTCCGATATTGGTGTCTTTGAGGTTTTGTAATCCCAGATTATATAGTCCTCCCCGTCCTTATCGATTCTGTCAATGAATCCGTTTATGCTGTAGTTATCAACCTTTATTGTGAATCTTTTTTCTGTATCGACTATCTTTGTTTTCATCTTCCCTTGCTCTTCGATGAAAGTATCTAGGATCTCTATTGCGTCCTCCTTTGCCTGTTTTTCTTCTAGCTCAGTTGAATACCCAGCGCTCTTCCAGTATGCATCAAGGTATTGCGTCGCAAGCTCTATGTCAATTTTTTCCCCGTTCATTATCATTTTTGATAGTTCCTCAATAACGTTGTGGACCGTTCCGCCTAGATCAAAGTATGGCTTTGGGAGGGTCGGTATCCTGTAAACATAGTTGTACTTATAGATCCTGGGGCACCTACTGTAAGTATTGAACTGAGAAGCGGAGAATGTAAGCTCTTCCTCTATGATCCTTTCCTGTTTTAATTCCCCGTCTTCCAACTGTTTTAGTATGGCATCATAGTCAAGCTCACAAAGGTTTTTCAGAATTGATTTTGGGTCCTTCCCCTCCAGTTTTTCCAAGAGCATTATCTTTGGGAGTGCCTTTGAATAATCCTTTCTGTGTAGGTCCGATACTATTTCCTGGATGTACTGCTGCTGGATCAACCCCATGATGGAATCCTCCTTTATCGAGATCGGATCCGCCTTTGGTGTCATGAAATTAATATTTGGATTTGTTTTATACTGAATTTCATCAAGGAACTGGCTTGGCTTTGAGTCCCTCTTGTTATCGCCATATCTATTTGCATAACTGATGTATAATCTTTCCTCTGCCCTTGTGATAGATACGTAGAACAATCGCCTTTCTTCCTGGAGGTGGAGTTCCCGCTCGTTAAATTCATTAGTTACGCCGTTTAACAGTTCCTTTGGTATTTCAAACTTATCGCTCCTATACATTGTCGGAAGCTTGTTTGTCACAAGATCAGGGACAAAAACAACGGGGAACTGTTTACCTTTTGCAGTGTGGATGGTCATCACCTGGACGACATTACTATCCTCCCCTGTTTCAGTCTTTATCTCAAAGTTTGACGCGTAATTGATAAAGTCAATGAACTCCTCTATCTCAGAGTCCCTGTAGAGATTATAGTAGTCGACGGTGAACTTATAGAACTGGTTTAGTAGTGAGATGTTCCTCTTGTTATCAAGGCTTATCTCATACCTGTAGAAATCGATCTCAAAAAGGACCTTATAGACAAGCTCAGGGAGGTTTACTATCTTCTTTTCTGAGACTATGAGGTTTAGCTTCTCCTTGATACTGTTAAACTTCCCCTGGTCGATATCGATATCTTTTAGATTATCGAAGGCTTCATAGAGACTGAGCTTATTCTTATCAGCATACCTTGTGAATCTTTTTACCTCAACAGGCCTAATCGATGATTGCTTCCTCTGGAGAATCCTCGCTATCTCAATATTTGATCCAATCGGATCTGCCGCAATCCTAATGAAGGAAACGACATCTTTTATCAAAGGCTCCCTGAAGAAGTCTGAGTTTCCGACAAACTCGTAAGAGAGCTTGTGCTTGTCAAAAGCGTCTATTATCGGTTGTGCATCCCTTTTTCGCCTGACAAGTATGGCGATATCCTTATGATCGTATTTTTTTAATAGACTTTGAACTTCACCTAGGATGAACTGTGCCTGCTCCTCTTCGTTTGCTAGTTCTGAGACGATGACCTTCTCGCCCTCCTCTTTTTCTGTGAAGAGCTTCTTGACAAACCTTTCGGGCTTGTTTGATATCAGCTTGTTTGCAACGCTTAGGATGTTCTTGGTGCTCCTATAGTTCTGCTCCAAAATGATCTCTTTTCGATTTGGATAAGTTTCCCTGAACTCGGTGATGTTTGTGAGGTATGCTCCCCTAAAGCGGTATATGCTCTGATCATCATCGCCAACGACTGTAAGATTCTGATGCTTTTTTGCTATCAGATTTATTATCTGGAGCTGGATGAAGTTTGTGTCTTGGAACTCATCGATAAGTATGTACTTGAATCTTTCCTGGTATTTCTTTAGGATGGTAGGTCGAGTATTCAATAGCTGATAGACCTTAGTAAGCATGTCCCCAAAGTCCACGAGATTATTTTTCGTTTTGTAATCCTCATAGTAAATGTAGGCCTTTAGGATGTCCTTTAAGGTCAAAAGCCGCTCCATGCTTTCTTCATCTAGCTTTTCCTTTGATTTCATTTCGATATACGATTGGAGCTTTTCTATTGTCACAAACTCGTCCTTGAATTTTGAGATGATCTTCCTTAGCTCCTCAACTAAAGTGATGGGCTTAAACCCTACTTTTATGAACTCAAGGTTAAACGAGTCTATGTTTTTGATAAACCACACGAGCTGAGCTGTGTCCTCTATCACTTTAAGGGGAGAGTTCATTTTGAGCTCTAAGATATTGTCCTCGATTAGCTCCTTACAAAATGAGTGGAATGTCGTGATGATTATATCCTCTGTTGAGCCGATAAGGTCGTTTACCCGGTTAAGCATCTCTGTTGCGGCCTTATCTGTGAATGTCAGGGCAAGGATGCTCTCTTGACCCACCCCTGATTCCACAAGATAAGCAATCTTTCTTGTGATAACGCCGGTCTTGCCACTCCCAGCACCGGCAATGATCAATATTGGGCCTTCTGTTGTTTCAACGGCCCTTTTCTGTTCTGGATTTAGATCATTAAATAACTCTGATTTCAATTGAAACACCACCAATTACTAAAGGAGTTGACAATCAGATATTTAAAGCTATAGAAAAAAAGTTGTAAAATATTTTAACTTTGATTTTTAGTCAAATAATTATTTTTTTATTATTTCTTCTGACTTAATTAACAATTCACCATTATTCAATACAAATAATCTGTCTTGAGGCAGTTCTATCCACCTCTCTTGGCTTAGCTTATGCGTCGAAACTAAGAATGCCCCACCATATTCTTTTTCTCTTCGTAAGTGGTATATAGGTTTTCCAGGATAGTGGCTAAATACATACAAAAGATTTCCATCAGACATGAGAAAATTTAATTTTATATTCTCTTTATACTCCTCAAAAAGAGATTTAATTCCACTTTTTATCCCAGGGTATATCCCTTTTAGAGCATCATTATTCCTATAAATTTGAATCTTATCTAGTAGATAGTTAAAGATACTCTCTGAGTCAGTTCCACCTATGGACCTCTCATGTGATTTCATATTTGATATCCATCCATTATGGGCAAATGTCCATTCCTTACCCAAATAAATTTGTTTAAAAGGATGGCAGTTCTCTTTGCACTTATCGGCCCCTGTTGAAACTCTAGTATGTGCAATTATTATGTTGCTCTTAGCATTTTTTATCTCTTCATAAAACTCGGTAGAGGAGTATGCATCCTCGGGCCTTTTTATCAAATTTGCCTTTCCTTCTTTGTAGTAAACTAATCCCCATCCATCGGGGTTATGTCCTGTTTCTTTACCAAATACTGGAAGACTCAAAGTTGCCCTATCCGCTTGATTAGCACTTAATCCAAATAAATCGCACATAATACCTACCTATATTTTTGTAAATATTAAAAAACTATAGTATTTAACTATATTGAAAAATCGCTTAACTTCTTATCATTACAGAGATAAAATAGAAAGATTTATAAATTTACATATGTACATATGGAATATGGAGAAGAAACCTAAATCAACTAAAAAAAATACCCTGCTCTACCTTGACGAGAATCTTGTAGAGCTGGCAAAGGAGAAGAATTTTAACATTTCCGAGATAGCCGAGGAGGCTATCAAGACAAAACTGAACATAAACGGTTACCATAAGAGATTTGACCCTGAGGAATACCTGGAGAATCTTAGAAAGAAAGGACTTGCATATTACGTACCCTTCAGGATAAACAAAGTAGAAATAGAAAACTACAAATTCGCTGAAAAAGTTAATATTGATTTTAAAGAAAAGAACCTTTTAGAGGGGGTTAACGGTTCTGGGAAAACTAGAATAGTAAGATCGATATTAATGTTCTTTGACAACAGCCACAGGCTTATTGGTTTTTCAAAAGAGGGCTGTCCGCAAGGAATAGGTGAAATTAAGATACACTTTGATACTAGAGAGACTATTAGCTGCGAAGTTTGCGGGGAAAGAATTGGGCTAAATGAAGGATGCATTGTGATCGACGAAGGTCTTGGCATGCTTGATTCCGAATCAGGGATAGTGTTTCTGAAATATCTTCTGGAAAGAAAAGAGCAGATAATAATAACAACAGTTTCGAGCGAACGATACATTTCTGATCCAATGGTTAAGGAGTTCAATATGATTAAGATCGAATATGATAAAAGTCAAGATTTGTATAGAATGCAAAAAATGCTAGAAAATAAATTGGCAGACTATCATAATTTATTAGAATCCCTAAAATACAAAAAGGAAGCACTCGAAATAAGAATGAAATCAGAAAAGGGTGAAACAAAAGATAACAACGAGATCAAGAAGATTGAGAATGAGAAGGAAGATATTCAGGATAGAATTAATCAAATTCAAAATGAGATAGAACATACTCAAAAGCAGATATCAAGTTTTAGAGGTCGTGATTAAATGACTGATTTTAAAAATATAAAAACTAGATATGTGAGGGACAAACTGAAAGGATTGGAGTATAATGAAGAGAACAAAAGATATATCCAAGATCTGATGTTCATCGAGATGGTACTCTCCGGTAAAAAAATAAACTACATTGCCGGCATGACCTATGAATCAACGAAGAGGAAATACCCTTTTGATTTTAAAGAGATTTATACTGAGCTAGATTCTGAAGGCTACAGGAAGTACCTAGAAGAAGAGGAGCAGAGGGAAAGAAGATTAGAGGAATCAAGAAAGCAGCACGAGCAAAGAATGGTTGAGGAAGAGGAGCTTTCCAAGAGAACATGGGAGGAGGTCGCTAAAGAAAAATGATATGGAAAAATTTTATTTTTCCCCATTTTCACTATTTTTTTCCATATTCTTATATATGTGGAAAGTAATATATCTATAATATAAATATGGGTGATGATAAGAAAAATATTTTTGCTAAATAATTTTAGATTATTATCCTCCTTTGTAAATTAAAAAAATAATCTAATTAAAATTTGAATAAATATATCCAAAAATGAAATGTTTTTAAATAATAGTAACAATCTAAAATTGGTGACTAGGTGGAAAAAGAAAATAATCAAGTATCTCGAGAGTCTGTGAAAAATCACCTAGAGAAAATAAATAATTTTAACGATGTTTATCAATTATTTAAACTATTAAAGTATCCAGATGAAATCATATATCCTTCCCCAACTCGAAGGAAAAAAGATTCTTTTAATTTCAAGAAAGAAGAACAAGATAAAATCAATGAAATATATTCAATAATAAGTATTGGTGAAGGGTTATCTAAAGGAGAAAATCTGCAAGTATTTTTAATTGAATGTAAATCCATGGACACTAGATTTACCAGAGATATATCAAAAAAATTAGCAGAGCTATATAGAAGTTTTTTAGTGATTTTTACAAATAATTACAACCAACTTTTATTTGTATTGCCTGAAAATGTCAAAGAAGGAGACGTCTTTAAATTAAAATTAACACGCCTTCATACTATCAAATCTGATCTTTATTATACAGATGTAGATATTATTTCGAGGCTAATTTATGGGCAAGAAAATAATTGGCGTCTTATTCTAAAAAAATGGAAAGAGGCTTTCAGTGTTGAGAGAGTCCAAGATGTTTTTTTCGAAGATTACAAAAAAATATTTTTCAAAGTTAGAGATTATCTCCGTGAACAAAGTGTCCCTAAAAAAGAATCTCACGAATTTACTTTACAACTATTAAACAGAATAATGTTCATATATTTCATTTCAAAAAAAGGATGGCTTAGGGAGAAAAAATTTATTTTATATTTATGGAAAGAATACAAAAAAAGTAATGAAACAAATACGTTTTATTTTAAATGGCTTAAGCAAATATTTTTCAAGGCTTTTAATAACAGATCAGAGGAAATCTCAGGAATATCTGAATCTGTACGTCAATTATTGTTAGAAGTTGCACCTTATTTAAACGGTGGTCTTTTTACAGAAAGTGATTTAGATAAACATGATTCGCTCAAAGAATTAATTTTATTGGATTCTCTTTTTCTAGAATTAATACAAGGTTTTTTTGAAAAGTATAACTTTACAATAAAAGAAGACATACCTTTGGATCAAGAAGTTGCAGTTGACCCTCAGATGATAGGGTATGTTTATGAGTCATTAGCGAATGTTGCAGATGAGATATATGATCGAAATGATCTTGGGATATTCTATACCCCTTCTGTTGAAGTAGAATTTATGTGTAAAAGATCTTTAGTTGAATATATTTGGAACAATATGCCCGATATCCTAACTAAGGAAAATATTTATCATCTTCTTTTTGATTTACCTGATTTAAATGAAAATTTAATTGAATATTTTGATTCAAATAATATTTGGCCTAAACTTGAAGAAGTGTTAGATAATCTATCAGTTGTAGATCCTGCATGCGGCTCTGGTGCATTTTTAGTTGGCATGTTAAATATTTTGTCAGATATTTACTCTTACATTCATATCCAATCGGGCCGAAATATTCCTGACTTTGAGAGAAAATATAGAATCGTCCAGAGAAATTTATATGGCGTCGATGTAATGCCATGGGCTTTGCATGCAGCTGAATTGAGATTATGGTTACAATTGATAGTTGAATCTGATTTTTGTGTTGAAGAATTAAAGAAAGGTCCACTTTTACCAAATCTTGATATGAATCTGAGAAGAGGAGATTCTTTAGTGCAAGAAATTGGAGGTTTAACTCTTAATTTACGTCAGAATGTATTAAATCCTGAATTAAAGAAAAAATTAGAACAATTAAAATTAGAGAAACAAAAATATTTTGAGAGTTCACGAACTGGAAAATTTAGAAAATCAGAAGAAATTAGAAAAGAAGAGATATCTATTTTTCATGAAATTATCAATCAAAGAATATCCTTAACAGAAAATAAACTTAAGGAAAATAGTGACAAATTACTCAAAAGTAAAAAAACAGAACAAACTTTCTTGGGAGAAAGACCAAAATCAAAAGTTCAACTTGAAATTGAAGAAGAAAAAAAAGAGAAGAGTATAGAAAAACAAATTTTATTATTAAAAGAAGAACTAATAAAATTAAATCAATTGAATAAAAATATTCTAAATCCGGAAGAAAAACCTTTTGTATGGGACATTGATTTTGCCGAAATATTTGGAGACAAAGGTGGATTTGATATAGTTATAGGAAATCCCCCCTATGTCAGACAAGAGATGATTTCACCACCAAATAAAATAAAATCAGAAGTTACCATAGATCAAAGAAGAGAATACAAAAATAAGTTAGTTAATTCTGTAAAGAATATATTCCCCGCAATTAAAGATGTAAATAAAAAAAGTGATTATTATATTTATTTCTATTTTCATGGGCTTGGTCTATTAAATGAAAAAGGAACATTATGTTTTATTACTTCAAACTCTTGGATTGATGTTGAGTATGGTAAAGATTTACAAGAATTTTTATTGAAATATGTTCCTGTTATGGAGATTTGGGATAATCCAAAGAGATCTTTTAATCATGCAGATATTAATACCACAATCTCTTTATTCGGGCCACCATCTTTAACTATGCACAATAAAGAAACCACTATACGTTCAACAACAAATTACGATTGGTCGGCATTAAATAGCATTGCAAAATTTATTATGTTTAAAAAACCATTGGAAGAAATATTGTCTTCAAAGCACATGATTGAAATAGAAAAAATAAACATTACTTCAAAAAATTCAACACTAAATGAACTAATAAATAATGTTGTCAATATGGAATACTACAGAGCTTTTCCAATTTTACATGAAGATCTTCTCGAGGATGGTTGGGAATATCCTGAAGACTATGATAAGAAAAAAGGTAAATTTCTCTTAGGTTATTATAGTGGAAATAAATGGGGCGGCAAGTATTTACGTGCCCCGGATATTTTTTATACAATATTAAAAAAAGGCAAAGGAAAATTGATATTATTAAAAGAAATAGCTAAAATTAGGAGAGGTTTTACTACTGGTGCAAATGATTTTTTTTATTTAGATTCTGAAAAAATAAATGAACTAGGAATTGAAAATATTTTTTTAAAATCAGTTATTAAAAGTCCAAAAGAATGCAATAAAACTACAATAGAGAAAAATAAATTGAAATATCAAGTATTTTTATGTCATCAAACTAAAGATAAAATAATTGGAACAAAGGCTTTAGAATATATAAAAAAGGCCGAAAATAATAATATAAAAATCAAAAGTGGTGCAGATAAAGGGAAAATAGTAAAAGGTTATCAGAATTTATCTACTTTAAAAAATAAAAAAATTTGGTATGATTTAGAAGAAAGAGAATTGTCTAATTTTCTTCAAGGACAAATATTTAACGATAAATTTTTATTTACCAGAAATAGAAATTATTTTGCGGATTGTGTATTGAATGAAGTTATTTTGTATAATAAAGAAGAACTATTCGTGAATAAAGTAGAAATGTGTTTAAATTCTACTATAACAATATTATTCATTGAATTATTTGGTCGTGTTTCATTAGGCGAAGGAGCATTAAAACTACAAGTCGGAGATCTTGAAAAATTGATAATTATTAATCCAGAATATATAAATGAAATAATCAATTTAGATAAAAATCGAGATATTAAATCTATATTCAAAGAAATAGGTTTAGACCCATTAAATGAATTACATAGACAAAACCTTAAAGTTTTGGAAGATAGAAAAAAACTTGATAATTTGTTATTTAACATACTTTCTTTGACAGAAGAAGAGAGAAAAGAATTATATTATGAGGTATGTGAATTAACTAAAAAAAGATTAGAAAAAGCAAATAGTCTAAAAAAGTGAAAAGATGGACATTGAAGAACTTGAAGGAATAATATTTCCAGTATCCAAAAAAATAATAGATAGGATAATAAATAATAATACCGTTTTTGTAAAATTTACTTCTAGAATACCTTCTAATTATAAAACTATAAATTACAAAGGAAAAAAATTATATTTGTATGAATCAAAATCATGTAAATCTATAGTGGGCGAAGCAATTATAATTAATTCTGAATATTTATTGCCCAAAACTGCATTAATAAAATATAATGAAAATTTCATGTTAGCAGAAAAGGAGTTTTATAATTATATAAAAGGAAGAGAAAAAAAAGAAATTTTAGTCCTTTCTCTAAAAGATATTAAAAGGTATAAAAATCCTTTAAGAATTAAAAAAAGGATGACTATGACGGGCATATACCTTACAAAATCCAATATTAAGGAAATAATGATTTAGGTGATGAATACGCCAATTCCAAATGAGATTATTGATAACAGTGAAGATAATAAATTATTCTCTTTCCTAAACTGGGCTCTCAAAGACTATCCTAAAACCAATTTGGACATTGCTACAGCTTTCTTTGACATTAAAGCTTATGCTCTAGTCAAAAATAATCTGAATGGAGTTACTAGATTTAGATTACTATTAGGTAAACCACCAGAAATCAAATCTGAAAAAACTTTAGGTGATGTTCTTTCAGAAGAAATTCGTCAAAATATCGAAGGTTTAGAGCTTTCTAAAAGATGTAATGACACAGTAAAACAGCTAATTGATTTTCTAAAAAGAGACAATGTTGAAGTCAAGCTCTTTGAAGATTTTCTTCATGGCAAAGCATATATTTTTGATAATCTGATTGTTATTGGATCTTCGAACTTTACGGGCGCAGGTCTAACAAGATATGGTGAACTAAATACTTGGAAACAACAGTCACAAGCAGTATACACAAAAAAAGAGTGGTTTGAAAAATTTTGGGCTGAATCATTTGATTTTAAAAAAGATCTTCTTGATTTACTTGATTCATCAAGATATGGAAGCAAAGAATATACTCCCTATCAAGTTTATATTAAAGCACTTTATGAATTACAAAAAAATGATATTAAAGAAGAACATGAAGAAGCCGATTCTAGCCTTCCTGCATCTAAAGTTAATCTTACAGAATTTCAAGAAGATGCTATATATAGAATTGAATCAAGGCTGAAAAAATATGGATTTATAATAATAGCAGACTCTGTAGGTCTTGGAAAAACATGGATAGCCAAAAAGATTATAGAAAAAAGAGGTTACTACAGACGAGAAAATATTTTAGTAATATGTCCAGCGCAACTAAAATCAATGTGGTCAAAGGAGTTAAAGTCAATTGATGTAAAAGATAATATATTGTCCCAAGAAGAATTGGCATCTGAAGATTATCTAAAAAAGTTAAAGAATGTAATCAAAGATAATCTTTCTACTATTAGATTAGTTGTAATCGATGAAAGCCACAACTTTAGAAATCCTTTATCAAATAAATGGGAGCATCTATTCAATCTCTTATCCGAACATATTACTAAAAAAGGAAAGAAACCTGAAATTCTTATGTTAACTGCGACCCCAATCAACAATAGTATATGGGATTTGTATTGGCAAATAATGTTATTAACCCTTCAAAATCAAAGATCCTTTTCTAAGGACAATATTGAAAATTTATTCAAATTCTTCAAGGAAGTAGAAAAGGATGGAGACCCAACTTTACTCAGCGATCTTCTTAATGAAATATCTGTTAGAAGAACTAGAGATTATATAGTGAAAAACTACCCTGAAGCTTTTGTTACAATTAATAATGAGGAAAAACGAATAATATTTCCAAAAAGAGAATTAGAAAATATAAATTACAGTCTTGAAGAAACCTACGCTGGCCTCTATAGAGAGATATCTGAAATTATAACAAATAAGTTAACAATGGCCTATTACAGGCTTCTAGATTACAAGAAAGATGAAGAGTTAACAAAGGAAGAGGAATTCTTACGTGGCCGAATGATTGCAATAGAAGGAATATTCAGCACGATTTTGTTGAAAAGATTGGAAAGTAGTATTGAAGCATTTAGAATTAGTATAGGAAAACATATTGATTTTCTAACGACGTTCAAGAAATATATACTTGAGGGAAAACTCGTTACAAAAGAATTCTTCTCTAAATACTTGATGAATCTAGATGAAGAGCTAGAAGATGAAGAACTAATTCAATCTCTTGAAGACTTTAAATTGGAAAAGTATAACAAAGATAACCTCCTTCAGGATATCGATTCAGATATTAAAATCTTAAACACAATTTTGGATAAAGTTAACACAATAAAACCTAAAAACGATGCCAAATTGATTTCTCTCAAAAAAATATTATATGATCTTTCTAGAAAAGGGCAAGTTGTAATTTTTACTTACTATGCTGACACTCTTAATTATATTTACAAAGAGATTAATTCTGACTCACAATTTTCTAAGATAAAAATACAGGCTATATCTAGCTCTGGCCTGACCTCAAAGAATCCCAATGAACGTGTAAAAATCCTAGAAGATTTTTCATCTCATAAAATTGATATTTTAATGAGTACAGATGTTCTGTCTGAAGGACAAAACCTTCAATCTGCACAGTTTTTGATTAACTATGATCTTCACTGGAATCCAACAAGAATGATCCAAAGAGCCGGTAGAATAGACAGAATAGGATCCCCTTTCTCAAAGATTCATGTATATAATTTCTTTCCTGAGAGGGAGCTTGAAAGTCTTTTGAGACTTCTAGAATACCTCCAAAAGAAAATATTGGATATTGATCACTCCGTTGGTTTGGACCAGACCGTCTTGGGTGAACAAATTCATCCAAAGGTTTTTGGGATAATGAGAAGAATAAAGAATAAAGATAGCACTGTGATTGAGGAAATTGAATCAGATGCTTTTGGGGGTGGAGAACAATTCTATCAGCCTCTTAAAGATTATCTAAAATCAAAAGCAAAAGAAGAAATTGAATCAATACCGAATGGGGTTTATAGTGGATTACAATCTAAGATGTTTGCAGGTATATTTTTCTATTATAAATACGATAATGATTTCCATTTCTGGTATCTGCATGATTTTAAGAATAATAGACTAATAAAAAATAAAACTGAAATTCTTAATTACATAAAATGTCCACCCGAGGAAAAAAGAGTAATACCTGATTTCTTTGAAAAAATCTATGAAATTAATCATAGCATTGTAGATGATATAAGAAAAGTTTATCAAAACTTAGAAGCTAGTCAGGATCAAGATTCTCAAATAAAAGAACTAAGTAGCTCAAAGAGTAACAAGTTTATTAGGGATATTAGACTTGAAATTGACAAATATATAGATGAATTTATGGATACTTATCAAAACAATAATGAGTTAGTAGATAAATTAGAAAAGATTAATTCTAAACTAGTAAAAATAGCTTATACAAAACAAAGGACAAGACAAATAAGAAAATTATGGACGGCTTATAAGAAGAATAATAATTTTAATCAATTGATAGATGGACTAGAAGAATTTTTGACAGACAAATCAATTTTTGAAAGGGTTGCTATATCCCCCTATGATGAAGATAAACTTAAGTTAATTGTCGTGGATTTTGTTTCATAATTAAAAAATTTTAATGAGATATTTAATATAGACTAAATTAGTAGTACTATTTTAACAGAATAGTAATTCTAATAATGTCGGATTATCTATGATATTGCAAAGTAATATCTATTAAAAAAGATAGGAAATATAAATTTCCTACCAAGGAACTAGTAACATTTTTCTTGGGCTGAAGGCCTATTTCTATTTCTGGTCTCTCTTCTGGGAGGTATTAATTCTATACTAATAAATATAATATTTAATAGATGATTTATTGTCTTCAAATTTTATCCAAACGAAATCAACAATAAGGTAATATTTCCTTTTTCCCCAATCATTCACTCCTTCTTCCACCCCCAAAACTTCCTCCTGTTTGATACAAATCGCGGCTCTTCCCTCCTCTCATTCCAAATAGGCAACCATACTCTCCTCGTCTTTTCCAAAGGACACAAAGAGCACAAAATAGATTTTCTACCGTCCAAAGAATAGTTGCACCTCACAAGCGATTCCGTCCCAGAGACAAAGCTACTCTTGAAGTGGTCGCACTGTATGCCAAATCTCCCGTCCTTTGATCGTAAGCTTACGTAGCTATCCCAAACTCTCGCCCTGCAATCGGAAAAATCCGGTATGGTGCTCTGCACATCGACAGTAAAATAACAATCAAGCCTCATCTGGACCATGCACTTTGCATTTCTCAAAACTATACTAGCTTTGCCCTAGTGCGGGGTAGCATTTTATATTTACATCCGCCGATTCTAGCGTGGTGTTATCATGAAAAACGGCGTATTTTACGGTAAAGGGGTAAACAAGGTAAAAGCTGATTACCCGGAGATATATGAAGCTCTAGTAAAGCTAGACGAAGCTGTCTTCACAGGCAGAGCTTTAGAATACAGGACACAGAAGCTTGTGGCTCTAGGTATCACAGCCTCTAGGGGCGATGAGAGCGCTACAAAGAGGCAGATGCTATCAGGCATGAACGAGTTCAACATCACTAAGGACGAGATAGTCGATGTGCTCAGGGTCGTCCTCCTAACATCAGGGATGCCGGCCTTCAACAAGGGGATGAGGATCCTAGAGGAGCTAGAAAAGCAGTAATCTATTTTTTTCTCTTTTTTAATCCCCAATTCTTATATATGGAAAATCATTATCATGTTAAGAGAGTGATTCAAAATGAAAGGTGTAGAACTGTACTGCCCGCACTGCAACAAGAAGATCGTCATCCCCGAGTACATGCTGGGCGAGATCCTCGAGAAGTACCAGAAGAGCAAGGGTATGGAAAAGCCGCCTGAACCCGAGGTAGAAGAACAACAGCCAGAAGTTATAGAAAAGCCTCAAGTAATTCAAGTCGCAGACGACCTAGAAGGTGAGCTCAAGATGAGGGAGGTAAAGCTCGCTGAAATCAAATCACGATTAGAGAGGAACCAGATAAATCTTTCCAAGGTCATGAAGTCCAGGGTAAAGGATGATGAAATGTTCCAGATCCAGAAGGAAAGGTCTATGCTACTCCAGGAGTTAAAGAAGCTCCAACAGGAGATAGCTATAATAGAAAATAGGCTCGGCAGGCCCAAGAAAAATCAGATGCTTTAACAAGTCTTTTCTTTTTTATATATAATTAAATAAAAATCAGTAAATGATTTATAGTTACTCCTCTTTAGTAGTGCCTGGCGATAAACATGATATGTAAGAATTGTAATGCCGAGCTCGCAGATGGCGTGAAATTCTGCTCCAACTGCGGCGCTTCCACCGCACCTAGGGAGGAGTTCTTCGTCGATGGCGATCACCTCGTTGAGGAGATAAAGAAGCTCATAGACGAAGGTGTGGCGACAAGGATCATTGTGAAGGATGAGAACGATAAGACGCTCCTAGACATTCCTGCCGTTGCAGGGCTTGTCGGGGCTTTAATAGCACCTTGGCTTGCGGCCCTTGGTGCCATAGCGGCGCTAGTTGTGAAATGCAAGATAGTCGTAGAGAAGGCTGATGCGCCAATAGAAAAAGATAAAGCCTTAGAAAAAACAAATTAATTTTTTATTTTTTATTAGAAAAATCTATATAAATAATCACAGTCTTACTGACTAAAGGTGATAAAATGGCCCTTTCTGATGATATAATAATTATTGAAACAAAGGATATTGATGTGGAAAATCCAATTATAATCGAGGGCGTCCCTGACGTGGGGCTTGTAGGCTCGATTGCAGTTAGCCACATGGTCATAGAGCAGAAGTTTGAGGAAATCGGGTATGTGACATCCGACCTGCTGCCGCCAGTTATGGTCGTCCACGAGAAGAAGGTCCTAAATCCAATAAGGCTTTTCAGGAAAGGAAGGATACTCGCGGTGCTGTGCGAAATCCCTGTCGACCCAAAGCTCGGGACACTCCTATCAAGGAAGCTAGTCGAGTGGTACAAAGCGAAGAACGCAGAGCTAGTAATATCCTTAAGCGGGGCGCCGGTAGAAGAGAGGATCAATATCGAGGAGCCGGCGGTATTTGGGACATCAAACAGGGAGGAGTCACTAAAGAGGATGGAGGGATCTGGCGTACAGATCCTAGAAGAAGGATTCCTTTCAGGCTTCTATGCGCTCGTTTTGAAAAACTCGATGGAATTAGGATTGAACTCTGCCGTGCTCCTAGCACAGAGCTACCCGAGCTACCCAGACCCAGGTGCTGCGGCATCTATCCTAAAGATACTGAACAAGATGATTGAGCTAGACGTTGATGTCAAGGCACTTTTGGAGCAGGCGGAGGATGTGAAGATAAACTATAGGACTCTGATGGAGCAGACAAACGCCTCGATGCAGAAGGAAAATAAGGTTGAAGTGCCAACAATGTACAGGTAGGTATTATGATAAGAAGGTACTACATAATCAGGGATGCGAACAATTCTCCTAGCAAGGATTACTGGCACATTGACTACTGCACGGCAAACAATGTAGAGCCCCTAATAGAATACAAGGAGACTGGCGAAATGCTTGTCGCAACTCTGGACCTGCCTTGTGTAGAGAAGGAGAACATCGAAGTGTCCTCAGAGGAGTACTGCATCCGCGTCTGCGCCCCGACAACAAGAGGCATCTGCTTTAAGAAGGTGATAAACCTGCCCTTTGCGACTGAACCTCAGAATGTCGCTGCGACCTTCAAGAAAGGTGTTTTGGTCCTTGAGATCCCAAAGAAGATAAAGCACTTTAAGGTTGAAATAAAATAATTTAATAATTTTTAATTAAAAAAAAGTATCAATTCTTTTCTATCTGGATCTCGACGTCGTCAATGTACCAGCCGCGGTAGTCGTTAGCGAGCTCATCGCTCATGTCAAAGTAGAAGCTTACCTCAATTACCTTGCCTTTGTAAGGTGAGAGGTCAAATGTCTTTTGCGTCCATACCTGCATCGGGTCGCCGTTTAGCTGCTCTAGCTCCACCCAGTCGGTCTTGCCTACTTCTCTCACCATGACAAACCTCTGGTCGTATAGCTTTCCGGCGCTCTCTGTCTGGTACCAGTACCAGGCTGTCATTGTGGCCTTCTTAGCGCTCTTTAGGTTTATCGGCGGGGATACCAGTCTTCCGCTGTTTGCTGTCCCTGAATCATAATTTCCAGTTAGTTCGCTCCCATACCAGAAGCTTGAAACACCGCTGTTGGCGTTTCTGTACTGGGACTTCTCACCGACTATGTGCCACATGCCGTTAGCCTCCCAGCCTTCGCTACCCTTCTCAAAGTTGTAGGTGTAGTTATCGCTGAATACTGGAATGGCGACTATAAGTGATAAAACTGCTACAGATAGCAGTGCAATTCCAATCTTTTTCGTTGAAATCACCCTCTTCATGTTTCCTCTAATCTTAAGGTCCGTTTATAAACCTTTTGTAATTCGATTTGGCCTATTTTTTGGTGATCTCGTCTAGTATCCTCATACCCTTTGTGAAGGCGGGCTGGCCAGAGGTCAGTAAAACAACCCTCAAAACATCAGCAATCTCTTCAGGCGTTATTTTAAGCTCATGTATTGCAGACCTCATCTGCTTTTCAGTCGCCGTCTCGTCACAGCTGCTTGCTGCGATACCAAGGGCTATGAGCTTCTGGGTCTTATAGTCTAAGGCCTTCCCTGTGTATACCACCTCATTTAGCTTCTTTATGGCCTCATAGATGTCGGGGTATTCCTTCTTGACCTTCCCCATACCCTTGCCGTAAAATACCTCATACTTCATTTTTTCACCATACTGATACTGTTCCCTTTACTTATAAATATGAGTATGCATCAAAAATCGAAAGGCATATTAACACTCTTTTATTTTCCTCTTCAATGGAAGAGCTTCTACTCCTGTCAATTGGATTTGGCGTCGGGATGTCGGGGGCGATAGCGCCAGGTCCGCTTTTCACCGCCACCATAAAGGATTCTTTGAAGCATGGCCCGCTCTCTGGCCCCATGATCTGCATAGGACACCTTTTGATTGAAGTGCCCATAGTCATCGGGCTTGCTCTCGGCGTGTCATACATAATCAATATCCCGATTGTTCGCGCGCTGATAGGACTTATGGGTGGTGTAGGTCTTTTCTATATGGGCATACAGATCATTAAGGAAAGGAAGAAGTTTGAAAAGGTGTCTGAGGCCACTCTAAAGAGCATTGCAACAGATAAGAAAAAGTTAAAGCACGACCTACTGTCGCCACTAAAAACAGGTTTCATCTTCACAGTCTTTAACCCAGCCATATTCATCTGGTGGGCAACGATAGGCAACAGCCTTGTGATGAGGGGATTGGCCATAGGGTTTATCGGGGTATTGCTCTTATTCATCGGGCACTGGTTTGCAGATCTGTCCTGGTACTCCTTCCTGTCATTCTCGGTATCGAAGGGAAAGAAGTTCATAAGCCCGAAGGTCTATGAAGTCATCCTCTTGGTATGCGGGGCTTTTCTCCTATATCTCGGCATAAACTTCCTCTACGCGACGGTGCCGTATTTCAGCCAGTATATCTAAAACTTTTATATTAGGAAATCAAATATAATACATGATCGAGATAGACGGTAGTTTCGGGGAGGGGGGAGGTCAGATATTAAGGACCTCGTTAGCGCTTTCAGTTTTGACACAAAAGCCGCTCCACATCTATAACATCAGGAAGAACAGACCAAAAGAGGGATTGTCCCACCAACACATGAAGACGATTTCAGCGATAGCAGAGTTAACAGGCTCTGAAGTTAAAGGAAACTCCCTCCACTCTACAGAAATTGAATTTAATCCAAAAAACGAGTTCAAGAGGAGGGTAACAATCAACATCGGTACGGCCGGTAGCATTACGCTTCTATTGCAATCGCTCATGATACTCCTACCATTTTTGGAAAATAAAACAACAGTAAGCGTCTACGGCGGCACAAACGTCCCCTGGAGCCCTCAGCTTGATTATCTGAAATATGTCACAATCCCGACTCTCGAAAAGATGGGGTACAAGATTGAGATCAAAAAATCCTCAAGGGGTTACTACCCGGAAGGAAACGGCCATATTGAAATTGAGGTAAGTCCAGTAAGGAAGCTCAAAGCCATAACGATCGATAAATATGAAAAACAGGAAAAGATAGAAGGCATATCGTTCTCGACAAACCTCCCTGAGAATGTCACCGAGCGCCAGAAAAAATCAGCAAGGTCGATACTGTTCAGGGACGGCATAATGCCAAGCATAGATGTAGACATAGAAAAGGACGCAAGTGAGCGGATAGGCTCCGGCGTATTCCTCTTCTCTAAAAATGGCAATTCAATCATAGGGGATGGGGCACTAGGTGCAAGGGGCAAGCGTGCAGAGGAAGTGGGAGAAGAAGCGGCACAAACATTTTTAGAAAAGTATAGGGCCGGGTTTGATTACCACCTCTCTGACCAACTCGTCCCTTACATGGCTCTAGCTGATGGTGAATCTAGGGTATACACAAAGAATACATCGCACCTTGAGACGAACATCTCTATTCTTAAAAGATTCTTTGATTTAGAGTTCAAATGGGGAGGGGATAGCCTATCCGTTTCCGGCGCCTCTTTTGAAAATACTTATATAGATTGAAGGGTAGGGAAATAAGGGTAGAGCGAATGGGAGAGCTAAAGAAGGTTTCTGAAGTCGTTTATGAGATTGAGAAGAAGGGTGAGATGAGGGTCCCTGGAAGAGTTTATGCCGATGATAAGCTTATCACTAAGATGAAGGAGGACCTTACGCTAAAGCAGGCCGAGAATGTGTCGTGCCTTCCTGGGATTGAGGGTTACGCGTTTGTCATGCCTGACGGCCACCAGGGTTATGGATTTCCGATTGGTGGGGTCGCAGCGATTGATTATGAGAACGGTATCATATCGCCTGGCGGCGTAGGGTACGATATCAACTGCGGCGTCCGTCTTCTAAAGTCCAATCTAACAAAGGATGACGTCTTTGACAAAAGGGTAGAAATAATCGATTCGATGTTCAAGAACGTCCCTTCCGGTTTGGGCTCGCAGGGAAAGGTGAAGCTTTCTTCAAAGGACTTAGACGAGGTGCTCATGGTCGGTGCCAAATGGGCTGTTGAGGAAGGGTACGGCTGGGATAAGGACCTAAAGCACCTTGAGAGCGGGGGCAGCATGGACGGTGATCCATCGAAGGTCAGTAGCAACGCAAAGAAACGGGGCGCTCCACAGCTAGGAAGCCTTGGCAGCGGGAACCACTTCTTAGAGATGCAGGTCATTGATGAGGTATACGATGAGAAGACCGCCCAGGCGTTTGGATTGAAGGAGGGCCAGATTTGCTTTATGATGCACACAGGATCCAGAGGGTGCGGCCACCAGATATGCTCAGACTACATCCAGACGATGGACGGTGCTTATAAGAAATACAACATCAAGATCCCCGATAGGGAGCTAGTGTGTGCGCCCATCCATTCTAGAGAAGGTGAAGATTATTACAAGGCGATGAGCTCTGGTGCAAACTTTGCTTGGGCGAACAGGCAGATGATATCGCACTGGATCAGGGAGTCGGTATCAAAAATTATCGGTGAGGATCAAGAGGACCTTGGGATGGATGTGCTGTATGATGTCGCTCACAACATAGCAAAGATTGAGAAGCATAACGGGAAAAAATACTGCGTCCACAGGAAGGGCGCAACACGTGCCTTTTGGAAAGGGAGGGAGGAACTCTCTAAGGATTATGAGGACATTGGGCAGCCAGTCATAATACCTGGCGACATGGGGACAGCCTCCTACATAATGGTCGGGATAAAATCTTCCAAGGAGACATTTGGGTCCACATGCCACGGCGCGGGCAGAGTTCTTTCAAGAAGTGCAGCGATCAAGAAGTTTAGGGGAGAGGACATAATAAAGAGGCTTGAGAAGGAGAAGATATACGTGAAGGCTGCATCGCCAAAGGTTGTTGCTGAAGAGGCGCCCGAGGTCTACAAGGACATCCACAACGTCGTTGATGTCTGCGCAAAAGCGGGATTGGTAGGCAAGGTCGCAAAATTAAAGCCCATAGGCGTTGCAAAGGGATAGATGAGCACTATTCTGACTTCAAGCATAAGTTTAAATATCTAATAATTTCATTTTTCACAATTATAACGGTGATTAAGAATGAAGAAAATAATTACTTCGATAATAATACTGTTTTTAGGCATCTCAATGACGATGCCGATGGTTTTTGGATTTGTTAATCTATATGGCGCCAATGGTTACCTTTTTGATATTGATGAAAAATATGGCTATCTATATAACGGAACAGCCGACGCATACGATTATATGTACCACCTAACTGTGAACGGTACCGAGTACTATTCATCTGGCACTTACACAACTGAACTGGGTGGCAGACAGGTGATCCTGCCGGTAGTGAATATCTCAGGTCTTAATGTCCAGAGGAAGATATTTATCCCCGCCACGGAGAACTGGGCAAGGTACTTAGAAATAATAAACAATCCTACCGGATCTCCCATTAAAGTTAATGTGAATGTACACGGGGATTTGGGTTCAGATTATTCCACTTATCTAATCAAGACATCAAGTACAGATTATAATCCTCCACTTCTTGTTACTTCAGGCGGTATAGTTCTTGACCCAAATAATTTTTGGGCTGCTACAGACGATTCTTCTGATGGGGAAGGGGATCCATCACTTGCCCATGTTTGGGACGGGCAGAAGGGAAAGGACCATATTGACTACCTTAGATTATATGATGGTGATTATTTGGAATACTACTGGAACAACATAACAATAGCACCTGGGCAGACCGTTGTCATAATGCATTTTGCTGTACAGGAGACAAACAGGGCAAACTCAATATCAACAGCTAAAGAATTGTACGATAACGATGGCAATCTCAACCATATCATGTATGCAAGTGAGCCCGGCAGCAGGGATATCGAATATGTTATCAACTGGGGCACTAGATACCAAAACAAAGAACTACCGATGCAGCAGATACTAAAGATTGTCAAAGAAAATCAGGAAGATTAAATTTATTTTTTAATTACTTTTTTCTTATTGATTTATTTTCTTAGCAAAAGTTTAAATAATATTATATTTTATTTTTAGCATCATAACGGTGATTAAGAATGAAGAAAATATTTGCTATATTGATTAGCTTGTTATTTGTTGCGAGCACTTTGAGTTTTGCCTCTGCAAATGGAGGGTATGATTGTTGTGACCCAGAGAAGTTCTATGTTAGCAAAACGTCAGTTAAAGTAGGGGAAACATTTGCTGTTTATTACTACCAATCATTCGTAAGCGGATGTTCATACAATGTAAATACCGAAGATGAACTTGTTGAGAAAATAATCATTAATGTTTATAGGGATGGAAAGTTATTTGAAAGCTACGATTTAAGAAAAGGGGAAAATATTCCAGGTTATGCGAATGAATGTTATATTGAAGAAGTATATATAGCAGTTAAGCCAGGCACAGCTGTTTTCTATACATCCAACTGCGGGGAAAAGAAAGTCACAATAAAATCAAGAGCGCTCCCAATGGACAAGTTCATGAAGTTCTTTGGACTTGGAAAGAAAGATTAATTTTATTTTTTAATTACTTTTTTATAAATTTCAACTTATAGAAAAGACATTCCCAGGCTAACAATAATCCGAATCAAGGATAAATATAAATATTTTAAAAACTATATTATTACTAATCCTGAAATTTATAATTGAAAATCTAAGGAGGGGATAATATATGCCACCACATTGTGATACAATGGATGGGCCTGTAGTAGTTGCTGCCAGGATGGCGCTAGAAAGAGGAAATGTGAACTATATCCTACCATGGGTGCCAAAGGAATCGGAAAGAGAGGTCATTGCTGCTTTTCAAAAATCCCTAGCTGCAGGGAAGAAAGGCGGCGAAGCAAAAGAAGTTGCTGATCTTTGGTTCTTTGAAACAGTCGTTAGGCTCCATAGGGCAGGTGAAAAAGCGCCTTATACAGGATTAAAACCAGCCGGTTTAGACGAGGGGCCAGTTATACCTCTGGTAGATGAGGCAATAAAGGTGAAATCGCCTTCAGCACTCATTGAATTCCTAAGCGAGGCAGTTAATCAAGAAATAACAAATAAATTCGATTTAGTGATGGAGAAAAAAGAGTATGATGTCAACAACGTAGACGCTGGAAGACATTTTGTCCATGCTTTTCTTGGCCTTACACTCTACTCGCATCATCTTTATAAATTTATAAAGGAAAGCGACCATGGCAGTGAAAAGTAAATTTATTTTTTAATTACTTTTTTTAAATTAAATTTAGAAAATAAAATATTTTAGATTATTCTTTTACGTATCCCTCGACGCTCTGGTCCCACATCTGGTAGAAGAACGCAGTCGCCTTCTTTATTGTGGCTTGATCGGTAGTTAGAATCCCTGCCTCGTAGTGGTCGTAGAAGCTGTCCCTTGTTAGGTCCCCTGATGAGATTATGGCTTCCCTCTCATCGGATATGATGAATCTTGCATGGCAGTCTCTGTTAACCCTTACCTGTGCCCCATTGTTCCTTAGTATCTTGAACGCCTTCTTGTTCCCAGGTCTTGTGATGTGCCTGAATATCGCCTTCACCTTAACTCCTTTCTTCACAGCATCTATAATGAAGGAAACAATAGAATCATCTAGGTAGCCTGAGATGAGTAAAACTTCTCTGCTGTTCTCGATCATTGACACCGCCCTGTCCTTGAAGTACTTGTCCTGGGGTGTGGTCACTATAAACTCAAATGGGCATTCTATCGGGGGCAGTTTTTCTTCATAAACTACTTCTTGAGGCGCCCTTGCTTCCTTTACAACTTCTTCTGCGCCTAGCTGGTAAGAAATCTTTGGTTCTGCTATCACGCACTCTGTTATCTTTGAAATTTCTGTGCAAAGCTCAGTAAGTTTTTCACCTTCACCATGGTCTAAGAATACCTTTTTCGGCGGCACTCTAAAGGCGTTTACATACTCTACTATTGAGGGGTGGTCGGCATGGGCGGAGAACTCAATTGACTCTACCCTTGCTTTGATTTTTTTCATTTTTCCTTCCTCGTCCTTGAACTCCCTCACACCCTCTAAGATCTGCCTGCCAAATGTATCCTCAACCTGGTACCCTACAAGCACTAAAGTGTTCCTCTCATCTGGGGCCCAAGAATTGAAATAGTCGATTACAGGCCCACCAGACATCATACCTGAAGTTGTAACAACGATTATAGGCTCAGCCATCTGGATTATCTT
>Ga0116172_10001133_pt1 | contig 25146 bp, 26 predicted proteins | sample AD_UKC083_MetaG_FD_89799 | JGI IMG/M metagenome (GOLD analysis project Ga0116172, IMG submission 89799) | Active sludge microbial communities of municipal wastewater-treating anaerobic digesters from USA - AD_UKC083_MetaG | ecosystem: Engineered > Bioreactor > Anaerobic > Digestate | place: USA... | reverse complement strand
TTAAATTCCTCCTGTGTCATACCAAAGTAAGGTCCAGCATTATCCCAATCGATATTTGCTCCAAATATTTGATAATGTAAATGATTTCCAGTAGAAAAACCGGTATTATCCACAATACCAATTTGTTGACCAGCTGCCACTGCTTCACCATCACTCACAGTATATCCACCTGGTGGCATATGAGCATAACGAATAAAAAAATCATCACCATTATAGTTACTATGTACATCAATATAAAAACCATAACCGTTTCCTTCTCCTAGTCGTGCTATTCCGGAAAATGTTGAATAAATCGGTGTTCCAAAAGGCGCTCCCCAGTCAATCGCCCAAGAATTTGAATGCGTAAATGACTCGAAAGGACACTGAGTAATATAACCAGCTACTGGTGCCCCCCCTGGACTAATCATTGACGGACCTCCCTTTCCACCACTAGTGCTACATATATAAACTTGACCGTCATCCCCGATAATTTCTTTAGTTGGTCCAGTTAAAGCAAAAGGCGCTCCCGCTTGTTCACATTTTTTTCCTCCTTTTTCCACATAAATATCTGCTGGCATGGGTACACTAGCTATCCAATTCCAGGTTTTATTTTTCATATCCTCATAATAATCTCTCCCTGTTTCCCCTGTTTGTTTCTGTCCTACATCTGGATCACACTGACCTGTTAAATAACGGGACGCCCAAGCCAACCAATAACCGTCAGGACCACTTAATTTAGGGTCGCTTAAATCACAGGCACTCGCTGGATCCAAATTTAAAAAAACCTTTATTTGAGCATCAAAATTATTTTCAATTGAACTATCATTTATTCCAAAATCCTGAATGTTACCATGGTCATAATTACTAGCTGCTGATTCATGTGCCCAAGCCCACAAGGAATATAAGGGATTAATACCTGCACACAAAGATCTGTTAACCACATCATTAAAACACTCCTCAGCGTGGCTTTTGCCTGACCACCATTCATTAGCAATTCGGATATAATTTTCTTTACCTCCTCTTAAACCAGGTACCTCATTTTCTGGCGCATTGGGATCACAGTTAATTTTTCCGTTACTAGGTAAACCTCCAGGACCACTGCCTCTTTTTAAAATACACCCACTCAAATCAGTAGGTGGTACTATTGATGAGATTTGTTGCTGCTGAAGTGTGGTGTATATAAAAAAAATAAAAAAGAACATGCCAATTACTGGAGCTAAAGCTGTTGATTTTTGTAATCTTAATAATGCTGGTATAGCTATTAAAAAAACCCCAATATCAAAAATAAATTGACCTACTTTTCCGACAAAATTTCCCAACCCCAAATCTTCTGCTAAAAATTTTTGAACTTGATCCAGTTTTTTTCCTAAAATTTTTTCCAACAATTTCTTGCCTAGTTTTATAATCCCTACTATCGCTAATATTAATAACCCTATCGGTCCTCCTGCTGCTCCTGCAGCTGCTCCACCGCCTCCAGCCGCGGCACTTCCAGCTGCTGCACCTCCAGCTGCGGCACCTCCAGCTGCTGCACCTGCTGCTGTAGTCCCAGCAGTAACCGCACCTTTACTTAAAATAGATTTAAGTACAACACTCATTCCTTTTACAGTTCCTTCTTTGGCAATTACTGCTGCTGAATTTTGGATAAAGGAAACCATGGCTTGATTGCCTACCTTTTTAAATACAAATACCGAAACTTTCTCAACTCCTTTTATAAAGACAGTTCTAGGAAAGTTTTGTAATTTGGTCACAACACGCCCCATTGTTTGAATTTGATTCAAGGCTTTGAGTGTTTGTGGACTTTTAGATAAGATATTGGTGATTTTTTCAGTTATTCGAGCCTGTTCTATTTTAGGTAATTTTTCAATCCCAATTTTATCGCGAATTGAATTATATCTATTAATTAGAGAATTAAACTTTTTTGGAGATTTAACTATATTATTCGCTAAAAATCGAGCCTCTCTTACGCTTTCCTCAACTTGCCACCCACTCGACTGAGGCAAGGTTGATTTGACAAAACTAGTGTATTCATCTGTATTAGATTCCTCAATTAAGCTTTCTGGATTGTTGTAAAACTCATTTAAAATATTGACATATTCTGTAATCAAACCTTCATCTTTAACTCCAGATTCTCGTAAGGATCTAGCTATCTGACTTTCAAGCTTGTTAGCCCTGAAAGCTGTTACTGTCGACAATTCGTTTTCCTTGAATTTATCTACGGCTACTTTTAACTCCCTGGTCGCTGTTGTTTTATCAGCCAATTCGGCAATATCTTTTGGTAGTGTTAGTTTTTCGTTAGTTTCCCAAGAATTTAGAATTGCTCGCTTTAATTCTTCCTGGGAATTTTCGTTTATTGGCAAAGATTCTTCTTTAAATTGTGTGAAAACTTTTTCTACAATCTTATTTGCCTCGTTTTCTACTTTTATTTCTGCCTTAATTTGATCTATTTTTTTTAAAATTTCTTGAGTTTTATCATTATTTTTCCCATACTTTTTTTTTAATTCTTTCTTTAAATCACTTTTCTCTGTATAAATTTCATGTTCTATCTCTTTGTTTATTTTTTCAGTTTTTACCCCCTCTTCCTGTTTTACTTGCATTTTTATTATTTCTTCTCGTTCTTTTGCACTCAAATCCTGTTCTGCTGCCAACTCTTTTTGTCTTGCTATAAATCGAGCTACATCTTTTTCACCGGTTCTTAGATAAACCTCATGAGATATTCTTTCTTTCTCCTTACTATCCTGTGATTTTTTATAATCTTCAAGTAGCTCTTCTAAGCTTTTTTGGTTTAGATTACTCTCTAGTTGTTTATCTTTTCCATCTTCCAATTCTTCTAGATCTTTTTCCCGAATTTCTGGTGGCAAAGATTCTAATTTTTGGATAATTTTTTGAATATTTCTCTCATCAAAATCACTTAACAGGTTTAATTTTCGAAAAACTTCTCTAGTTTCATCATACAAAACCCTGTCTTCTAACAAGCTCTTTTCACCTAATCTCTTTAGTTCTGAAATTAAAGTATTGATATTCAAAAACAACTCAGCCATAGGAAAATTATATCCTAAACTTGATCGTCATTTCCGAACAGTTCCTTATAGGTTAATTTATTCTTGTCTTCAGGTATTGTCGCGCCGGAGTCCCGCAGCGGCGGGGCGGAGACGGGTTTCTTTACCAACTGTGGTGGTTGAGGGATTTTAACCTCCTCTCCTTGATTAATTAAAAACACTGGTTTCTTGGCTATTGGCGTACCAGCTTTAAACAATTCTTGAGATTTCGGCATTTCAGGGGCGGTCCGAACCTCCTCTGTTTTTTCCTGCGCCTCCATCTCCTCAATTCTTCTTTTCAATTTTTGTTCCGGTGTTTCTTCCACTTCCACCACAAAAGGTTTCTGTTCTTCAGGTTTTACCTCGTCGGAGCTAATGGAGACGGGCTTCACCACGTCGTAGTCCCGCAGCGGCGGGACGAAGACGGGATTCGCCTCCTCTTTTGTTTCTTGTAATTCGTTTTCATTTGTTGGTAATTTTTCCTTTACCAATTCTGCCTGTTTTTGGGTAATTTTCTTTCTCAATAAATCCTCAGGATTTGAGGTTATTAGATCGTGTTCTTCTTTTGAAGCAATTACTTGTATCGCCACATGGTTTTGTCCTGCAAAAAATATTCCTTCACCTTTATCAGCTGATAATAACAACTGTTTTTCCCCTTCAGATAAATAAAAAGTTTTCCCAATCAACTCTATAGCGGCACTATGTTGTTTTAGTAGTATTTGAATGGCACTATTGGTCACAATTTCTTTACCATAAGCTGTTTGTAAAAAGTCATCCACATCCTGAGTAATCGTTGTTACTCCTAGATAATATTTTCGACCTCTCTTAACAATCCCTCTTAAAAAAGCAGCCGAATCCTCATATTGCATTAAATACCAAGCCTCATCCACTATCAAAATCCGCTTTTTTAATTCTTTTTTAACTATTGTCCAAATATAATCCAAAATAATATGCATCGCTACCGGTCGTAAACTTTCCTCTAAGTTTCTAATTCCAAAAACCACAAACTGATTGGTTAAATTAACAGTTGTTTTTTGATTAAAGATTCCCGCAAAAGATCCCTTAATATATTTTTCTAGTCTTGCCGCTAAACTCTTTGCTTTTTCCTCTTCCATACCGATTAGAGCTTTATATAAGTCTTCAATTAAAGGTGCCTCTTTATTTTGAGTTTCAGGATCAGGGGTAATTCCTTTAGCTCGATAAGCTTCCATCACCGCCTTATCTAAAATTGATTCCTCGATCGGATCCATTTTGCCAATCATAATTTTAAACATCTTGTGAAGCGTCAGCACCTTGTCATTAAGAGCATTTTCTCCCTCTTCTACTACCAATGACAAATCAAAAGGGTTGATTTTTGATTCTTCGCCGTATCCAAAAGCAATATATTGACCTCCTACCGAATCAGCCAGGCTTTTATACTCATTTTCCGGATCAATCACAATAATATCTGTCCCCATCATCAAGGACCGCATTGCCTCCAGTTTAATCATGTAAGATTTACCGGCACCTGCCGAGGCAAACACTACCGAGTTGTAGTTTTGCATGGAAAACCTGTCAAAAATTACCAACGAGCCATTGTGCTCATTGATGCCATACATTATTCCTTTGTCGTCAGATAAGTCGGAAGAAACAAAAGGAAAAGTTGACGCCAAAGAGGTTGTGTCCATATTTCTAGTGACTTCAATTTTGTCTGAACACAAGGGTAGGGTAGTGGTAAAACCTTCATTCATCTGTAGGGTTGTGTTTTTAGCAATTATCATTAGTGCCCCTAATGCTGATTCCAAATTTTTAGTAATGCGGTCCAATTCTTCTCTAGTATCAGCCGAGAGTGTCATATATAAACCAAATTGAAAAAATCTCTCCTCACCTTTCACTAAATCTGCTTGTAAATTTAAGGCATCTTCCAATTTCGCCTGTGTTGAAGGATTAATTAATCGTCCCCTTTGCACATCAGTACTGATTTCTGCCTCCATTTCGGTAATTTTTCTTCTTAGGTCATCCAATACCGCTTTTCCGTCAGTCGGGTAAATATACATTGCCACTCTCATTGAGGCGTCAAAATTAATCAAGGTCGACAACCAGTTCATTCCCACCGTTCGCGGATACCCAGCCACAAAACAAGTCCGATAATACTTGTTATCAATTCGGATATGATTAAAATCAACCTCAATCGCTGAAGGGGCTATCAAATCTTTTATAGACACCAATCCTTCCACAAATTCCTTTGCCACGCCGGAACTAGTGGAGGCGGGATTTACCACGTCGGAACTAGTGGAGACGGGTTTCGCCTCCTCTTTTTTCTTTGGTAAAAATTTATCCAATATTCCCATTTTTATGTTTTTGAGGTCACCACTGGTGCCGTATAATCAATATTTTTTAATTTCTGACTGGAAACATCATCTTCGTTATAGTGTTTGTAAAACATTTCAATTAATTCTTTAGTGTTTAAAGCCCTAACTTCCAACCCTAACCTAGAAAAAAGTCTGACTACATGGTCTTGTCTTGGTCCTAAGGCCGCCTTCGCTTTTTCTAAAATATATTCCTTAGAAAAGGGCAGAGAAGTGTTCTTTCTAATTGGATTAAGCGACCCCAGAATTTGTTTTTGTGCCCCCTTAATGCCCATTTCTGCACTGGTAAATGGAATTGCAACATAGAAAGTTTTAGACAACACATCATTTCTTTTTACTGTTTCTTCAATAAACTTACGGTAAGAAATTATTCTCTCTTTTAATTTCGGATTAGGTTGTCTTTGTAGAGCCGCATCTAAATTTGACATATAACCACCAATATCCTTAGATGTTGAACTGATGATGATTTGAATATTAAAGTTTAAAGAATTTAAAATCCCCCCATAGGCAAAAATCAGTGCCCCTTGCTCCCTTTCTGACAACAAATCGAAATTGACCGAAGACAACTGTAAAACTTGACAAGCTGAGCCGTCTTTTAAAATAACGATTCCATCAATAATATCCTCAATAGGTAAATTATCCTGAGTACTGCCCTTAATGGCGTACTTTAAAGCGTCGTTGCTCATCTATACAATCATAACTTATTTAATTAAGCTTTGGCGATAATTTTTAAAGGTTGTACAATTTTTCCATCCAATTCTATTTCCACTCGATCAAATTTTAGGCCATCTTTTTCAGTCACGACCAAATATTTCCCCGAACTTAATGGAGTTAATGTTTTAAATTGACCTAATTGATTAGTTTTTAAAACTCTAGCAGAATTACCGTTTTTATCCTGCAGATCCACGATTGCTCCCTCCACAATCTTATTATCAATGTTTAAAACCATTCCTACTAATACATTGGGTGTTTCTGGCATACTGGGCATGGGAATGCTTCCAAAAACCGCATCTCCTGTCGCCTCTAATTTTTGAGTTTTTAAATCTAATTTAGGTCCCACAGATCGACTCTCTACTCTCAAATCCTCTGTTTCATCCTCCGTTTCCTTTGCTTGTTTTTGGCCTTGCCATGCCGTAGTCCCACCGCTGCGGGGCGGAGGCAGGTTTCTAGTTTCCGTTTTCTCCTCCATATTTTCCGCAACTTGTTCTATCTCCTCTAATTTTAAATCCTCTTTGACTCGTCTTTCTCGTTCCACTGATGGTAAAGATTCAATAAACTCCTTTACTTTTCTCTCCTCTTTTTGAGGTACTTCGATTTTTTCCTCATTGTTGGTTTTAATTTCCTTAGTCAGGTCAATATCCAGCCAATTTTCCGGTTTTTTCTTTTTATACATAAACACGGTCGGTGAATAAACAGATCTCAAAAAAGCTCCTATCCAGGTCTCTAACGGTCTGTCTTGATATGGCAAAAACGCTAGTGCCAATCCACCTGCTGCCAACACCAACATTAACGGCCATTTAATAAAAACAGGTAAAGCAGTGGTATTTATTAGTACTGCTAAAATGATTCCTCCCGCCGCTTTCCCAAATTGTTTCAGCGTCATATCTCCTACCAATTTGAATTCGTAGGAGCTAATCTGCTGTGGAATCGGATGTTGTTCCATGATTAAATTCTACCTTAATTTCTAATTTCTAGTATCCTGTTTCCAGCACCTTTTATAATATCTTATGTCTCATTTGGTCATTATCGATGGTCATGCTATTGCCCATCGTGCCTATCACTCTATTCCTCCTCTCAGTCTTGATGGTCAACCTGTTAATGCCCTTTATGGCTTTTACTCTATGCTTTTGTCCTCCATCGATATTCTTCAACCAAGCCATCTTCTAGTCTGCCTTGATTCTCCTGGCCCCACTTTCCGCCAACAAGAATTTATCGGTTATCGAGCCAAGCGCCAACCTGCTGATAGAGATCTCGTTTCTCAACTACCTCTTTTACCTCAAACTCTCGAAAATGCCGGACTTTCCGCCTTATCTCTAGGTGGTTTTGAAGCCGACGATCTTATTGGCACCTTGGCTCGACGTGCTAAAAAACTAAAAAAAATCACCATTATCACCGGTGATAAGGATTTAATGCAGTTAGTCGACTCTAAAACTTTTCTCTTTGTCCCTGTTCGCGGTCTCTCCGAAACCAAAACCTACGGTATTGACGAAGTTAAAGAGCGCCTTGGTGTCTTTCCTGATCAAGTTGTTGATCTTAAAGCTCTGATGGGGGACCTGTCTGACAACTATCCCGGAGTGGCTGGTGTGGGTCCAAAAACTGCTACTGAACTTTTGGAAAAATATCAAACTTTAGACAATATTTACCACCATTTATCAGAAATTAAACCCACTGTTAGGCAAAAACTAGAAAAAGATCGCGACAACGCTTATTTGTCGCAAAAACTGGCCACCATTGTGACCAACATCCCTCTTAAATATCAATTTAAATCCGCCAAACTCACTCCAGACACATACCTCGGTCTTCTTTCTCTTTTTGATCAATACCACTTCAAATCTCTCTCTTCCCGTCTTAAGCGCAAACTAAATATTAAAACACCAGTCACCACTCCTTCACGACAAACCTCCTTATTTTAATTTTTGCTATTATATGCCATGCGTATTGCTTTGGTGCAAGACTATCTTAAAGAATATGGTGGTGCCGAAGCGGTTTTTGAAACTTTAACCGATCTTTATCCTAAAGCTGATATTTTCACCTCCCTTTACGCTCCATCTTATTTCGGTCCTCATCGGAGCCGCTTACAAAAAAAATGGGACCATCGGGTCCGTCAATCTTTTTTTAAATATATTCCCTTTGCTCACAAAATCATTAGCCCTCTCCGTCTTTTATCCCCCCTGGCTTTTAAGTCCTTTGATTTTTCCGATTATGACCTAATTATCAGTTCCGCTACCGGAGCTTATTTCCCTAATGCCGTCAACAAAAAATCCGCTAAACTTATTTGTTATTGTCATACTCCACCTCGCTATCTCTACGGTCTTCCTACCGCCCGTAATTTTCAAAAATATCCTCTCTTAAAATTTTTAGCCAACATTGTCAATCATTTTTTGCGCCTGGCTGATTTTAAATTTTCCCAAAACGTCGATCAATATATCGCCAATTCTCAAACCACCGCCGCTCGTATTAAAAAATTTTACCGCCGTCCTGCTGTTATCATCAACCCTCCCATCGAAGTCCCATTAAAGTTAACGAAATCTGGTTTTTCAGGACCGCAGCGAACGCGTGACTCCGACGCAGTCGGAGGACAGCCCGAAGGTAGCGAGGACCGCCAAAAACCAGATGAGTGCTTTTATCTCACCGGTGGTCGTTTAGCCCGAGCCAAACGCTATGATATTGCTATTTTAGCCTGTAAAAAACTTAATTTGCCTCTTAAAATTTTTGGCCGTGATTTTGCCGGGTTTGAAACAGAATTAAGAAAATTAGCTGGCTCTAAGACCGAATTTTTAGGCGAAGTTACTCAATCTCAAAAAGAAACTCTTTTTAAGAATGCTAAAGCCTATCTTTTTTGTTCCGATAATGAAGATTTTGGTATGGTCTCTGTTGAAGCTCAGGCCCTAGGTTGTCCTGTTATTGGCTACAACAGTGGTGGTATTAAAGAAACTGTTGTCCATGGTAAAACCGGCTTTCTTTTTGATAAACTAACCCCTGATTCTTGTACTACCGCCATTCAAAAACTTAATCAAAGCCGTCTTAGTCCACAAGATTGCTATCGAAACGCTCTTAAATTCTCTCGACCTGTTTTTATTAAAAAAATTCGTAATCTAGTGGCTCGCTTTAGCTGATAACCATCTCTGGCTGTCAATCGAAGCCTGCGCCCCCGCTCCCGCCGCCACAATTGCCTGTCGATACCATTCATCCATACAATCTCCGGCTGCAAATATACCCGGTGTTGAAGTCATACTGTTATACAACTTATCCTGACCGGTAATTATATAACCATTTTCAGTCAAATCGACCATATCCTTCATAAAATCAGTCGCCGGTATCCGACCTATAGCTACAAACAACCCGTCTACCGGCAAAATCTCTTCTTTTCCTGTTTGATTATTTCTAATTTTTATATTATGTAATTGGGAATTATTGGAATTTATTTCTACCACTTCACTATTCCAAATTTTTTCAATTTTTTTATCATCTAGTACTTTTTTCGCCTCAGCCGGCAGAGCCCTCAACTGATCCCGGCGGTGAATCAAATAAACTTTTTTAGCGATTTTAGATAAAAATGCCGCATCCTCACAGGCTACGGTACCCCCACCAACCACTGCTACCACTTTATCTTTAAAAAACATTCCATCACAAGTGGCACATCCGGAAATTCCACGACCAATTAAGTCTTTCTCATTTTCCAATCCTAACCATCTAGCCCTGGCCCCGGTGGCTACAATTACAGATTTAGCTTGGATTTTTTTACCCGACTCCAACTCTATTTGGAAATTGCCTGCCGATGAGGCAGCTTTTTTGGTTATTGTTTTTACTGTCTCTATCCAAATTTCCACCCCCAAATTCCTGACCTGTGCCTGCATGTCCATCATCAACTTCATTCCACCGGTTCCTTTAGGAAAACCTGGCCAATTATCAACTACGGTAGTGATTGTTAGCTGTCCCCCGGGAGCATCACCGGCTATCACCACCGTTTTTAAATCAGCTCGGACATTATAAATCGCGGCAGTTAATCCCGCTGGCCCTGAACCAATGACCACGGAGTCATAAATATTTTTTTTCATGACTACCATTTTAACCCAAATTTTAATTTCTTTATCTATAATGAATTCATGCACTCTGCCACTCGAAAGGCCTTTAAATTTTTACTCAAAATTATCCATGATCGTTCAGCTCTCATTTTTTGGACACTTATTCGTTTTATTTCCGCTATTTTTCCTTTAATTACTATTTATCTTTATTCCAGAATTGTTAAATTACTGGAAATTCAAGCCTCTCTATCCGTAATTCTAATTACGTTACTTTTAATTCTTTTATCTCGTTTGGTTGACAATTATCTTCGACTTTTATCTATTTCTCAATTGGAATATCTCATCAGTAATCTTAGTATGGACATCCATAACTTTTTTCTTTTAGATCATCAGTCTGCCACCAAAGCTGAACGCTCAGTTACCATTCAAGCTGTTCGTAATTTTTCTGACGCTGCTGCTACCACTCTCAATTTAATCAAGCAACCTGGTATTGACAGTCTAGTCTCACTTATTTTTATTCCCTTGATTCTATTTGTGATCGATTTCCCTGCCTTTGTCATCACTTTTGCCTATATTCTCAGCTATTACTTTATTGATTATTTCACCACTCAGCGTTATTCACACTTGCGTGATATTCAAAATTCTAAAACTGAGGCTTATTACGCCAAAATGCAGGCAGATAATGACTTTGATTTAGAACAAAATTCTTACAACCGTCATTTTCGGCGAATTACCCAATGGTCTTTTAAAGAGTGGAATTTTTTACAAGGTGCCTCTGTTATTTTTTATTTCCTTGTCTTGGTTTATTTAGTTTTTGCTGTTCTGCGGGGCGAAAAAGACATTTCTGATTTGGTTTTGGTCATGGGTTATGTTACCCAAACCCAAACTTACCTAAATGCTTTTTCCAACATCAAAGATAGTTTTACTGATATGAACATCGGTCTACGACATTTGGCTGATGATAAAACTATTTCTACCATCGACCTTGATGATTTGACTTAAGTTATAATTTCTCTATGCCTGAACTCCCTGAAGTTGAGGTGGTTAAACTCTTTTTAGAAAACCATCTTATAGGAAAAACTATTAAAAAGATTGATATTCTCAACCTCAAATCTTTTATTGGTGACCCTAAGTTTGTTCAAGGTCAGAAAATTACCAAATTTACTCGCCTGGGCAAACAGCTGTCCATCCACCTCTCCAATCAACTCGTTCTTTTAATTCACCTCAAAATGACCGGACAACTTATTTACCAGGGGATTTCCGTGGGCCATCCCACCAAAGAGGCCTCTCTACCTATGCCGGTTAAATCCACTCGATTAATTTTTACCTTCAACGACCGTTCTAAACTTTACTTCAACGATCAGCGTAAATTCGGCTGGATTCGTCTTTTTACTCCAAAAGAATTAGCTGATTTTCAATCTAGCTTAGGTCCTGATATTTTTGATCCACAATTTACCCCCAAATATTTTTTTTCTCAACTCCAAAAATCACGTCGTCCTGTTAAAGTAGTTCTCTTAGATCAGCATTATTTTGCTGGTATTGGCAATATTTATGCCAATGACGCTCTTTTTCTCGCTGGTATTCATCCGAAAACTCCTGCTAATACAATTTCTTTTTCCAAAGCCTCAAAACTCCACTCTGCTTTACTATCCATCATGCGACAATCTGTGTTAGCCGGTGGCTCTACCGCCAAGGATAATAAATATCTCCGCCCCGACGGTTCCCAAGGTGAAAACCAATTTTTCTTTCGAGTTTATGAGAGAAAAGGGGAGTCTTGCCTTAAATGCCAAAGCAAAATCAAATATCAAAAACTCGGCGGTCGGGGCACCTTCTATTGTCCCAAATGTCAAAAAATAAAGCTATAATTATTCCATGCAAGATTTTCTAGATTTTATTAAAAAACAAGGTATTGTCGGTCTAGCCACTGGTTTTATTTTAGGTGGTGCCGTTTCCAAACTGGTCAGTGCCCTGGTTAGCGATATTATCAATCCTTTTTTGAGTGTGGTTATCGGTTTAGCTGGTGGTTTAAAAGATGCTGTTTTTAAAATTGGTCCCATTGAAATTCTTTACGGCCATTTTGTTTCCACTTTAATTGACTTTTTAGTTATTGCTCTGGTGGTTTATTTCCTAGTCCGCCTTCTCGGTCTCGATAAAAAAGACCAAAAAACCACCTCTCGTGTCAAATAAGCCATGTTTTTTTTGTTTCTATTTATCTGTTTGGCTTCATGTTTTCTGCTCTCCACTACTGTTCAGGCACAATGTCCCGTCTGTGTGGTTACCGTTGGTGGAGGTATGCTTTTGGCTCAAAAATTAGGTATTGATGATTTTCTAGCCTCTTTGTGGCTTTCTGCCTTAACCACTTCTATTGCCTATTGGTTGTCTACCAAAGCCACTCTTAAATTTTTTCAAAATCCTTATTTTGTTTCCTTTCTTTTGTATCTAACAGTACTAATTTATTTTAAAATTACCGACCAAATTGGCGCTCCCGGCAACACTCTTTTGGGTATCGACAAACTCGTTTTTGGTACCACTGTCGGTCTCTTGACCATGTTTTTTGCCAATTGGTTTTATCCCTATATTAAGGCGAAAAATGGTAACAAAACCCCTTTTCCTTATGCTAAGGTAGCCATTCCCTTGGTCTCACTTTTACTGATTACTTCGTTTTTTAAACTGACTTTTAAACTATGAAAAAAAATCAACATTTCTCCAATCTTGATCTTAAAAATTTTATGGATAAGATTAAAACTGCCGAAGCCGGTCATAAATTAGATCTCAGCTCCGATGAAGATTTGTCTTTGGCTATTATGAATCTCATTAGTATCGAAGAACATTTATTTTTTACTGGCAACAAAACCGGCAAAATCAAATATTTCAATATCCTCAACGAAGCTCGGGAAATGCGTAAAGAATTAATGAAATTGATTGTCAAAAACCCGGAAGGGGAGCTTTGGTGTACCAGTAAACATCTCTTAGCCGCTTCCATGCGACTTTTTGAAGTTGGCACTAAAGCCCAAACCAAAGGTGACCATAAATCGGCTCATAAATTTTTTGAGAAATCCTACCACCTCTACAATCTCTTCTGGGGCCTTAATTTAGGTTTAGTTAAAAATGTAGGGGTTTCGCTGGCCGAAACCCGCACTAAAAATACTCCCATCACCTACAAAAAATCCGATTTTCTAGGCAAAGTCAGCAACATCATCGGCAAAATTCTTGACTGTTGTCGTGAGTAATTTAGTAGCCCAAAATCCTTTTTAGTTCTTTATTATCCAAAATTGTGACCTGACGTCGCTCATTGTCAATGACCTTGTTTTTCTCCAGTTTTAACATCTGTAAAGTCACTGTTTCCCTAGTCAAACCGGTGAGTGAGGCAATAAATTTATGAGTAATTTTAAACTTCGTATTGACCTTACCACTGCGACTCACTCCAAATTCTTTAGCTAGATTGTAAATTAACCCTGCCACCTTGGCATAAGCATCTCCACCCACCAACTGTGACATATAAGCCGTCAAATCCGTAAATTTTTCCATAATTGACAAGTTAATAGCCTCGTCAATTCGGGGATTTTTAACTAAAAATTTTTCAAAATCTATTTTTGGCGCCACCAATATTTCTACCGGCGTCAAACTCTCAATCCTATGTTGACATTTTCCACCTGTCTTTAGGGCAATTAATGGAAAATAATATAATGGTTGAAACACTTGAATTCCGATTTCTTTTTCTTCTTTATTTAAGTCGTAAGCCCACAAATAACCACTTTTCACCCAATAAACGGAATCAAAGCTTTGACCGGCCTCAAATAACACTTGCCCTTTCTTGTACTTCTTAATTGGATAGCTGTCAAAAAAAGCCGACAGCCTCTTCTTTATTTCTTCTTTCATCCTGCTTAACTTATTTTATCACAACTCTTCCAATTCTTTTTGCCAGCACTTAATTACTTTAAAACTTTCTCGCCAAAATTCCTTTTTTTCTATATCCACTCCCACTGTGGCCAAAATTTTACTCGGTTTTTCACTCCCCCCTGTAGCTAATATTTTAATAATTTTTTTCAAAAACCCCTTATCTTTCTGATATTTCCGATAAAGGTTATAAGACAACAATTCTCCAAAATTGTAAGCATAGCAATAAAAAGGACTCTCAAATAAATGCGATACATAGGACCATTCATAAGCAAAAAGGGGATCAATGGCCACACTGTCTCCAAATTGCTCTTTTAGATTTTTCAAATATATTTTTGATAAATCTTCAGGTGACAATCCTTGACTCATTTTTTCATGAGCTTCAATTTCAAATTTGACAAAATAATTCTGTCGACAAACGCTGGCATAAGCATCGGCAATTTTTTCGGAAAGCCAGGCTTTTTTCAACTCATTGTCTTTTTCTTGAGCCATCATTTTTTCAAATACCACCAACTCAGCCAAAGTTGAGGCCGTCTCCGCCAGTGGTAATCCGGATTGTTGTACCGATGCCAGATGTTTATTAGCCAAAATTGAGTGTACTCCATGTCCCAATTCGTGAGCTAAAGTGCTGATATCACGCGTTTTTCCAGTAAAATTAAGCATAATATAAGGATTGATTTTAGGTTCCACTGTGGCACAAAAGGCTCCGCCTATTTTTACCGGTGAAGGGTAGACATCAATGTGCTCCTTTTCCACTATTTCTCGAGCTGCTTCCCAAAATTCACTTGAAAACTCCTTAAAACTCTCTAAAACCACTGTTATCGCCTCCTCATAGCTTATCTTTTTATCTTTTTTGACCACCGGGGCATAAATATCAAAACGTTTTAATTTCTTAACCCCCAAACTTTTTGCCTTCCACTTAAAATAATCCCAAAACACTTTTTTCTCCTCAGTACAAACTGACAATAAACTCTCTATCGCCTTATCCGGAACATCGTTTCCCCAATTTCGCACACTAATTGGGCTCTGATAACCCCTTAATTTCGCCTCATAAGCCCAATCCCTAACAATTGCCTGGTACATTGCAAAAAACTTATCAATATTCTTTTTTTGGGTCTCTAACAAGGCTCTATAGGCATCTTCTCGAATTTTGCTCTCAGGACTGTGAACTAAACTCAACAATTCCGCCTGACTCTTAATTTTTTTCTTCCCTAATTGATATTCAAATTCGGTTTCTATCATTCGGCGCAGGTCGCCAATCACCCCCACTCCATTACTGTCTTTATGTCTGATAATTTCTTCTTCCTTCTCATTTAAAGAAAATTTCGCCCCCTCTCGACTCCTTAAAAGAGAATATTCCAAATCTTTAATCACTCCAAAGAGTCTTTTAGCGTTTTTATCATCCAATTGTGGTTCTATTTTCCCTTGTATCCACAAACCGATTTTAGTACTCGTTTGACTGATTTTTAACCCCAAATCTTCGGCTTTTTTGGACAACACTTTGGCCTGTTGGTCTTTTTGATTTACCGCTTCCATTAAATGAGGTAAATAGGCTAATCTGGACATTTTCACTCCTATTTCCTCTTCCAATCTCAACATTTTTTCAAAATCTTCCCGACTCATCTTTGGGGACAATTTTTTTACCCATATTTTCAATTTTTCTAGATCTTTCTCAATCTCTTGTGATAGTTTGTCAAAGTCTTTGACCTCTAAAATTTCCTTCAAATTCCATTTCATAGCCTATTGTACAATTTAATCAATTCCACCTGTTCTTTTTTCTCCAAACCCATTCTTTTTTGCCCTCTCTGCCTGCTTATTTCATACATCATCATCGCTGCCGCCACCGATATATTAAAACTTTGTACCATCCCTTTCATAGGAATATAAATTTTTTCATCCGCACCTTCAATCGCCTCTTGACTCAGCCCCCTATGCTCATTTCCCAATACTACCGCAATTTTTTTAACACCCAAATTTACTGATTGCAAGTTTTTTGCCTCCTTATCCAATACTGTTGCCAAAATTTTAAAACCGTCTTTTTTCAATTCCCGATAACAATCATTAATATTCTTAAAAATTTTAAAACTCAACCATTTATTGGCACTACTGGAACTGGCTTTGCCAATTTTTTTCGGATTAATCGCCTTTTCTTGTGAATAAACCAAATATATTTTTTGAAAACCCAACCCCTCGGCTGTTCGCCACACCGCCCCGGCATTATGCGGATCGGCAATATTTTCCAACACTATCACCCCTTCCTGTCGATTTTCAATTACTTTTTTGATTTTTTCTTTTCTTCGCATTGTTGCCTTATTATAACCGTTGATAAGCTATAATCATTCCTATGAAGGCTAAATTAAAATTTAATCAACAGGACTATTTTGTTGGCAGCTTAACCCTTTTTTTTCTCTTTTTATTTGCCGCTCTTCTAGCCTACATTAAAATTTCTCCTTTAACCAAAGCTGAGTTTGAATGGACCTGTACCACCATTCCCAGTCCTAATTGTTTGCTTTGGTTTGAGACCACTCGCCCTTATTTTCAAAAAATCATGATTTTTTTTCTGGTCGCTTCCGGATTTTCACTTCTAGTTTCTCTTTTCTATTATTCCAAACTACGTCGCAAATAACGGGATTAGTCTTTAGTTCTAAGTTTTTTAAAAAACGAACCTGTTTTTGTGCCATCTTAGTCATAAATCTCCACTGAGGCCATACATCCTCGACTATGTGATTTGCAATCAATTACCTAAAATTAAAGACTGTAATCATATGTCGTAAATTAAATTAATAGCATACTTTTTTTATGAATTAAACGTACTATTCCGACAATTCCCCCTTTTTGATTAATCTGTCTTTTGATTGTTTCTTTTTAAACTTCAATACATCTTGGGGAAGATATTTATTATACGCGGGTACCTTTTCTAAAATTAGAATCCATAAAAAAATCAACAAACTAGGAATTATTAGTAAAAATGCCATACTGAGCCACAAAAATTTTTTATTTTTGAAAATAAAAAAGATATAACCCAAGCCTGTAATAATACATAAAACACAAAATAGCCAAAACAACATCGGTATCAACAATTCCCAAAATAAATCTCCGCAAAGGGTACAGGTATAACAGAAATATATATCTACCAATCCCGATATCGCTATACAAACGCCAGACAACACAATTACTCTTATAAAAGATTTATAAATTGCATATAAAACAGAAAAAAGAGGGTTCTTTAGCAGGTTTAATGCATTTCGCACAGACAGGAATAACGCAGTCAAGGGAGCCGTTACAAACAAAATTATTTTACCAGTCATAATTAATGTCATACATACTAGTGGGTTGCGGAAAGGTGGTGGATCGCGGAAAGATGGCGGGTCACGGAAAGATTGAGCATAGGTAGTTTTAACTATTTTCTCGAACAATAAATCTATGATTTTCATAATCTGAGTATACACAACCATGAATACCATCACCATTGCGGAGGGTAGAGGATTCGAACCTCTGCGGATTTGCACCCACTCGCTTTCGAGGCGAGCGCCATAAACCACTCGGCCAACCCTCCCAGGAAAGTGCGCCTACCAGGAATTGAACCTGGATCAACGGTTCCGCAAACCGCTATTCTATCCATTAAACTATAGGCGCAAGCACGCAATTATACCCTATTTACGGTCTTCTAGCGGTAATCTGTCTGCAAACCACTTGGTTACCTTGTCAACAAAGGTTGGCGAACTCTCTAAAAGAGGAATTCTTTTTACAACAATCTCCTTAATTTTTTCTTGATCTTTTTCGTTAATTACCATCATTACCACCCTAGGAAACTTGATTATAGTTCCAAAATTTACGGTAGCTGTCGACAGGCTTTTTTTAAACCAAAATCTTTCCAAAAAATTCCAAGGATAATGTACTTCCCCAAAATAAATCCCTCTGTTGGTTATTTTATAAGTAACCTCTCTCGGAGGTACCGTCGCCAAGGCATAATATAGAAAAAGTACTGCAGCCAAGGCCATTACCAACAGAAATTCATTAATGAAGATTAAAATCACCGACACTAAAACCAAGATTGCAATTGCTGTTATCCAAAAATCTTTATTTCTTTCTTGGTAAGGTCTTTCTGGCGCTGTCCATTCAAACAGCACCTTTTCTTCGTTTAAATCAATTACCTCTGGCGGTACCACCTTTTTCTTAGCCATAAAAATATAATAAAGCATTTTTATCTTAAATGCTAAAATAGCAGGTACCCAAAGGAAGGGTGTGCCGAATGGTAAGGCCCGGGTTTGCTAAACCCGCGTCCCGCAAGGGGCATGGGGGTTCGACTCCCCCCTCTTCCGCCAAAGGCTCAAAGTTCTATGCGACCCAGTTGCTCGTCCAAGATTACTTCAAGCTGTTGGTGTATTTTCTCCGAAAACAACATTTTTCGATAAAATAGCCTGTAAAAAATATTGTCAAAAAAATTATAATCCTCGCTGTATAAGACATTTTTTATAATCTTTTGCTTGCTGTATTGATCTTTTTACATAAGCTTCTGTATTACTTTGATCGACATATATCCAAACATAGGATTCTTTATCTGTTACCTGATTTCCAGGTTTTGGAAGCCATTTTTTACCTTCAGCCCAATCATAATTATTTTCATTCAATCTTTTCCCATAAACTAACTTTGAACAATCTTTTTTTATTAAGGTTGGACGAATCGCAAACCAATAAAAAACAATTGAAAAAATCACTGATATCAATATCAAAATTTTGTTTACATTAGACACAGAACGTACTTTTTCATGTTTCACAATCACATTATACTCTGAAGTCTGATTTTATATTTTTTATCACTGCCATTATTTTTATTCTGTCTTCAGCTGATCCAGTTTTAAGAACATGCAGTTAATATTCTTTAATCATCACACCCTTACTATTCGTTCATGAAGTTGGTTTAAAAAATGAAGCTATATCAACACCAACTTTCTTATAAGTTCTTTAAACTGACGTATATTAATATCTTTCAGTTGAATTCTAGCAATTTTACCGCCTTTTTCTCCTTTTGGTGTCATATTTTCATACCGCACTTCAGAGTCACTTAAAATACTTTTGATGTTTTGCTCATTTAAATTAGAACCCCAAACTTGCAATCCTCCCCCGTCCTTTTCAGGATGGGCTGGCAAGCTTATAGTGATTTGATCGTTAAGTGATGTTGTCAAATAAAAATTTAAAAATTTCGGTGTCTTGGTATAGATAATATTTGGATAATCATTTGGATTTTTATCAATTTGATTACCAAAGAGCAATAGTTCTTCAACCATTGGTTGTTCTAATTTGTTTTGGTAGTAGTTTATAAATTCTTCATCCGTCAACACCATTCTTGCGACAGCAGACTTACCTAAATCCTTTTTCACTTCAGATCCATATAATTTAGGAATTAATATTTCAAAATCCTGATGTTTATAGTATTCCAACTCAACAGCATAAATAGTAAATTCACTATTATTGTTAAGAAAAACAATTAAATTTTTAAGTTGTTCATGTAAGTGATCCATTAGGACTACAAACTTAAAATTTCCATCACTGAAATTTCTCCTGATGTTTTCAAGTAAGTTGTTAACATTATCTTCAGAAATTTCATAAAAATCCTCCAATCTTTGATGCAAAGTTTTGTTAAAATCTTTGTTTGTGTGAAGGTTAACTTGCTCAATAAAACTTCCAAAGTCTCTAAAATTTGACCAAAGTGAAGCTCCATAATCTAACACCTGAGCCACAACCGTTCTTTTGTCAGGATTTTTATAAAGCTTGGTTTCAATTAAATATATTTCACCCTCTTTATCTACCCCCAAAGCATCTATCGGTCCACTTTTAGTTGAAAATTCTCGAGCTAGAATCAGTAGCCTAGTATCTTCTTTTATATCGTACAAAGGAATGCTTTCTGGATTATCGTATATATATTGCTGTAAATTATTTTCTAAACGAAAGTCACTTTTATCCACTTTAACTGCATTTATTCCATTTTTTGAAATTATTATTGCCATAAATCTATTATATTACCATCCCTTTATATCGTTAATTCAGCGTAAAACATAAAAATCCTAGACCTTAACCTTTTATAACCTTAATCTTGACAAACCTTATCCATCATATATAATGAATATATATTCATTATTAATTTATTCAATCAGGAGGCAATATGCCAAATAGAGATGGAACAGGTCCTGCCGGTCAAGGTCCGGCTGCAGGTCGAGGTCGTGGTCCTTGCGGTGGCAAGGGTACAGGTCAAGGTTTAGGCATGGGCCGTCGAGGCCGCCGCTTTTCAGGTCAAAATCGACCTCAAAGTCAAGAAGAGTAACTACATCAATTATGCCCAGACCAAAGAACCCCAGGCGCTTACGTTTTAAGCCACAGGTGCTTTATTTCAAACCCCAAGGTGTGCCTTTATTTGTACTGGAAGAAGTTGAATTACTGCCAGATGAACTGGAAGCCTTGAAGCTACATGATGTCGACGAATTAGATCAGGTTACTGCTGCCAAAAACATGAATGTTTCACAACCTACTTTTGGCCGAATTTTGGATAAGGCCTACAAAAAACTGGCCATTGCTATAATTAAAGGTAAGGCTATAAAAATTAATCAAAAGGACCATGAAAAAAAATCAAAGCAATAAAATATCTTGGTTAATATTGGGATCATTTCTTATCATTGCCATTTCGGTAATATTTTTGATTTCCAAATCTTCGAAATCAAACCCAATTTTCGCTTCGCGAATCAATACCATGCTCATGTTAATCGAATTTGAAAGAATTGAAGGCATTGAACAATGGGAAAAAGAGTTGGACAGCAGGGGACTAACCGCCCTAGTTAAGGTTCAAGATAACGTTTTAGAAGAATACCCCACGGTTTTCAAAAGATTGGCCAACAAAGGTTACGAAATCGCCGGAGGTTACGACAAAGCACCCTTTTGGGATATGTCCTACGACGAGCAATATAAATATTTGAAAGAATCCAAAGACTTGGTGGAAAAAATTACTGGCAAAAAAATGCGAGTCTTTGGTAGCCGCTATTTTGCTTATGATGAAACCACTCTCAAGGCGGCTGACGCTCTAGGGATTGAATACATTTTAGGTCGTGGAGTAAATGATGTAGAGGCCACTGTTTATCAACCAAAAGAATATAAGGTCAGGGTAATTTCAGTCACCAATGTGGATGTCGGTGAACCCATGGGTCGAGGTTCACTTTGCGATTATAGTCTGTGGTCTAGAGGCGCCGATGCTGTGGAATTTGGACAAATACTTGATGAAAGTATTGCTAAAAAACCCACTAACATGATTTTAGTTTCCCATGCCTATTTAGGTGGTACTCGACTTGAATGGTGGATAGAGTATGAAAAGGCCTTGACTTCCGACAAAGTTACTTGGAACAGTTTTGATAATTGGCTTCAAAATCAGGAAATTGTTACTCTGTCCAACGCCGAGATTCCAATGAACAAGGAAGTCAAATATGTCCAACCTAAACCGGACAAGCCTATGGAAGATTATGAACCCATACCGGGGATTGATGACACAAATGAAAAATCAAGCTCCTCTGACGATGGCACTATGTGTTTATAAATTAAAAAATCAACATGGAACAAACAAATCCAAGCAATCAAGCTGAAATTTTATCAATGCCTCGGATCGGAGAAAAGGCACCTTCTTTTAAAGCCGTGACCACTCAAGGGGAAATCAACTTTCCTGAGCAATACCAGGGCAGTTGGGTAATTTTGTTTAGTCATCCGGCCGATTTTACCCCGGTCTGCACTTCGGAATTTATGACCTTTGCTAGCATGGAGAAGCAATTTAATCAGGCCAATTGTAAACTAGTCGGTCTGTCTGTCGATGGTCTTTATAGCCATATCGCCTGGCTCCGCACTATTAAAGAAAAAATTGAGTATAAAGGCATGAAAAATGTTGAAGTCACCTTTCCTTTGATTGAAGACATAACCATGAAAGTGGCTAAAAAATACGGCATGATTCAGCCCGGTGAAAGTGACACCAAGGCGGTTAGAGCCGTATTTTTTATCGATCCAAAGGGAATTATTCGAACCATAATTTATTACCCCATCAGTTTAGGTAGAAATTTTGATGAACTTTACCGTATCTTAATTGGACTACAAACTGCCGATAATTTTTCCGTGGCTCTTCCAGCTGATTGGCGACCAGGTGATGATGTTATCGTTCCGACCGCTGGTTCTTGTGGAGTGGCCAAACAAAGAATGGAGAATAAAAAAGACATGAAATGTTACGACTGGTTTTTCTGCACCAAAAAATTAGGCAAACAAGACATTGAAAAATCGTTAAAGAAGGTATCAAAAAGTTCTAGATCTTAACTCTTTACACTTTGTCATCATGGCTTGATACTAAGTAGTAAAATTTAAACATGACCGACAAAGAAATTTTAGAGTTTTCTCAAAAAACTAAATCTGATGCCGTAGCTTTATTAAAGCGAACTGATTTAATAAAAATTCTTAGTCAGTTTGGTCGAGTCATTATCGGTGGCAGTTATAAATATAATCTGATGTGGGGAGCAGACATCGATATTACCGTTATTTGCCCGGATACTCGCCAAGCTTCATTGGCGGCATTAAATAATGTTGTTCAAGCCAGGTTGGCTCAAAAATATGAATACGGTGATTTTGTTACTTTTAAAAGAGACAAAAGACCGGAATCTTATATTCTCAACCTAATTTTGCCTTTTAATGACAGAAAATGGGAAATCGAAGTTTGGTTTTTTAACCGCACACTAGACAGCCATCAAGAAATCGACAATCTCATGAAATCTAAATTAAACGAAGCCAATAAACTGCAAATCTTAAAGATGAAGGAAAAAAGAGACAGAGGTGGTTTAAGCAAACACTTACCCAGTAGTGTTGATATCTATAAAAAAATCTTGCTTACTTGAAAACTTACTTTTTAATAGTTTTTCATTCAACTTTCGAGTATAAAGTTGGTGAATATTTCGGTTTTCCCAATCAATTGTTTTTCTATATTCCTCTTTAGAGTAAGGTGTCAATTCAAACTTTTTTGCCACTGACTCCACGTTAGAATTTTCTTTTCCTTCAATTTCAAAAGTAAAGTAATGGTCATTATATCTCGACAGTTTCACTTCCACTCCCTGGTACTTAAACTCCCAACTTTCCCAATAATAGATCATACCTGAGTTGTAACCCAATGCTTCCAAAAAATCGAGGGCATTCAGAAATTGTCCTGTTTGTAATTTAACTTCAATTTCCTTTCTTTCTTTGTCATGAAAACTACCCATTTTTACTGACAACTTTTCCCTGTCATCACTTTTTTTGAGCCTAATATCGGTACCACTGCTGTTTTTCCAAGTTTTGGTCGTTTCATCAAATCCGGGAGATAAGTCAATTGATAGGCGATGATAATGATCGACTAATTTTCCATCACTAGTTAACAACTTAAACAATTCATTAAATTTTTCTTTGGCCAATTTACCCCTGATTTCGATTTCAGTCATATTTGCAAGGTAATTATAAATCAATCCACATGAAAAAATATTGAAGATGTTTAATATAATTTACTTATGAGTACGAATCATTCACAAATGATCGGTATCATCGCCCCTTCCAATAGTCCCCGTGGCAATATGACACCCATACTCCACAGTCTTTCTTTGCTCAAACAACAAGGTTTTCAAATTGTTTTGGGTAAAAGTTTTCGTGGTGGCCAGAATTCTCATAGTCGCACCGCTCAAGCTCGGGCCGAAGATGTCAATTCTATGTTTCGCGATAAACGCATTAAAGCCATTCTCTGCGCTTTGGGAGGGGACAGTGCTAATCAAGTTTTAAAATATCTGGATTTTGCTTCCATTCAAGCCAACCCCAAACCCCTAATTGGCTATAGTGACATTACTCATCTGTTACTGGCGATTCACACTAAAACCAAAATTCCACCTATCATGGCCCCAACCTTAATTTATTATCCCAACTTTCCCAAAAATCATTGACTCAAGTCATCAATATAATCAATAATTTCCCTCACCCAGACAACCTCAACCTCAAAATCCAAACCATTAAACCCGGCCTGGCTACAGGTAAACTCATCGGCGGTAATTTAATGGTCGTCAATGCTCTTTACAAAACGGAATATCTACCAAATCTCGCCGGTAATATTTTATTTTGGGAAGAAATTGATGAAGGCAACAGTGCTGTTATCTATCAACTGCATCAGCTCTATAACTCCGGCATTTTAAAAGAAATCAATGGTCTGGTTATTGGTCACATTAAAAATGCGCCTAATTTTAAAAATATTAAAAACACTATCTTAGATTTAACCAAAGATTATAGCTATCCCATTGTCAAAACCAATCGTTTTGGTCACGGTGTCACCAACTTTATCACCTTTACCGAAGGCTCTCTGGCCCACATTGACACTCAAAAACATCTCCTTGTTCACCAAACTAAGTTCAATAACAACCAGCCATGAAAAAAATTATCATTCTCGGACCTGGAGCATCCGGTAAAACTACTCTCGCCAAAAAACTTAGCCAAATACTAAACATTCCTCACCTGGAGTTAGATAAATATTTTTGGCAACCCGGCCTGATTCCTACTCCTATTAATCAATGGAAAAAAATTCAGAAAAAACTAATTGTTGATAAAACATGGATTATCGACGGTGACTTAGGTAAATACGATGCTCTTGAGGTTAGACTCAAAGCTGCTGACACTATTATCATTTTAGATTTCCCTCTCCTGTGCTGTCTTAGTCGAGCTATTAAGAGAGACAAAGAAAGGTTTGATTTTTGGTGGTGGTTAATTACCTGGCGCTTTACCAGTCGTCCCAAGATTATGAGACTAATTAAAACCCATTCACCTCAAGCCCGCATTCTGATTTTTAAGCACACTAAAGAATTAGATAAATTTATTTTATCTCTTCACCCCCAAGCCTTCCGAAAATCTGAGTAAACACTTTTTTTACTCAGTCTCAATTCTTGAAACATAAAAAAATTTTTATAGTTTGATACAATGCAACAAATTAATTAGTAATTAATTTGTTATTACATAGTGTCAGAAACAATCCGCCAACCTTCTAATCAATACATTCTTAAATATATTCTTAATGACCTTGGTTACAGCAATCATCAAGTAAGTGAGGTCAAAAACGGAGATGTT
>Ga0116172_10001131_pt1 | contig 25169 bp, 20 predicted proteins | sample AD_UKC083_MetaG_FD_89799 | JGI IMG/M metagenome (GOLD analysis project Ga0116172, IMG submission 89799) | Active sludge microbial communities of municipal wastewater-treating anaerobic digesters from USA - AD_UKC083_MetaG | ecosystem: Engineered > Bioreactor > Anaerobic > Digestate | place: USA... | reverse complement strand
TAGACACCTGAACAGGATGTTCAGCCTTGTGTCGGCTACGACAGGATGTCGTGGTAGACACCTGAACAGGATGTTCAGTCTTGTGTCGGCTACAACAGGATGTCGTGGTAGACACCTGAACAGGATGTTCAGTCTTGTGTCGGCTACGACAGGATGTCGTGGTAGACACCTGAACAGGATGTTCAGTCTTGTGTCGGCTACGACAGGATGTCGCTGGCTTGCGTTCTCTTTCAATACGTTGCAAATATTCAGCGAAACCGCAAGCGGCGCCGAGGGAAAACCCGATCAGCCAGACCGGGTTGCCCGCCGCGAGACGGATGGCCTCATTCCGGCAGGCGGCCGCATCCGCGAGCCAATCCTCACTCGTCACCGTCGCCCATGCACCGATCGGAGACTGTTCCCCATGCCCGCGCAGCGAACCAAGCACGACGGCCATCCCCGCCTCCGCACAGACCGCAGCCAGTTCAAGCATGCATTCCGGCTTCATGTTCAATCCGTGCAGGACAACCACAGATCCCCGGACTGTCCCCCGGGGAAGCATCACGGAAAATGGCCTTTTTTCCGAAAATCGCATTATGAGTCCCCTCTCCTTCTGTGTATTTTACAACGGTGCGGGTCTCTCTGCGAGCCCCTGCACCTGGTGCTCCTGATCACGGTTTCACTGAGTGTTCTGTTCTCGTCGGGAGAGTTCCCGATAAACCCGGAACGAGGTTCTGATATGACCCTGCAGGAAGCGCTTCACCCGGAATGCATCGTCGAACTCAAGTCACGCCAAAAAAACGAGGCCATTGGGGAATTGATCTCCATCCTCCATACCCGGCACCCTTCCGTCAACAAATCCCTGGTGCTCGCCCGGATCCAGGAAAAAGAGGCCCTCTTCAGCTCGGTCATCCGGGAAGGGGTGGCCATCCCCCATGTCCGCATCGAGATGGATGAGCCCGTCCTGATCGCGTTCGGCCGGAGCGAGCGCGGTGTCGATTTCTTCGGTGACAACCGTCAACCGGTCCACCTGATCGTCCTGTTGCTCACCCGGCCCGATCGCCCCGAGGCGCATCTGGAGATCCTCAAGGATCTGGCCCTGATCCTTGACAACGATACGACTCTCGCCTCCCTGATCACGGCACCGACGATTGAAGAGATCCGGCGGTCGCTCGTCGGTCGGACATCTTCACGCTCACCGGGCAGCTCCAAGACCCGGGCCGGCCGGATCGATGGGCAGATCACCGATACCGTGCTCAAACACAGTGCCGAAATGGCCAAAACCCTCGGGATCAGCACCATTTTTGTCAATTGCGATACCGTCCCGTCCCCGGAACGACTCAAACCCCTCCTCGGTCAGCGGAACGCCCCCAACCGGATCATCCCCGTATTCAAGGAGACAACCGTCCCCGAAGACTACCGCCGGCTCTCCCCGGAATTCATCCTCCAGCTCCCTGAAATGGATCTGACCAAGGCCGGACAGATCAAACTGGCCCTCTTCCTGGCCCTCACCAAACGCTGGATCAAACGGAATGATGTCGTCCTCTACCTCCTTCCGGGCTCGGCCATCCGCGGGCTTTCAAACATCGATATCATCCCCATCCGGGAACGCTTTACGGATATCGTCTTTGTCCAGCCCGAGCGTTTCAAATCGGTCCTCGAACCATCCGTCCTTCAGCAATTGATCAAGATCGCCTTTGACCTGGCCATCAACGGCCGTGAGGGACACAAGGTCGGCACCCTGTTTGTCGCGGGTGACCACTTGTCCGTCCTTCCCCATACCCAGCAATTGATTGTCAACCCCTTCCGCACATCCAGCGAGGACGAGCGCTACAACATTCTCGATCCTGCCATTGAAGAGATGGTCAAGGAGCTGGCCCAGATCGACGGAGCCTTTGTTGTGGCACACGACGGAAGGATCCTGAATGCCGGGGCCTACATCGGGACGGGAAAACGGAAAGCGGAAATCACCAAAGGACTCGGTGCCCGTCACCAGGCGGCCGCGAACATCACGGCTGTCACCCGGGCGGTCGCTGTCACCGTCTCCGAAACCAATGGTGTTGTCACCGTTTTCCAGAACGGGCGGACGATCTTCATCATCGAGCCCGTCGCCAAGAAGCTGCGTGTCCGTCTCGGGGATGATGGCGAGACCCGACCCGTCCGGAAAAGCTGACACCATGCCGGATACGACACTGCACAAAGGGGATATCTGAGATGCGCGTCTTGTTGGGATATCTCTCGCAATGGATCGCACCGGGCGAGGACTTCATGTCCTTTTTGCCGGCCGGTCTCCCGATCCTCGCCGCCGTCCTCGAGCGCGAGGGCCACGAGGTCATGCTCGCCAATTACTCCGGCATGACTCCCAAACAGGCACTCCGGCATGTCAGGGAGTTCTCCCCCGGGGCGGCCGGTTTCTCCCTCTTTACCCACAACCGTTTCGAAACCTTCGAACTGGCCGGGCTGATCCGGCGTGCCCTGCCCGACTGCAGGATCTTCGTGGGCGGACCGCACGCCTCGCCCCTCGGGGACGAGATCCTCAAACGTGAAGCCTCGATTGATTGGGTCATCCGCGGCGAGGGGGAAGGCATTCTCCCTGATCTGGTCCGTCTGGTTGAAGTAAACCCGGTCCGGAAGGACCGGAAGATGATCCCGGGGCAAGCTCCGGCTCCGACCGATGCCGCCATGGAGAGCCTGCTCGCGAACCAACTCCCTCCCCGGGCGACCTTGTCCGCAGCCACACGCATCACAGATCTGGACAGCCTGCCCCAGGGATGCCTGTACGGCGGAAAGACCTTCGGTCTCGATCCCCGGATCCAGTACTCGCTGATCATCGGCTCACGGGGCTGTGCCTGGGCCTGCGCTTTTTGCGCCTCACCCACGCTCTGGGGACGGCGGGTCAGTTTCCGTTCGGCACACTCCATTGTTGACGAAATCCGTCAAGCCCGGGATCGCTTCGGAATCCAGTATTTTCACATCCGCGATGACAACTTCACCCTCAACAAGGAGCGCGTCCTCGAGTTCGCCTCCCTCCTGCAGCGGGAGGGTCCAGCCGTCCGCTTCAACTGTCAGGCCAGGGTGGACTCGGTCGATGATGAAATCCTCGAGGCCTTGGCGGAGTCGGGACTGGAGCACATCCAGTTCGGGGTGGAATCCGGCAGTCCGGCTACCCTCGAACGGTTTGCAAAGGACGTCAGTCCCGATGCCGTGATCCGGGCCTGCCGCTCGGCCCGTAAAGCCGGGATACCGGCATCCGTCTATCTGATCGGGGCCATCCCGGGCGAGACCCGCGAGGACATCCGGGCCACGAACGAGCTCCTCTCCAAGGCCGGGCCGAATGATGCCGTCGTCTCCCCTCTGGCCATTTTCCCCGGGACCGAACTCTGCCGTCAGGCCACCGACGACGGCGATATGAACGACTCCCTCTGGTTCCGCTCACGGGAGCCGGCCATCTTTGCGGCCATCGGTGACCACGCAGCCATCGCCCGGCTCGAGGAACTCTCGTCGCTGGCAGGGAGGATCACGCCGCCCGCCCCGGAGATTCCGCCATCACTCGAGGGACTCTCCGGAATGCGTCTGTTGTCTTTTGGGGAACAGTCTGCCGCCCTGGGGATGGACGAACAGGCCGGACGGTTGTTCGCCGCCGCGATGGAGCGCGCCCCGGAGAATCCCTGGTGTCTCTACAGGCTGGCCGAATGGCACCTCGATCAGGGAAACCCCGCCGAAGCCACACGGATAGCCCAAGCCCTGACCGCCCTCGTGCCGCGCTGGGAAGACGCAGCCAGCCTGCTCGAGGCCGCCCTGGCCGCCGCCAACCCGAAGAAAAAGCGGAACAACCGCCAGAACTGACAGGGAGTCATGATGGAAAACGAACGCTTCTCCCGGACACAGGCCCTTTTGGGAGAATCAGGCATGCAGCGCCTGCACGAAGCGCGGATTGCCGTCTTTGGCTTGGGGGGGGTCGGAACCTCGACTGCCGAGTATCTGTCCAGAAGCGGAGCGGGACATCTCTGGCTCTTCGATTTTGACCGGATCACGCCATCGAGTTGCAACCGCTTGCTGACCGCCGGGACAAGTACACTCGGAATGGAAAAAGCGGCCGCCATGCGTGCCCGGATACTGGACATCAATCCCCGGGCCGAGGTCTCGGCCGAAGCGCTCTTCCTCGGCCCTGAAAACGCCGCCGAGGTTCTTGCCGCCGGGAAGTTCGATCTTGTGATTGATGCCATCGACAGCCTCAATCCAAAAACCAGTCTCCTCGAAGCCGCCATCCGGGGCGGGCATCCGGTCATCTCCAGCATGGGTGCCGCTGCCCGGACCGATCCATCCCGGGTCGTTACCGGAACCATCTGGGAAACCCGGAACTGCCCGTTGGCAACGAAAGTCCGGCAGGGGTTGCGCCGGCGCGGGATCACGGCCGCCATCCCGGTTGTCTTTTCACCCGAGTCCCCCGCGGCTCCCCTCCCTCCGGAGAGCGATAACGCGGCGGACGCGAACCTGCGCTACCCGCGGGGGCGGGTCCGGAATATCCAGCCATCCTGTGTCTGGATCCCGGCCGTCTTTGCCGCCCACCTGATGCGGCTTGCATTGACGGTACTCGGCGTGAAGTAAGGGAAAAATCTCCCGAGGATACATGCTTTTCCCCTGCCGTTTCCTGATGCCATCAAAGCAGAGAAATTGGAAGCGGATCATTCGTGTTCGCACAATGCCACCAAAAAATTTCTCTTGGAACAATGCGGCCCGGTTCTTTCCTGCAATCTGTCTGTCTCCAGGCCGGCGCTCATGCACCCTCCTGACCAGTCCAGTATTGACAAAAAAATCGTGCCACAGAAGCAGCACGATGGATAGAGCGTTTCACGGCCGGAGGGAAGCCTGCAACCTGATCAATCACCATAGGGCCTGTCATCTGCATATCCTGAACCTGTTGCAGAGGTATCCTGGGCATCCCTCGCCCGAACCGCCTTGAGACAGATGGAGAAAGCCTTTTTATAGGCCTTGGCCAAGGCTCTTGCCGGACCAGTACGACCATAGTCATCATTCAATGCATGCCGGGCATGTGCAGCAAAGACGAGACCCTCCTCAGGATTGGCACTGATGATATAGACCGCGACGTCAGCCTCGACATTGGGCGAGACTTGCTCGATGGAACGATCCAGACCCTGCCCGGACCGGTATTCCGGCAAGCGACCGGCCCCGTCAGACCGCATCATCCCGACAATCACATACTCGTACCCCTGCGCGAACAATGCCCCAGCCAAGGCTTGAAGTCCTGCCGAATCGATCTTTCCTGAAAGGCTGCTCACTGATTGAAGCGTCTGGTATTCACCCAGTTTTCCGAGTTTTCCGAGCTCGATAATTCCATCATCAGGAAAAGTAATCTTTGATAGTCCGGTTTTTCCAAACAACTCCTTGACAGCAGCCCCTAGGGCATCACCGCCACTTGGTTGATCCAGACTGGCTGCCTGACTGCTGAATGGCTGAAGAATGAACACTTTTTTGTTTTTCATGTTGGCGGTTGAAAACCCCTGTGCATGAACCGCAACTTCATAACTGGTGGATGTACACCCTGTACAGAAAAGAAACAACGTCATCATGACAATCAACAATTTCGGTGCCATACAATTCCTTTCTGAACACATTACGCTTCATTGCATCATCCCGTCGATTATATCACAAATCATGCCGAACGATCCTCTTTGGAACAAAAAATGACGCACAAATTCAATCTTGCTTTCGATTCACATCGAACAAAAAGGCCGCCCGGACAGGACGGCCTTTTTGTGGTCAGGACCAGGAACATCATCCCTTGAGAATCGAGAGTACATACTCAGGAGTATACGGAGTCTTGTACATCCGCTTGCCCGTCGCATGATAGAAAGCGTTGGCCAAAACCGGAATCGGTCCGTTGATCGCAACCTCGGAGATCGACTTGGCACCAAACGGGCCGCCCTTTTCGTACTCCCCGTCAACCAGGATAGTCGTGATCTTCGGAATGTCATTGGCCGTAAAGATCTTGTAGGTCGTAAAGGACGGATTGCGCATCACACCCTTCTCGTTGAAGACATACCCTTCGGTCAGGGCATAGGACAAGCCGTTGACCAAAGCTCCCTCGACCTGGCCTTCGGCAAAGAGGGGGTTGATCGGAGTTCCGCAGTCGGTCGCCGTCACATACTCGATGACCTTGATCTCGCCCGTCTCGGTATCAACCTCGATCTCGGCAAAATGCGCACAGAACGGCGGGGGCGAGTTGGGAACAACATGGCTTCCGAATCCCTGGATCTGCATCTGGTTGTGTGTGTAGAGTGAATAGGTTCCGATCTCGGCAAAGGTCTTGAATTTCGTTTCATCACTCTTGATGGCGACCGAATTGTTCACGAGTTTCACCTGATCCGGCGAGACTCCCAAAAGTTCGGCACCGACCTTGGCGATCTGCTCCTTGACCATCATGGCAGCCTTGCGGACGGCTTCTCCCGAGAGATAGGTTGTCGAAGAGGCATAGGCCCCAACATCGAAAGGTGTCAAATCGGTATCGGACGAGAGGACGATGATGTTTTCGACAGGGCAGTCCAGTTCTTCGGCCGCGATCTGTGCCAGGATGGTATCCGATCCCGTCCCAATATCGGTCGCACCGAGCAGCATGTTGAAGCTGCCATCATCGTTCATCTTCATGTACGCCGAGCCCATGTCGATCTTGGGGACGGCTGAGCCCTGCATGAAGCAGCCCATGCCGACACCGCGTTTTTTGCGCTTGTCCTTGTTGAATTCGGCGGTATAGAGCTTGCGCTTTTCTTCCCACTTGAACGCCTTGGCAGCCAGATCGATGGCCTTGTCAAGACCGCAGGAATCGATTGTCATCTCGGCCCCGCCCTCGGTCCCCTCACCCAGTTTGGCAAAGATTTCAGAGGTGCCACCGGACTTGATGGCGTACTTCTTGTAGTACTCGACAGGATCCATGCCGGCTTCGGCGGCAATCACATCGATCATCTGGCTGTAGGAGAAGTATCCCTGGGTCGCACCATACCCGCGGTAGGCCCCACCGACGGGGACGTTGGCATAGACACCCTTGCCGATGAATTCGATATTGGGCACATGATTGATCATCGGAAGGACTTTGGTCGCCGTATTGGACAGAACCGTAACTGCATGGGAACCATAAGCACCCGCGTTTTCAAGCGCGTACATCTGCAGGGCATCAATCATGCCGGTTGCCGGGTCGTAGCCGACTTTGATGGTGTTGGTCTGCCCATGGCGCGTTCGTCCGGAGACAAAGACGTCCTTGCGGGTAAAGGTGATCTTGCTTGGTCGCTTGGTCCGCCAGGTCGCCAACGCGACCAGAGGCTCGACCAGAACTTCCTGCTTGCCTCCGAAACCACCGCCAATCCTGGGCTTGATGATGCGCACATCACGAAGCGGAATCTCGAGGAGTTTGGCCACAATCCGCCGGGCATGGAAGGGAACCTGGCTGGTCGCGACAATGCTCAAGCGCCCGATCTCGTCAATCCAGGCCACGGCGCACTGTGGTTCCATCGCACAGTGTGACGCAATCTGTGTGGCCGTCTGGATCACAAGCTGTTTTTTGGCCTTTTTGTACCCTTCCTCAAAATCACCGACCACAGCCTTGATATCGGCACAGGTATTCTTCTTGGCGTCATAGGGCATGGGGATGATCATCCGGGCGTCCGGCTCGGTATGCACCTGCGGAACGCCGGGTTCCAGGGCTTTGGTATAATCGAGAAGGGGTTCGAGAACCTCGTAGTCGACCTTGATCAACCGCAGGGCCTCTTCGGCAATGTCCGCCCGCTCGGCAACAACAGCAGCTACCTGATCGCCAACAAAACGCATCACGTCATTGAAGAGGGCGCAATCGTAGGCCGATGGCTCGGGATATCCCTGCCCGGCTGTTGTATACATGATTCTCTTGATGTTTTTGCACGAGTAGACATCCACAACCCCGGGCAGGGCCCGGGCTGCCGAGTCGTCAAGATTCTTGATTTTCGCATATGCATGCGGCGAGCGCAGCACGGCAATATGAAGCATATTCGGGAAGGAGAAGTCATCGGTAAAACGACTCTCGCCGATGGCCAGCGCCAGACCGTCTTTTTTCCGGGCGGCTTTTTTGACATGCTTGAATTCACGTGTTTCCATAGTGATGCTCTGCCCCCTTGTCAGCCTTTCTTCAGCTTTTTGGCGGCCAGCTTGACCGCATCGATGATCTTGACATACCCGGTACAACGGCAGAGATTCCCGTTGAGGTAGGCCTTGATCTCGTCTTCGCCCGGATCGGGATTCTCACGGAGCAATGCATCCGTCACAACCACAAAACCTGGAATGCAGAACCCGCACTGGACCGCACCCGCCTCGACGTATGCCTCCTGGATGGTGGAAACATTGGCATAATTGCCGACGCCCTTCGAGGTCGTGACCTTTTTCCCTTTGGCCGAAACCGCAAGAACCTGGCACGAGTTGACCGGAACCCCGTCCAGCTGAACCATGCAGGCTCCGCACTGGCCCTCACTGCAGCCGTTTTTCACCTCGGTATACCCGTTATTCCTCAGGACCTGCAGAAGGGTCTCATTGGGTTCCATGGCCAATTCGACAGCCTTGCCGTTGACTGTAAACTTTTCCCTTATCGTCGTTGTTGCTGACATTACTTCCTCCCGGCGATCTCTGCCAGGGCATCCTTGAGATAGACCCCGACCATGTTGGCTTTGTACTCCGCTCCAAAATTGACATCGGCATTGAATTCGACCTTGACCCGCGCCGCGGCATCGCGGATGACATCATCGGTCAGGGCCTTGCCTGCAATCGCCGCCTCGGCATCACTCTGCCGTGCCACACGATCCTTGGTCCCGGTGACCACGATGACGGGCGACTCGATCGTCCCGTTTTTCACAACACAAGAGACCGCAAGGTTGAACATCCCGTACTCGAAACTGGTGCGAGCCAGTCTCTTCACGGAATAGGAGAGATCCTTTTCGGGAACGGTGATCTCGCGGACGAGATTCTTGTCCTTGCCGAGCTTTTTCTCGATGAACTCCGCAACGCTGGCCTTCTTTTCGGCTTTCCCGTCTTCAAGCCAGGTCACCTTGGCATCCAGTGCGATCAGTGTCGCGATGAGATCCGACCAGGGAGGAAAATCGGCCAGGGACCCGCCGACGGTGATCCGGTTCCGGATGGAATTGGAAGCGGCCCGTGAGAGTGCGTCCTGGAGCATGCGGAAGGAGCAGGCCGTCGATGCGCTGGACTTGACAACCTCGTTGAACGTTGCCGTTGCACCGATCACAACCGAGGAACCATCCTTGCGGATCTTGTTCCATCCCAGTTTTGAAAGATCAACCATGGCTGTGATGACATCGGACTTGATCCGCAGAATGGACGTACCACCGCCATGAAACGCAACCTTCGCTTCTTTTTTCAGGATGTCCGGGATTTCGTCTGGCTTCTCCGGGAAGAACCACCTGAGTTCCTTCTTGAGCATATCCTAACCTCACACTGTTTTTTTGACACTCGATGACGCCACATCCCGAAACGGCACTGATTCCGGACTTTAGGTGGGGACAGAAGAATACTGTACCAACAAAAAGGTCGGGACATGACAGGCTTGACTCCATGCACACGAAGCCGGGCATAGTCTATCCTTTTTCAAGGCTGTCTGTCAAGGAGAAAAAACAGCTTTTGTCGGAATCTTGCCGGGCTGCTCTTCCTGAAGGGACCGCCATACCGAAATGGTCTCCATGGCTTCAGGAACATCGTGGACCCTGAGGATGGCAGCCCCGGCCGTCAGTGCGGCATAATGGTACAAACAGGTTCCCAGGATGCGCTCTTCAACCGGCCGCCCCGTCACAGCTCCGATAAACGACTTCCGGGAAAGGCCCATCACCAAGGGGCAGCCATGCCGGGAGAAGCGCCCGAGCCCCCGAATGATGGCCAGATTGTCTTCAAGACGCTTTCCGAACCCGATCCCCGGATCAAGCCAGACCCGTTCGCGCCGGATACCGGCGGCCACGGCAAGGTCCAGCCGGGTGCTGAAGAAACCGTCGATCTCGGCCAGCACATCCCTGTACTGCGGTGCCTCCTGCATGGTTTCCGGCTGGCCTTGCATATGCATCAGAATCACCCGGGCACCGGAATCGGCTGCAAGGGCACACATTCCCGGGTCGCCCAGCCCGCCGACATCGTTGATGATTGCGGCACCGGCAGCGAGCGCGGCTTCCGCCACCTCGGGATGCCGGGTGTCGATCGAGACAACCAGTCCCGGCTCGTCGACCAAGGCACGGATCACGGGGACAACACGCGCCTCCTCCTCTTCGATGGACACCGGCCTGGACCCCGGTCGGGTGGATTCTCCGCCCACGTCGATCAGAGCTGCCCCCGCCTTCTGCATGGTCCGGGCCGCCTGGACAGCCGCTGCGACATCTGGCCTGCGACTCCCTTCCCAAAACGAATCCGGCGTCACATTGATGATCCCCATCACCAATGGAAATGACATTTCCGGCTCAACCTTTCCCTTCAAGGATGGCATCCTGTTCCTCCTCCAAAAAACCGGTCTGGGTCAGGGATCTTTCCCGGATCCGGCCAATCTCCCGAGTGCCGCAAGCTGCATCCTGGCAGTCGCAGCCTGGGGAGTAGCAGGCCAATCACTGATGATCCGCAGAAGACGGGTCCCGGCCTCCCGGATCCGGCCGGCCCGGCGCTCTCCATCCGCCAAGGCCATCTGGATCCGCGGCATGATGGACGCGACCCGATCACGGCCGGCTCCGGCCCGTTCTGCCCGGAGGCACCAGGACTCGGCATCCTGCCAGCGGCCGAGCGCCAGTGCTGCCCAGGCCGCCCCGAGCATCCTTCCGGCATCGGCCGGGAGGCTTTCTGCCGCCAGAATGGCATACCGGTAGCCCTCCTCCAGCCTCCCCTGTCTGCCGAGAACCCTGGCCAGTTCCCCACAGACCCAGGCATCATCGGGACGGAGATCCAGCGCCTGACGCAGGTCGCGCACAGCCTCGGGAAAGCGGTGCTGGGCGACACGCACTCGCCCTCGCAGAGCCCAAGCCCCTTGATGGGACGGATCCCTGAACAAGGCAGCATCACAGGCCGCTGCCGCCAAGACCAACTGGTCAAGGGCAAAGCGCGCCCGGGCCAGGCCATACCAGAGAGCGGCATCATCGCGCCCGTCAGCCAGGCACTCCGCGTAGAGCCGGAGGGCTTCCTCGGGGCGTCCGGCCCGGAGCGCCAATCGCGCATCGTTCATTCCGGCGACAAGCAGGCTCTGGACAGAGAGCAGGGAGAGACAAACGAATACACGCACCATGAAATCCTCCTGACGGCGAACCTTCATCCAGATACGAAGGAGAGGTCCGGAGCCAGTCCGTGGTGCGCTGTTTTTTTTAAAAATGCACCTCAAGCGAGACGCTGTGCCGGATCAGTCCGTCGACCGGATCCATTCCGGCTCCGTATGCCAGGTCAAACAGCTTCCAGCGGAGACTCATCCCGCCGTAGATATCCCCTTCAACCAGTCCCATCCGCAGATAGAGTTCGGTCGGGACCTCGGGAGCCGGCATCTGCATGGCATTCATGTCCGCAATCGCCCTGCTGGCCTCGTCATCTCCCTGAAGGGAGAAGAGCCTGAATTCCGTGGCAATCCGCAAGACGACATCCTGATCCGTTCCGAGGACTTTGTCCAGCTGGATGACCAGCGGTGTGGGCAGTCCGGGAAGACGCAGGAGAAAGGCGGCAGAGAAAAGCGGATTAATCCAGGTGGTCTCCCGTCCGTCGTGCGAGATGAAGCCGATATTGTTGACCGAGAAACCACACCGGAGAATTCCGAGAATGACATTGAAATCGGCACCGGCCGAGAGAGCCAATCCCTGTCCCTTGGTCCCGTCGGCACTCTCGCTGATCCCGCGCAGGCTGACGCCCCAGCCACCCTCCCCGGCATTCCGGCTGAATGCCGATGCAAAGGTCAGCTGTCCGAGGATGGATGCATTCTCGAGGTCCGCGCCGGCCGTACCGGTGTTGTCACTGTAGGCGTTGATGTCCTTCATGCTTGACCAGGCGCCGGAGAGCGCCCAAACCGAGGATCGTCCGGATGAGGCCTCGGCCGAGAGCGGTCCGGTCTCCCCGCTCTGATGGAGGGCGACAACGGCCACACCCTGGACCCGGTTCTGTGAAGCCAGATCCATGGAAAGCATGGCGGCACTTCCCTTCATCCCGATCAGGGTCGAGGGATTGAAAAAAACGGAGAGGGGATCTTTCCCGAGAACCGTCCAGGCATTTCCGGCAGAAAGAGCCTTGGCCCCGGTCAGGTTGAACAAAAAAGCACCGGGATACCCGGCATCACCCACCGTTTCAAGATCACCCGCGATATCGGCCGACAACGGGAGGGAGAGGGAAACCAGCAACATCCCGGAGAGAACTGCTTTGCGCATCATTCGTCCCTTTTCTTTCATTTCACCAGAATCCTGTTCCAGGCTGTGTGCGACTCGAGACTGTTTGTCAGGCCCTCAGTCGTGACCTTGAGGATGTACGGACCTGGTGCGAGATACGCGCCCCGGTCATTGGTCACATCCCACGGGATCTCGATCGTATTGGCTCCGGCGGCCACATTTGCCGTCTTGCGCTGGACGACAACCGCATCCCCGGCTCTGTCCATTACGTAGACGAGAAGGGAGAGAGCCCCCGCAGAGGCAGACTGGTATTTCACAACGATCTTCGCCCCGCTCTCTTGCGTGCAGGGGTTGGGATACGTGAAGGTGGTGATCACCTCGTCTTCATCCACCGCACAGGATACAAGAACCAGAGCGAGCAAGAGTGGCGCTCCGCGCCGCAGAAGATGCAACATCCAGAAACTCCTTTATGTCTTTCTGAACACCAGCAATCCGGCGCCGATCAGGAAAAAACCGATATTTCCCAGCCAGGCACCCAGTGCCGGATCGAGGACGCCGGTCTTCCCCAACGACAGCCCAAGGGCAACAAAAGTATAATAGAGCAGGTAGATCAGCACTGCAATAAAAAACGAGAGGACCAGAACCGATCTCGGAGAAAACCCGCCAAAGGATATCCCGATGATGATGATGATCCCGTTCACAAGCGGAAATGAAAATTTGAGATAGTATTCAACCAATTCCTTGCGGTGGGCGGCCCCCAGCTTCTCGAGCTTGCTGATGTGGGCACGGGCCTCCCCGGTCGTCATTCCGTTGACCCGGGTATCCGCCCGTTCGAAATCGAAGGGAATCTCGCCCAGCGGGAAGAACCGGGATTCGAACGGGATCACCCGCTCGGCCGGACCGTCGTAATAGCGGATCCTGCCCTTCTGGAAATCCCATCCCTGCCGTTTTTTGTTGTAGCGGGCGGATGCCGCCTCAACCCTGTAGAGCCAATATCGGGCTGGTGTCAGGAGGCGGACATCATCCAGATAGCGGACAGCATTGATGTCGGGTACGGAACGCACCACAAGATCGGCCCCGCCCTCGGCATTGGACCTGACCGTGACGCTCTTGACGGGTACGGCCCGGTTGACCAGTTCGTTCAGCGCCATCTCCGCCGGGAGTTTTTCCCCGATCCGCTGCCGGAGCTTGAGGAGGAGGACGTCCCGAAGTTCCATCTTGCGGTCATCATAGTACTTCGCCTTCCAAAAAACCCCGCTCTGCCCCCAAAGCCTCACATCAGAAACACTTTTGTTGTTCGGATTCTCTCCGTGCCGGATCTTGTCGGAGATCGTGTTTGCCCTGCGTTCGGCGGGGAAAACGACCTCGTCGTTGAACCAGACAAGGAAGACACTGAAGACCAGGCCGAAAATGGCCATGGATGCCGTCATCCGGTAGATGCTCATTCCCGAATTGATGACCGCGATCAGTTCGTTGTTCCGCGCCATTTTGTTGATGGTGTAGATCGCGGCAAAGAGGGCTGCCGCCGGACTGATCATGGTAAACTGGAAAAATGCCTTGTTGGCATACATCTCCACAACCAGATTGAATGGCGACTTGGCCTGCAGGAAGAACTTGAGCTGGTTCATCATGTCAAAAAGGATCATGATGCAGACGAACATGAAGCTGGCGGTCACAAAGGTGATCATGAATCCGCGGAAAATCTGCCGGTCCAGAATGGACAGCCGCGGCATGAAGGGAAGGCGCCAGAGCCACCAGAAGGGATTGATGTACTTGATATGGGCTCCGACCCAGCGCCAGCCGGCAACCAGGCCATGGGCACCACGGACAACCACGCGCACAACGGGACGAAAAATTGTATCGAGATGGAGGAGCTTGAGGATGGCCTTCAGGATACGGCCAGCCAGGCGCAGGACCGGGAGGAGCAGCCTCCTGAAAAAAAGATCAATCACCGCACCAAAGGCACGCCAGACACGACCTGGCCAGCGCATGATCGGGGAAAGCAACGCTTTCAGTGCTCCGGACATCGTCACTCCCTCAATTTCTTCAGCACGAGAAAGGCCCCGATGATCCCCAAAAAGATGTCCGGAAGCCATGCCGAGAGTGCCGGTGCCAGTTTATTGGAGACTGCCCACCCCTGTCCGAGCGTCAGAAGGACATAATAGACGATCAGGACAATGATGGCCCAGCCAAACCCCATTCCCCTGCCCGATCTCCGCGAGAACATCCCGAGCGGGGCACCGACAATCGTGAAGACGAAGCAGGCGAACGGTATGGCAAATTTCTTGTGGAATTCATACACATCATCGGCCAGAACATAGTTTTTGCTTGTCTCGAGTTCACGAACCCGTTTCTCCTGATTCCTGGCCTGGGCACCCAGCTCGCTCACCCGACGTTCAAGATTGGCCTGCTCCCCCGGAAGAGCGGGAGAACCGACAGAGCCGGGGGCCGTCTTCCTGTCCTGTGTATCCGGTACGATGGCCCCCTTTTTGGAGACCTGCGCCTGGGCGGAAGTGTTCTGGAGAGCTTCCCGATGTGCCCGCGGTATGGATGGATCCTGGTTGTAGATCTCCTCGAGCCGGCGTCTGGACCCGGTCAGATCCTTCTGGAGAACCCCCAGCCTTTTTTTGGCCTCATCGAGAAGCTTGATCCTGGCACCGTCATCCCGCTGCATCTTGGCCCAGAGCTCACTGATACTCATGGTCCGGGCATTCCGGGCAACCTCCTGAACCTGCTGGAATGGCTCGACAAAAGTCTGGATCACCGTGGGCGCGTGTGTCCGCAGCAATTGCTCAGGCTCCTTCTTGTCGTTCTCGTCAATCGTCACATCATGCAGACGGAAACTGATGAACATTTTGTCCTTAAGGAGGCGTTTTTCGATGAATTCGCCACGCTTGGCAAACACCACGCCGCCATCGGGGCTGGTGATGTAGACATTGTGCATCAGCTTGGTGCCTTCGTCCTCACGCTCGTAGCGCAGTGTCTGGTTCCCGATCCGGACAACCTGACCCGCCTCGAAATCGGCCATCGGATCACGGATAAAAATCGAACTCCGCATCTCCGTATACCGGGTGTTTCCCCAGGGCAATACGGTATCGTAAAACAGCATGGCCACCCCGAAAAGGATGATCCCGAAAAAGAGATTGGGCCAAAGAATTCGCATCAGGGAGATTCCGCTCCCGCGCAGGGCCACCACCTCGCTCTCGCTCGACATCCTTCCGAATGTCAGGATGGAAGCGATCACAACCGCCATGGGAATGGTCAAGGCGAGCACGTAGGGAACGGTGAAGATGAAGAGCTGTGAAACCCGGCCGAAGGGAATATTCCTCTCGACAACGTATTTCACCATCCGAAAGACCTCGTTCACGAGGAGGATCACGGTAAAAAACGCCAGCCCGGTAAAATAATTCGGGATGAGTGAACGCAGCATGTAGCGGGTGAGGATCTTCATCTCCGGCCGCCCTCTAGAGGACCAGCCCGAAGGCGGCAACCGCGAGGGAAGACACCAGGGCGGAGAGGGCGAGAAGAACCAGAAGAACAAGCACGACGGTCAGGACGACAGGCAGGACGAAGAGTGCAACAGCCCGACCGGTCTCCAGACGGTACACGGCCCGGATGACCCGGACTTCGAGATACCAACCCATGCCCATGGCGGCCAGAACGGTCAGGGCAAAAAACCCTTCAAGACCCGCGGCACGCAGGAGCAGGGAGGCCGGCAGAAGGAGCAAAAAGGGAGCCCAGGAGATGGAGATCCCGGTCCAAAGTGCGCGAACATCTCCACGCTGCCCCCAGAGTCCGGCAAAAACATGGATCATCGCCACCTTGCAGAGAAGGACGAAGAGCCCCGTGACAGGAAGAAGAATCCCCAACGTCGAAAAGAGGGATCGCCCGGTCGCCCCGTCCGTCCCCTGGACCACCAGCATTCCGAGGAGTGCCGAGACGACGCCGCCAGCCATGGCGAAAAACGCCGGGGCGGCCAGCCCGGGTTCGCGTCTGGCCGCAACCAGATCCGCTGTCCTGGCAGGGGCCATGATACTCCCGGCGAGGATTCCGGCCGCCTTCATCGGCCGACCCCGGGCATGAGGTAGGCGATCACGGGAGTCCCCGCACCGCCTGTCACGCCAAGTCCGGCGATGGTGATCGTTCGGGGGGTTGCCAGATTGCGCACAGCCAGTCCCAGGAGTTCCATGATCCCGGCCTGCTCCTTTTGACGGATGACATGCGGGCGGCCCTTGAGACCAGCCAGTTTCCCCGCTGCCAAGAGGGCGGCTTCGAAATCTCCGACCTCGTCTACCAGACCCTGCTCCCGGGCCTGGTTCCCGGAAAACACCTGGCCCTGGGCCAAGCCCTCAAGTTTTGCTTTCTCGATCGTCCGGGCCGTATGCACCACCTCGAAAAACTGGGAGAAGGCGTCCAGGACAGTATCCGAAAGAAGCTGGCGTTCCTCATCCGTCATCCCGCGCCAGGGTGAGAGGATGTCCTTGAAACGCCCGCTCTTGATCACATTCCAGTTGATGCGGGCCCACTCATACAGGCCATGCATGTCGGGAGAGGACATGATCACCCCGATCGATCCGGTCATCGTTCCGCCATTCGCGAAGATGCTGTTGGCCGCACAGGCGATATAATACCCGCCGGAAGCCGCTACATCGCCCATCGAAACCACGACCGGCTTTCCGGACTCACGAAAACGACGCAGGGCATGGTAGATCTCCTGTGTCGCACCGATACTCCCGCCCGGTGAGTTGATCCGGACCACCAGACCGCGAACCAGAGGATTCTCGCCCATCCGACGGACAGTCTCAACAACTACGGGAGCGCCGGCCCCACCGGGATTCATGAACCCTTGCTGGGATGCGTACTGGATCACGCCCTCGATATCGATCACGGCGATCCCGGGCTGCTCCGGGCCGCTCCCGGGCAGGGCCGAACCGGTCATCCCCTCTCCCCGCAGAACCAGAAACATCCCGGCAAGAAAGGAGAGAAAGAATGCGACCGCCAGGAGGACGAGGGGCCGATCCTGTCGTCCCTCGTCACCGGTCCGGGGCTGTGTCTCTTGCTCGCTCATGTCTTCCTCCACAATCGTTCCTGTTGAATATACCGCGAGGGGAAGCCGCGGTCATCAGCCGTCACCGAGGAGAACCGAGATCCCGCCATTCAAGGTTCCGAACCAGATATAGCGTCCCTCAAAGGCAATCGTAATCACGTCATTCCCGGCCAGCCCATCGTGGATGGTGTACACCTTCCATCTGCCAGTGCGGCGCTCGAACACCGCGGCCCCTCCTTCGAGGGTTCCGGCCCAGATCCGGCCGTCAGGACCGACGGACACGGCATGCACAAAATCGACGGGCAAACCGGAATTCCCGCTCGTGTACTGCTCCCAGCCGGTACCGTTCTCGTCGCAGGAGTACAACCCGGCCCCATGGGTAGCGATCCAGAGACGCTGCCCGTCAAAGGCTGTCGCCTTGATATTCTGAAGCGGAGTCCCCATCGGTGCCGCCCAGGTCTTCCACTTTTCAGCCACGAGATCGTAGCGCGCAATCCCACCGGACAGGGATCCCGCCCAGACGGAACCCGGTGTATGGGTGATCGTGACGATGTTCTCGTCCGGGAGTCCGTCCGCCCGGCGCCAGGTTCTCCACTTCTGGTTCCTGAAATCCAGCATCGAAACACCGTTGCCGATGGTTCCGACCCAGAGCCGGTTGTCCGAAACGGTGACACACTTGATGCGTTGACCGGCCAGCCCGGCCACGGTCAAAACCGTCTGCCAGGCATCCGTCCTCTTGTCGAACCAGGCCAGCCCCTCGAACGTGGCCGTCCAGACCCGGGTCTGATCGATGCAGAGATCCCGGATCAGATCCGAGACCAACCCGGAATTTTTGGCCGTGTATTTTTGCAAGCGTCCCTGGCTCCGTGAAAACCGGGTGACACCACCCAGCCATGTTCCGACCCAGATATCATCCCCGTCGAAGCGGATGGCACTTACCGAGTTGTCACCGAGGCCATCCTCGACGGTGATCGTCTTCCATGTGATGGCTCTCTTCAAGCCCTCAGCATGTCTTATATGCGGCCAGCCGGGATGCTCGGAGAGGAGGCGATTGACGTAGTACAGGGCCAGTTCCCGCTTGTCCTTTTTGAGAGCCCACTCGGAAACACGATAGAGGGCATCGGCAACCTGCGCCGTCCGTCTCCCGGAGCGGACCAGCTCGAGCCTGATCTCGAAGACCCTGTCCGGTCGTGCCAGGCGGTCATACCCGGCGATCAGGAGTCCCCTCCAGCGGTCGCCGACCTCGGGCGGATAGCTGTACTTCTTGAGAAGCCCCTCGACAAGGGCCATGGCCCCGGCCCAGTCCCCGGCCCGCATCCTGAGTGATGCCTCATACTCGTCGAACTCCCTGACCGGTCCCGTCTCGACTGGAAACCAGCGAGTAAAAAGCCCGCGTGCCCAGACAAACGAACCAAGATCACCCGAGGCATGCGCCGATCGGGCAAGGGCCAGGAGAACCCGGCCCGACTCCCGCGAGTAACCGACAGTTTGTACATATTTTTTATATTCGCGGACGGCATCCGCATGCTTGCCGGCCCCCGCAAGGCGGTCACCCTCCCCGGGGTCGGGGCGGGAAGCGGCAGGGGCCCAGGCGGCCGCCAGTACAAGGCAGGCGCAAGCCGTCAACAATGCTCGAACCATTCAACAGGCCTTTCCTTCCATATCCATCGTGCAACACCTACACTCCGTACAGGCAAGAATACTCACAAAATGTGCCGGCTCTACCGGTTCTTTTTTTTGGTGAACATCCTCGGGCCGATTCCGGGCGATTTTACCCGATATTCCCGCGCAGGCCTTTCGCACGGGACCGGAAAATGGTTTGCCATCCCCCCCGGGTGATTCGTACCTTGTCCCCGTGACACCACTGCACCAGCATTCCCCAGGGGAGGCAGCCCCCGTCCTCTCCGTGGGTCAGCTCTGCGCCCTGATCAAGAACACCCTCGAGGAGGGATTTTCGTCCGTCCTCGTCTCGGGCGAGATTTCGAACCTCCGGGAATACGACTCGGGGCACGTCTATTTCACCATCAAGGAAGCCAAGGCCTCCATCTCAGCCGTCCTCTTCGCGGGAGTGCGGCGGGCCCTCCCGGCCGGCCTGCGGCTCAAGGACGGAATGAAGGCGGTCTTCGCCGGCCGGGTCTCATTCTACAGCGATCGAGGCCAGGTCCAGATCGTGGTCAGCGGGGTCACCCCCGAAGCCGGCGAAGGAGACCTCTACCGCCGCTTCGAGGAACTCAAGCGGAAACTCGCCGATGAGGGACTCTTTTCCGAATCGCTCAAAAAACCCCTCCCCTGGTATCCACGCCGGGTCGGTGTCATCACCTCGACCGGAGGCTCCGTCCTCCACGACATCATCGAGACCAGTGCCGGGCGTGCCCCGGGAATCGAGATCCTGATCTACCCCTCTCCGGTCCAGGGAGAAACGGCTGCCGCCGAGCTGGTGGCCGCCCTGCGCCAGGCCGACCGGGACGGGCTCTGCGACGTCATCATCATCGCCCGGGGCGGCGGTTCCATTGAGGATCTCTGGCCCTTCAACGACGAGTCCCTGGCACGGACCATCGCCGCCTGCCGCACCCCGATTGTGAGCGGCGTCGGCCACGAACCCGATGTCACGATCTGTGATTTTGTGGCAGACCTCCGGGCGCCAACGCCTTCCACGGCAGCCCTCCGGGTCTTCCCCGAACGGCAATCCCTGGCGGATTCCCTGCTCAGTTACCGGCGCCGCCTGCACGACGGATTCACACGCCGCCTGCGCCGGGCCCGTGAACGGCTGGAGAGACAGACCAAAGAGGCACTCCTGCGCGGAATCCGCTCCCGGATAGAAGACCTGACACAAAGAACGGATACCCTGCAGGCCAGAATCAGCCAGCGGACCCGGCTGATTTTGAGCGAGGCCAAAGGACGCCTCAGCACCCTCGGCGCCGGACTCGGGAAACACGACCCGGGCCTTCCGTTCAAAAAAGGATACGCTCTCGTCCGGGGTCCGGAAGGACCGGTGACCAGCGCCGATCGTCTTGTCACCGGCGACAGAATCGAGATTGCCTTCAGTGACGGCCGGGTTGACGCAACCGTCACAGGGAAAAAACCGGGCAGACCCACGCACCAAATGAATGGAGGACAGGCATGAAACGGGATCAGGCTCACCCCTTTGAAAAGGGACTTGAACGCCTCGAGGAAATCTCGGCCAGACTCGATGACGACGCCATCCCGCTCGAGGAAGCGATTTCGCTCTACGAAGAAGGTGTCAAGCTCTCGGCAAGCCTGACGGAGTATCTCGGAAAGGCGGAACGACGGATTCTGGTTGCACCACAGCGGGATGCGGAGCCCCTGACCATCGATGAATGCCAGCCCCTCGGCACCGAACAGACAGTGACAAAAAAGTCCGTCCGTTCAAAAAAAACGGTATCCCGCGAGGAAGACAGTCTTTTTTAGGATTTTCCGCTTGCCTTCCCGCCAGGAACTCGGTAGAATGTGTATGGGTTGTTTTTCTGCGCTTATATTTTGATTTTCAATTCTTCTATTGACATGAGCATCCTTCCATCGGTATATTTGACAGAGAGTCCGTCGTGCATGACGCGGGCTTCTCCGGGGTGAGCCTGCCTCGGTACCATGTATTGCCGGGGAGGTGTCGCCGTGGACCACGATGGTCAGCTCACATTCGACGATGACCCCGATGCACTGCGCATGAAGTCCGCCATCAATCTCCTCCGCCTCGGCCAGTTCGCACAGGCAGCCGCGGCCTTCACGGCAATCTTCGAACACGACCCCGAGTATCCCGAGATCGATACCGCCATCAAGGCAGCCCGCTTTTGGGAAAACCGGGCCGACTCGATCACCGATGGCGCTCCGGGCCTTGACAAGGGAAAATTCCTCAAGGACGAGTGGAACACCTTTGAGGCATTCATCGGGAACGACGACCGGTTCGACAGCCTGCCGGCCATCAACGCCATCCGTACCTTCGTCTTTACCGAGGCCATCCACTGCTATACCCGGGCCTGGGAAAACACGATCGCACCCGACATCTCGCTCGTCCACGACATCGGCGAATGCTATTTCAACATCCGGGATTACGCAAAGGCCGCGGAGACATTCGAATACGCATGGGAACTCAAACGGGACAGTTCGCGCATTCTCTCGCGACTGGCCGACACCTGCGAAGCCATGGCCGGCGAAACCCGCGAACTCCGGAAACGCGCGCTCCTGCTCTTCCGCGAGGCGTTTCTCCACAATCCGCGGGAGATCGAGATCGACAGGCTCCGGTCGCACCTGATCCGGCACCTGGTTTCAGAAGTCCGCAAGGCCGGTTTCAGTGGCGAGGAAGTCGCCTGCTGGGTACCTGTCCATGCGGCCTTCGAACACAGCTTCAGTGTCAAGCGTGAGCTCGAGGAACATGAAGTCAACACGCTCCAGGAGCAGTCCTCACGGCTGGAGGCAGACCTTGCAAAAAACGGATCGAACGCCCGGATCCTGCTCCCCCTCCTCCTCAACCGCTATATCTGGCTGCTTGACCATTACACCCTGCAAGTCAATGACGCCGTCAAGGCCGAGCTTGTCCGAAAACGTTTTATCGAACACGACAGCGAAACCTGGGCCAGGATCTACACCAGGCAGGAAACACATAAAACCGACACACAGCCGGTCTGAGCATGACCGAAAACACGCACTCCGGTGCAACGGATTTGCACACTTGAAAGGAAGGTCAGTACATGTCAGTTGATGTCATCGAGAAGGTTCAGGAGCTCCTCAACGAGGAGAAGTGGACCCGAGCCACCATCGAAAACTATTCGCGGAAAAACTTCATCGCAATGGACAGCATCATTGAAACAGCGATGGCGCAGGGGATTGCCAAAGACGTGCGCGAGATCTGTCTGGAGCACATGAAGCACTCCCAGAACAGCATCATCGCCCTGTATGTCATCGGAATCATCAATTACGAGATCAAGGCGCTGGACAATAACTACCTGACCAAAGCCATCACCCTCTTCCGTGAAAACAAGAAGTGGGCCATCGTCGAATTCCTGGCCGACCGGATTCTCGCCTACGAAGAAAACCGCAAGGCCCTCAAGGCGCTGGCGACGGTCTACCAGAGCATGAACAACGAGGAAGAACTCTGGAAGGTCTGGGAGCGCCTCGTCAAGGTGGACCACGACAATGCCGAGATCCCGAAAAAGATAGCCCAGCACTACCAGGAGACAAACCCCGACCTCGCCGTCTATTACTACCGCATGACACTCCGCCGTCTGGTTCTCCACGGAGACATGGACGAGATGCGCGAGATCTGGAACAAGCTGATCGAGCTGATTCCCGGAGATCTCGACTTTTTCTTCTCCCTTGAGCAAAAACTGGTTGACCGCAAGCTCACGCCCGAGGCTATCAGCGATCACTACTATGCGCTCTACACCTGCCCCTGCGAGAGAACTCCGGACACAAAGATTGCCATCCTGAGGACAGTCCTCCAGCATCATCCGAAGCACAAGGATGCCAGACATGCCCTCACGGCAACCCTTCGCGAGAAATACGACGGGCATACCAGACTCGACAACGCCATCCTGATTTCCGGGATCGAAATGACCGCGACACCTGTGGAATCGGCTTTCGAGATCTTTTCGAAGCATGTGGCCCTGGATACAGGAGACGCGGTCTTCCACCGGAGCTGGGGAATCGGAAAAATCGCTTCCAACGACGGCCAGTTTTGCGTCATCGATTTCGACACGAAGAAGAACCATCGGATGGATCTCGAGATGGCCAGCAAATCCCTCACCCGCCTTCCCAAAAACCATCTCTGGTTGATGGCCCGGGATCAGCCTGATGAACTGAAAAACATGGCAGCCAACGATCCCGAGGGGTTCATGCGGATTGTCCTCGAATCCTTCGGAAAAGAAATGCTCCTCAAGGACATGAAGCAGGAAGTGGTCGGCAAGGCCAAGGTCATGACCGAGAGCGGCTGGACAAGCTGGTGGAACCGGAACAAAAAGATTTTCAAAACCAATCCGGTCTTCGGGACCTCTCCCGAAAAAAAGAACGTCTACTTCCTGCGTGAAAAACCGATCACCCTCGAGGAAGACTCGCTGGCACGATTTGAAACCGAAAAGGACTTCGTCAAAAAGCTCCTCATCTTTGCCGATCTCCTCAACCATGCTGCCGATTTCTCCACCATCGCTTTCCAGAGCATGCTTGGCTACTTCGACGAAAAAGCAAAGTCCGGCAAGAATGACATTGAAACAGCCGAAGCCGTCCTCTTCCTTTCCCGCTGTCTCAAACAGATCTCGGCACGCGGAGTCTCTGCCGAAGTCAACGAACCGGACCTCAAGGCCTTCTATACAACCCTCGAGGATCCCGCGCAGACCCTGGCCGGCCTGACCGACGTCGAAAACCGACGCCAGTTGATCGGCCTGATCCGCAAGCACGATTCCAACTGGAAAGAGATCTACATGCGGATCCTCCGTCTCCCGCCCGCAGCCTATGATGTCCGCGTCATGGATGACCTCTTCGCCAGCGATTACGGTGACCAGGTTCTCGCCTTCTTCAACAGCGTTGTTTCGCACTATCGCGACAATGCGGACCGGCTGGTCTGGCTGGCGAAGCTCTACTTCGAACGGGAAAAGCGGGAGGATGCGATCACGCTCAATCTGCCTGACCTGATTGCCGCGATGCTTGACATCATGGCCGTCGCCAACCGTGACATCCAGAACAAGTCCAATGTCAGTGTCAACCGGAAGCGCTACCAGACCCTCAACGACATCCTCTTCAAGGAAAACCGGCTCGAACGCTTTATCGAGGAAGAGTCACGCGAGATGGTCTCAAAGATCACCGGAGTGCTGCCGGTCATCCGCGATGCCGTCGACGAGACCGAACTCCTCCATGTCGAGAGCAAGCTGCACGAAGTCCATCCCGGCCTGGAGATCGGCGGGAAAAAGCAGGTCGAGGAAACCCGCGAACTCCACATCTTCCTCGTCACCCGCGAGAGTTACACCCAGAAGCAGGGCGAATACAAACACATCGTCGAAGTTGAGATCCCTGCCAACTCGCGCGACATCTCGCTGGCCACGGCCCAGGGCGACCTGTCCGAAAATGCCGAGTACAAGGCGGCACTTGAGCACCAGGAACAGCTCAAGGCCCGGGTCTCCGCGCTCGATGAAGAACTGAAAAAGGCCCGCATCGTCGACTCGCACGATGTCAATACCGACGAGACCGGTTTTGGCTGCCGCGTGACCCTGATGAATCTCAACAGCAAGAGCGAAGAGGTTCTCACAATCCTCGGAGAATGGGAATCAAACCCCCAGGCCGGTATCATCTCGTACAAATCCCCGCTGGGAAGATCCATCCTCTTCCGCAAGCCGGGTGACGAGTTCGAATTCCAGCTTGACAGCAAAAAAACGAGATACAAAGTCGTCAATATTTCCCTGGCCTCGGTTTTTGGTGGTTGAACCGCCGGTTAGATTCCAAAAAGGGCTGTCCCCGAAGGGCAGCCCTTTTTGTCGACACACCGAAAGGTCGAACCAAGCCGGGTGGCCGGGTTCTATAAAACAACCTCAAACCGGTAAAGGCGGCCTCGCCGAAAACCGGATCGTGCAAGTAAATCCGGCTTCGTTTTTTATTTCCATTGTCGCCTCAAGCTGCCGGACCAGGAGCCGGACCAGCCGCATCCCGAAGCCTCCGGCTGTTCCCTCGAGAACGGCCTCCGGCAGACCCTGGCCGTCGTCACGATAAAAAATCCCTCGCCCGCCGTCATCATACCGTCGGTACTCGAGGTGGATCCGTCCGCCTCC
>Ga0116172_10001130_pt1 | contig 25178 bp, 25 predicted proteins | sample AD_UKC083_MetaG_FD_89799 | JGI IMG/M metagenome (GOLD analysis project Ga0116172, IMG submission 89799) | Active sludge microbial communities of municipal wastewater-treating anaerobic digesters from USA - AD_UKC083_MetaG | ecosystem: Engineered > Bioreactor > Anaerobic > Digestate | place: USA... | reverse complement strand
AGCGGAGCGATGTTTTATGAGCTTGCGGGCGAATAAAACCGCGAGCTGGTGGCTAACCCGAGCCGTCGGAAGACGGCGAGAGGTGAAGCCGAATCCCTCCCTCTCCGCATGAAAAAATCTGCCTGTATGGGCAGATTTTTGAGTAATATATTATTTATTTTCCCAAACAGCTTTGAATCTTAATAATTTCCAAAGGAGTAGGACTGACACCGCTTATCAACTCATCCCCTCTTTGTTTCCCCACCTTCTCATAAAAACAATCTTGCATCCCGGGGGTAATTTCTGTCGGTAATTTACTAACATCCACCCCATAATTTTCCAAAGTTTTTTCTTGTTCTTCGGTTAAAAATGGATTTTTATTGACAGATGATTTTTCTATCTCTATTTTGCTATCAATCTCATTTTCAACAATTACATTTTCTTCCAACGGAGTGTAGTCTTCAATCACTGAACTAAGATAAGTATTGATAATTCCGCCAACAATTTTTGTTCTCAAACCAAAGGGGTTAAACAAAAAAATAATTATTGAAAATAAAATTAAAGAAAGTATAACAATAATTAATGCTTCAATTATTTTTTTCATATACATTTTTTATTTTTAATAATTTAACTATAGCATTTTGCAAATATGAATGTCAAAATTGAAATTAGTGTTTTTTTAGGATATACTTAAATCTATGCCCATAAACTACTCCAAAATCTTACCCTCTTGGAACCTGGTATTTTCCGAAATCCAAGAAAAAATTTCTTTTTACGGCAGTCCGGAAAGATCTGATTTTCGTATCGCTATCAATGACAAAAACGGTCAAATTTATGTTTTGGAAAAAATAAATCCGCATATCGCTTTACGCAAAGAAGAAATCGCCCAGCATCTTTTTTCTCTCCGACAAGCAAACCCCACTTTACCTATCGTCGCTTATCTGCAAAACCAAGAAAATTCTTTTGTCAGTGAAATAGAAAACGAATATTGGCTACTCTCCCCCTTTGTCGTCGGAGTCTCTCTTGATAGAATTGCTTATCTTGACGAAAATTGGCGAGGTGAAGTGATGGCTAATTTTATTTTACATTTCAAAAACACGGCGGATAAAATTTTTTCTAAACCCAAAAATATTTTTTCTCTGCCGGAATATGTTGCAAAAATTTGCGCGGATATGGAAAAATACAATCCGCAAGAAAGAAAGGCTTTGGAGCAAATAATAGCACATTTACAAAAAAACTTTTTCCAGATTTATGATCAAATTCCGACAGCTTTTTGTCACGGTGATTACCATCCCATCAATATCATCTGGGGTGAAAAAGAAATCAAAGGTGTGATAGATTGGGAGTTTTGCGGTTTCAAACCGGAAATGTACGACGTGGCCAATATGGTTGGGTGCTTGGGGATGGAGCATCCGGACACTTTGAGTAAAAAAATAGTTTTAAATTTTTTGCAAAAACTCAAACAAGCAGAAATATTTTCTCTTTTGAGCTGGCAATATTTTGTCGATCTGGTTATAACTTTGCGTTTCGCTTGGTTATCTGAGTGGTTGCGTAAAAAAGATACGGAAATGATAGAGTTAGAGATAGATTATATGTTTCTTCTTTTGGACAATAAAGAAGTTTTGGAAAAAAATTTGGAAATAAAAAAGTCGTTCTAACGAACGACTGTGTTTAAAGAACTATTGGTGATAAATTTCCGCGGCTATTAAATGGCCGTTTTTGTAAACCGACTGAATGGCAGTGATATTAGAAATTTCTTTTATCATCCCCTCCAATAGACTTTTGATTTCTTTTTCCCGCTCCGGAGAATGTTTGGCATTGGAAGTCAGATATTTTATCTTCATCCCACTTTCTTTTTCCGTAAAAACATAAATAATCTCGGCGGAAAAAAGAAAGCCACTTTTGTAGACGGTTTTAATAGCCACGATTTTTTTCTTTCCGGCTATTTCCGTTGACAATTTCTTCAAAACTTCATCTTCTCTCATTTGACCAAACTCTTTTTCTCCGGTCAGAAAAATAATTTCTACTTTTTCTCCGGGTTTCAATTCGGAGATTTTGACATACTGAACCGAATCCTCATTGCAAGCGACTGACAAAAATACCATCGCAATAACAAAAACAAATTTCTTCATCTGATTCCTCCAAGGGTGTTGTTAAAAGGACTTTTTACTTAAACCGGGGAAATTTTAGCAAAAAACCAAAAATTTGTCAATAGTCTAAGAAATAAATTTACTTTATATTAGCCAAGATATACCTTGCCACGCTAAGTGTGGCTAAATATAGCAAAATTCAAGTTAAAATAAAATTATTTTCTCTAATTACAGCCAAATTTTACCCAGCTCAGCGGGGTTGACAAAAGTGCTAAAATGTGCTATAATATACAGTTGTTCATTTCAAAAACACCATAAGGAGGCTATCATGAAAAAAGCTTTTTTAAGCACCATCACCGTTCTTATTCTCACTTATCTTGGCGGGGCGTTTTACCACGCAGAAAAAACCGTTTTTTCTTGTTATGAAGTAAATTCCATCAAGAAAAAACTGGAAAAAACCGAGTGGAAAAATTATTGCCACTTGGAAGGCATTGAAAAAGGAGAAAAAACTTCATACGAGTACAACTGCGGCGGGCAACTGGACGGGGGAAAAGAGGAAATCCAGGAAGCCATAGACAACTTCGTTTCCAAAACACCGGGTTTGGTGGTTTGGAAAGTTAAGGTTCGTCTCAGCAACCGCAGCTGGAACGATCCCGTCCTTGAACCAATAGAAATCTACGGGTTGGATTTCTACTGGCTTTTTCAATAAAATTTTCAACCTGACAGGCCGGGCTATATTGTCCGGCTTTTTTTATTCTGCGCGAAAAAGCGTGAGCGCCCAAACTTCTTTTGCGCCGGCTTGCTTGAGTGTTTTAGCCACTTCACTCAAAGTCGCTCCGCTGGTAAAAACATCGTCTATCAAAATCACTCTTCTTGGCGGAGTTTTTTTAATTCTGAAAGCATCTTTGATATTTGATAACCGATCTTCTTTTTTTAATTTTGCTTGCTGTTGAGTTTTTTTAATTCTTTCCAACAAATCATCAAAAACAAAGTCCTGCGTCGGATATTTTTCTTTTGCCAGACGTAAAAAAATCCGAAGTAAAATCTGCGCTTGATTGAAACCGCGCCATCTTTCTCGCAATGGATGCAACGGCACGGGAGTAAAAATAACATTTTCTTGCAACCAAAAATTTTCTCGCGCAAAGACTTTATTTTTTCTAACCATCTCTTCCCATAAATTTTCCAAATCTTTTACAAAATTATATTTATAATCATGGAGCAATTCAGAAAGCGGTGATGGTTCAAAAAAAGGCAAAAAAGAAATCGCGCCGTCTAGATATGTTTCCCGCTTACAACAAGAACAAGTTGCGCCGGTCTTGTTTTCTATTTTACAAATCGGGCAACGCCAAATCCCTTCATTGTCCAAAAAATGTCGGTGCTCTTTACACCACCACTGCCCCTCTTTCCCGCAGTCCGCGCATCTTTTGGGAAATAACAAATCTTTGATTAAATACAATTTTTGCAATAAAAAATTTCGCATAAATAAACAAAAAATCCGCCTCGAAATAAAATCGGGACGGATTTCTTAAAAAAATTATTTCCACTTAATATTATCAACCAATAATTTGTCGCCTTGTAACACCATCGTTACTTCGGCTTCTTGATTATAATTTTTAATCTCACCGTTTTTATTTTCTTCTCTGGCGGCAACGACCCTGATTGATAATACTTCTTTTTCAAAGGAAAGCAATGTTGAACTGAATGCTTTGGTGATGATTCCGCTAAATTCAACGGACGAACTCATCCCTTCAATCCTCGCTTGCAACACCTTCCATAGATCCGGTGTACTAAGAAGCTCCAAATCTTTCAAATTTTGCCCCGGATTATCCGTGGAATAAGTGCCGTATCTTTCTACAAAAATTTTGGCCATATTCAAAGAAGCGGCAATCAATTTTTCTCTATCGTTTAACGGAGCAATAGGAAGATTTTCATCTATTTTTTCAAAATTGGTATTTTCCGGCAAAAGCAAAGCGCCAGTTTGTTCATCAAAAATCAATTGTTCCGTTGACTCTTCTGTCGGTAAGGTTTTTTCTTCTTTTTCACCTTTGAAAATTATCGTTAAAATAATACTGATACCCAAAATCAATAAGACAACCAAACTGACAATAATAAAAATCCTGGCTCTTAGTGTTAGATTCATATTTTTATTCTTTATTTAATAATTGTTCTTCAAATTCTTTTTTAGCTTTTTCAATGGCCAAAAGCTGTTCCGGATTGGTGGTAACTATCTGATCTTCAAAATTGGAAGCCAGCACTTGGATACCGGCGTGCTTACTCCCGGCAAAAAATATTCCTTGCCCCACTGAAGAATTGAGTAAAAACATCCTCTCACTATTGGTCAAAGCAAAAGATTTTTGCACCAAATCTATGGCGGTCGGGCTTTGTTTGAGCAGAAGCTGCAAAGCTGAATTAGTTATTATAGGCTGACCAAATTGCGAACGCAAAAAGTCATTCACGTCTTGAGTGATAGTGGTAATGCCTAGATAATATTTACGACAACGTTTAACCAACGCAAAGATGAAGCTGGCGCTATCCTCGTGTTGCATCAACCACCAAGCCTCGTCAATAACCAAAATTCTCTTCTTGCGCTCGGAACGAACGATATTCCAAATAAAATTTACAATCGTATAAATCGCCATCGGACGCAACTCGGCTTCCAAATCGCGAACCCCAAAAACCATCAACTGGTTGTTCAAATCTACGTTTGTCGGAGAATTAAACAACCCGCTAAAAGTCCCTTCTGTAAATTTGCTTAATTTCAAAACCAACTCTTCGGAATTGGTCATCCCTTCCAAAACTTCTTGCAAATCTTGCATTATTGGCGCTTGTACACGACTCAAATCGGCATCGCGAGTAATATCTTTTTTGGCATAAGTTTCCAATAAAGCTTTGTCGATAGTTGAATCTTGCTGAGTATCCAAACCGCCAAGCATTATCTTGAGTAAACCTTTCACTGTGATGATAGCGCTCCTGATAATATCCTCCACACTCATTTCCAACCCTCCGGTTTGTCTAGGTAAATCAAAAGGATTGATTTTAGCCTCTGACGAAAGAGAAATGTTGACATAAGTTCCACCGACCGCATCGCAGAGATGTTTGTATTCCATTTCCGGATCTATCACGATAACATCCACTCCCATCATCAACGAGCGCAAAATTTCCAATTTGATAGCATAACTTTTTCCCGCTCCGGAGCTGGCAAAAACCACCATATTGGCATTTTGCAAAGAAAAACGATCAAAAACTATCAAACTATTATTGTGTAAATTTATTCCATAAAAAATACCGTTATCAGAAGTTAACTCCGCGGAAACAAAAGGAAAAGACGCGGCAATGGGTGAGGAATTCAAGTTAAACGGGATATAAAGCTCATCGTTGCAAAGCGGTAAAGTAGAATTGAATCCCTGCTCGGCTTGATAAAAAACTTTATGAGTGATGATAAGTTTTGAACCAAAAATACCCTCTATATCTTCGCTGATTTGATCCAATTCTTTTTTGTCTTTGGCATAAACTGTCACATAAAAGCAAAATTGAAAAAAATGCTCCGTGCCTTGCGTCAAATTATCACGCAATTGTTCTATGTCTCGCAAAGCTGTTTCACGTAACGGATCGCGCGGCGCGCCCTTTTCTCTATCTGCACTTAATTGTGCCTCCAAGGCACCGACTTTATTTTTGAGTTGTTTCAAAATAACGGCTGATTTTACCGGATAAAAAAACATCCCGATATCCATAGTAACAGCCAGATTTATGACCGGCGAACTCCAGCCTACACTGATATAACGCGGATAAGCGGAAATAAAGATAGTTCGACAATAGATATCACCCAACTGCAAAAAACTGCTTTCCACTCTGAAAGCCGCCGGGGACACCAAATCACGAATTGAAACTTCACTCTCTCGATAAACTCTTTCCTCTTGCAAAGTAATCAATTCTTCTTCCGCTTTTTTCTTGAGCTGCTCTTTTTCACTTTCGTAAATAGTTGTTTGCTCTTTGGTAATTTTTCCGCTAATAGGTTTGAAGGCCATAATTTTTAGCTTAAATTTTTTCTACTCGCATATAATCCAAAGGCGCCAAAGGTTGGCTCTGTGCAATATCGGGATTATAAGTGGAATAATATAATTCTATCAAAGCTTGAGTATCCAAACGGATAACTTCCAAATTCATACCGAAAAGTCCGGATTCTATGAGACGAACCCTGGCGTCCAATTCCGCTTTGCGTTTTTTGAAAGTTTCCTCTTTGATACGAATAAGATTTACTGGATTCAAAGCATCGCTAAGTCTTGTCCAAAAACCTTTTTTCTTGTTAGTCATAGGATCATACGGAACGACAACATAAAATTGTTTGGAGGTGATGTTACGCAAAGTAACTGTTTCACGAATAAAAGAAATATAATCTGAAATTTGCGTTTTGAGCAACTCGTTTTCTATCTGTTCGCGGCGTGCCTGCAGATTTTCCATGTACGGTTTGATGTTGAGCTTGCGCGATTGGATACAAATCTGCAACGGATGATCCAGAGAATTTAAAAACGAAACATACGAAGAAATAATAGCCTCTTGTTCTTCTTCATTAAGCAAACCGAAATTTATACTGCTGACCATCAAAACAGCTCGCAATGTCCCGTCTTTCATCACTACGGTATCGTTTTTTATCTCCGCTATCGGCACATGAGCCTGGGAGTTGGGAATACTTTTTTTCTTTTTTGTCATTTGCTCGTTTTTCATATTCTTTTTGGTAAATTAATTTCTTCTTCCGGGCCATAATAACCTCCGGTATTTACCGCCAATGAAAGCTGGCGAATCCGGCTATGGGTTATCTGTCTGACTTTTATTTTTTCTTCCGTCGGGGCGACTTTTTGCAGGTCCTGGATCATCTTCAACTCCATATCGCTATAACGCCTATCCCAAATACGCAAACTGGGCCGACGCAAGGTTTGAAAAATGTTTAATAAAAAATAATGAAAAGGCTGTCCGTTTATTTTGACAAAAGCCAAAATGAGGGCGAACCCACCGACTAAACATAATAAAAAAATAAACAAAGCCGTATCAGCCAACTTGTAAGCAACAAAAATAATCAGAGCAGCCGTCAATAGAATAACAAACTGACGCGTCGTTACCGGACCGATAATTTTATCCTCTACATCGATAAATTGTGGCACGACAAATTGTTCCATGATTTTAAAAGTTGAGTTAAGCCAAAAATTTATTTTTGATTTACGAAACCCGCCAAATTTTCAAGATTTGTTTATAAATATTAAATCTCTTTCTCCATTTTTATAATCAAACTTATCTCTTCCGGAGTCAGATTGTCGGTTTTGCGATTGATAGTTAAAATGTTTTTACCTTGATTAAAACTGTCGCAAATTTGTTCTAAATAATCTCTATATAACGGACTTTTTTGCCAAGCTTCCAAAGCTTGCAGATACAGTAAAAAAGATTCTTCTTTGAGATTGGTAAATTTTTGTTGTAATCTGGAAACGGCCTGCTCGGAAACGGAGGCTAAGTGTCGCAAATCATTGACGGTAAAATTCCTAATTTCTTCCACCGGACCTATAACTGTGTTTTTCGGGGGCAAGATATCCCCTCTCGTCGGGCCGATTTTATTTTCCTTATTTTTTACTAGTTGAGAAATGACATTTACCGTTTTTTCTTCTTTTTCAAGCAAATCATCCAGTGATTTTATTTCTTTTACTTCTTTTTTAAAAGGCGGTTTGTGGACAAAAGCGTTAAACGGAGAGGAGGGTGACGGTAGTGTTTCTCCTTCTTTCATCGGCAAAACATTTTTCAAAGGAGCTATTCTTTTGAGCGGTCCGGATGTTTCATTCTTCTCTTCGCTCATCAACAATATTTTCTGTTTAGCCAGATTTAAAAGTTCTTTTAGTTGTTCTTTTTTGAAATCAGCCCCGCCCAAATATACCGGCTGTGTCAAAACGTCACTTATCTGCTCTTCACTTTTAATATCTTTCAAAAAAAGTATTAGGTTATTTTTCAAATTAGTAAAAGCCTGATCCGAAGCTTTGAAAGAAAGGCTTTGTAAAATTTCCTCAGCTTCTTTTTCCCTCTTGTTGAAACTACCGGGTAAAATATTTTTTAGATCTTCATCTTCAAGAGGGCTTTTAATATCGTCTTTATCCAGTATCGCTTTTTCTTCTTTTTTTACAAGTAAAGAAGGCTCTTTTTTTGAATTAACAACACTGTTCAAAACAGGTGTTTTTTTGTTTTTTAAATCAGACAGCTTCATTTTCGCAAATGTACCGTCTTTCTTTTTTACTAAAATTGTTTTTTCCTCTTTCATATTATTGCGAAAAATCAAACATTTGTTCGGCGGCTTTTTTTACCTCTTCGTCGGTTAATTTATCCAAAGCTTCTTTATCTACATAACCGGAATTTAACATCATTTCTCTGAGCAATGTCGGATTTGAGAAAGCCTCTTCTTTATTCACGGGCTTATCATTATCATGAACAACCACTTGCAAATTCATCGCCTCTTTAAAATCGTCGGAATTAAATATTTCTTGACTAATGTACAATAACTCCTCATCTGACAAACTGTCCAATAATTCTTTTTCCACGCCCGAGGAAAGCAAGAGCAGTCTTATTTGTTCCGGATTTTGAAAAACCTCTTCAATATTAAAATTTTCCATTTCTCCTTGCTCTATAGATTTAACCCAGCTTTCCAAATTTTGAATAGGTAAAGAATCAAAACTTTGCTTATCACAAGCCGCACCTTCGGCGCAAAGCGGATTTTTCCCTTGCAAAATTTCATCTTTATCTCCAACCCCGTCACCATCAGTGTCACTGAGATAAGCGCTAGTGCCATAAATATATATTTCTTCAAAATCAGTCAATCCGTCTCTGTCAGTATCTCTATAATGCAACGCCTCTACCGGATCGCTAAATTTTTCTTTTATCAAAACATCCGGTATAACATTGCTCAAAGCATAAGGACGATAAAGGTTCGCCCTAATCTGAAAAAAACTTATTATCAAAAATAAGACGGCAAAAATAAACAAAAACGCAAAACCGAGTTTTTGCTCCAAAGTCAACCCTGTTTTTATGGGATTTTCGTCCATATTTAGATAAATTTTCTACTTTTTCATTATACCATTTTTTGCTTTTTGGGGATAGTGGATAAGTGGCGTTGGACTTCAGACTACGGACTACAGACCGAAGACTAAAAACAAAAAACTCGCCGTTTTAAAGCGAGTTTATCATTGTAAAAAGTTTTATCCAGTCTTCAACCGATAGTTCCTGCGCGCGGACATTGCTCAAAAAACCCATTTTTTCAAAAGCCATGTCTATTGTTTCCTTGCTTTTCTTCCCTAAATAATTTTTTAAATTTTTTATCAATAATTTACGTTTATTGATAAATCCGGCTTTAATAAAATTAAAAAACTCTTTTTCATTTATTTCGGGTAAATCTTTTTTTAAAGTTATTTTGATAACCGCTGAGTCAACTTTTGGCTCGGGATAAAAATTATTTTTGGATACGATAGCCACTATTTCCGGTTCGCCGTAAAATTGTACTGACAAGCCTAAAACCGACAAATCTCCTGGTTTGGCGCAAATTCGCTCCCCCACTTCTTTTTGCACCATGATAACCATATTTTCCGGTTTATTTTCTTGTTCCAAAAAAAACCTAATCACTTGCGAAGTTATCTGATAAGGCAAATTCGCGATAACTTTATATTTTTTTAAGTTAAAATCTTTATTGTATAAAACATTGCCCCAAATAATTTCTAAATTCTTGTGTTCTTTTAATCTTTCCTCCCAATACGGTTGAATTTTCTTTTCAATTTCATAAGCCAACACTTTGCCAGCTTTTTGACTAATTGGCAAGGTCAAAACCCCGAAACCCGGACCGACTTCTACCACTGTATTTTTTTTGTTTATCTCCCCGGCTTCAATCATTTTTTCTATAACCTCTTCGTTTAATAAAAAATTTTGCCCGTATTGTTTACTCGGACGCAAACCATATTTTTGGCATAGGTGTTGGAGATAATCGGGGTTAAACAATTTTTCCATATTTCACATAATAATTGAGATATCGACAATTCCAAGTAATCAAATTTATTTTTTTATATTCTATAATTCTCGGTTTTTTCCAATATTTTCCTTCGGCATCTATATGTTTAACTTCTACGGCATCTTTCCCAATTCTCGCCAATATCCCCAAAATAAAAATGTCTTTTTGTTCGTTTTCAATAATAACTGAACCGTAATGCTTTTTGATTTGTTCAAAAATCTCTTGCATGGAACCGAGTTTGATTTTATTTTTTATTTTTTTGAGTTGCCCTTCCTTTTTCATCATTTTCAAAGCAAAATCACGACTTTTACTGGTATAAATTCTTTTGACAAATTTTTTATTTATCACGGTATAGCCGTCTATTTGCATTTCTCTCTCATTAGCTATTAACAAAAAATCTTTATTTTCCGCCAATAAAAGACCGTCGGTATTATAATTTCCATGACCTTTTGCTCTTTGGACTCTAATTAATCGATTTAGATATTTTTTCATATTTTAAATATTTATTTCAATCCCGCTTCAGTATACCTGTTACTTGCGTTCCACATCAACCAACCGGCATCGGCATATTTTTCAACAACTTCTATTTGCGCGCGGATTTTTTTTGCATCGTAAACTGCCCCCAAATCAAAGGCTTGTATCCACGGCCTAACTTTTGCTCTTTTACCTTCAAATTTTGGCATTCCGAGTTTCATCCCGTTTTCAAAAACCGCATATGGATTGGCTGCCGGATTACTTAACCCGAGATGCCCGGACGGATAATGAGATGGATACATCATCGGACAAATATAATCAACTTGATCAACCGCATCTGCTATTCGCTGACCGATAGCCATATCATCTGCCCCCTTTTTTTCCATAGTAAATCCGAAAAAGTCCAGAGAGATCCAAACCGGCTCATGACTCAGATGAGTGTCTAAATAACGGAAAAATTCTCCCATTACTTCGTATTTCTTTTTACTTTCATCATCATAGAGGGTATTGCTCATATTGCCATCTGACGGAAAACGCACATAATCAAAATTTATTTCATCAAATCCGAGTTTGATAGCTTCTTTGGCAATATCCAAATTATATTTCCAAACTTCTTTTTTAGTCGGATCTACCCAAGAGAGACCTTTGTGATCATACCAAAGCCCGCCACTTTTACTTTTTATCGCCCATTGTGGTTTTTTTTGCGCTAACACCGGATCCTGAAATACTGTTTGTCTGGCAATCACATATATTTTTTCCGCGTGTAATTTTTCAATCAATTTTTTAACATCCCCCAGTCTATTATCTTTATTTTTCAAATCAACAACCAGCGGAACTTGACTATCATAAAGCACCAAACCGCTATAATCTTTGATATCAATCACTACCGCATTGAGCTCGGTACGTTTAATCAAATCAATAATTTGAGCCATCTTTTTTGAGCTACCGGCTGAATAAGCCGTCAAGTATAGACCCTTGACAAAAATAAGAGGGTTCTTTGCGCCAACCACCCAAGTGGGACGATTTACCTTCACAGACAACATTGAAAAAGTCAGATTATTGATATAAAGACCGGAGGTATAGGAAAAAAGTAGAATAAAAAAAGCGCTAAATAAAGCCAAAATACTAACTATTGTCCAACAAAAAGCCGTCGTCGGAAAAGTTTTGAATAATATTTTTAAATCACCTTGGCGAACTATACTACAAACACCGTTTTCCACTTCAACAATGGTCGTAGGTTTTACTATCGGAATCTGACCGCCATCTACCAAAATATCCGGTTTTAAAATCTGCGCGGAAAAAATATTTTCCGCTTCCAGAGAATTATATATATTATTTTGTCCGGAAATATTAGCCGATGTCGCCACTAACGGACAGCCGAGTCTGTTGGTAATTTCTTTTAACCATTTGTCAGCACTAACTCTAACCGCCAATTTTCCGGATTGTGAAACCACACCCTGCGGTAGAGCGTTTGGGTTTTTGCAAAGTCCGATGATAGTCAAAGCACCGGGCCAATATTTTTTTGACAATTTTTCAAGCATCTCGTCCCAAACCAAATATTTTTTCGCTTCTTCAATACTACTAACTAAAACTAAAAGCGGTTTGTCGGCTTCTCTTTTTTTTATTTGAAAAATTTTATCCACCGCAAATTTATTTGTCGCATCACAACCCAAACCGTAAGAAGTTTCTGTTGGAAATACAACCGTCCGCCCGGTTTTCAACTGCGCGATAATTTCATCAATTTGATTTTTATTAATCTTTTTCATTTGCTTATTAGTTTACTTGCTTACAAGCTTATTAGCTTTTTTTGATCCATTCTAAATACGCCCTGCTAAACGGCAATAATTCTCCCTCAAGCAAACTTTCAGGATCAGTGGTTTCAAAATCAGTGCGATGATCTTTGGCCATATGATAAGGATGTAGCACATACGAGCGTATTTGATTCCCCCACTCTGCACTTTTGTATTCTCCGCGCAATTCGTTGCGTTCTTTGGCTAGGCGCTCTTCCTCCAACCGGTGCAATTTGGCTTTGAGAATTTTCATTGCCGTTTCTTTGTTTTGTTGTTGTGATCTTTCGTTTTGACAAGAGACGGAAATATTGGTCGGGATATGGACTATCCTGACAGCGCTATATGTAGTATTTACGCTTTGCCCGCCTTTACCACCGCTCATGAAAGTATCTATGCGCAAATCCTCGGGCTTAATCTCAATATTAACTTCTTCATCAAGCTCGGGCATCACTTCCATCAAAGCAAAAGATGTATGGCGCATTTTTTCCGCATCAAAGGGAGAAATACGAACCAACCTATGTACGCCGTGTTCGGATTTGAGATAACCATAAGCGTACCGCCCTTTGATTTCCACGGTTACTGATTTATAACCCGCCTCTTGCCCGCGAGATTCATCCAAAATTCTGGTTTTCCAACCCATATATTCGCTAAACCGTAAAATCATGCGCAGCAACATCTCAGTCCAGTCTTGAGCTTCTGTACCGCCACTGCCGGCATGAAACGCTACTATAGCGTTATTTTTATCATAAGGGCCGTTAAACAACAAATAAAGTTCATATTCGGAAAATTCTTTTTCCAATTCTTCTTGTTGTTTTTCTATTTCTTTTTCCAAAGATGCATCACCGCTGTTTTGCAAATCCAGTAAATCTTTGGCACGCGTCAACAAATTTTCCCATTTTTCCACTTCTTTTTTGATATCTTGATAATCAGATGATATGGCTTGGGCATTTTCCGGGTTGGACCAAAAATCAGGGGCATTCATTTGCTCGGAAAGTTGGGCCATTTTGCGTTTCAGCTCATCAATTTTTAAGAGTTCTATAGCAAACTTTATTTTAGTAGAGAGTTCATTAAGATTAAGCATAAGACTAAAATTAAAACTACGCTTTATTTTTTTATCTTTACAGGCTTTTATTAATTTATTTAATTCTTTATTAATTACTTGAAAAATTAGCAGATATTCAATGACCTTTTCTTTTTGAATTAATTTTCTAACGTAAGCTCTTTTGATCCAAAACTGACTTTCATAAAGAGAACCGCGTGAAAAATAATAAAAACGAATTTTTTCTCCATAATTATACCTACCATATCCTTCAGCAATATTAGCTGCCACAGAATCAACAGCTCTGACAATCTGTCCCCCAATATTATCTTTTGGAAATTTTCCCCACTTTAAAACATCTTCCCAAATATCATCGGCAACTGAAATAGCTTTTTGATAAACACTAATTCTATCTAGCAAAACCTCCTTCATAATTTAATCTTATTCTTAATCTTAATCTTTCGCCCCTTAAAAAATCTTTCCCGTTCCTACAGTTATCAACGTAGTAATCGTAGCAGCAATACTAATTCCCGCCAAAAAATACGACCAGGCACTTTTGAGCGGTATCCCAAAAACAAAGGCAGCCAGTGCGCCGGTATAAGCTCCGGTCCAAGGAATGGGAATGCCGATAAAAATCATCAAACCGATAAGTCCGTATTTTTTATAATCACTGGAAAATTTTTCTTGCGCTCTATCTAAAGCTTTTATCCATTTGGCGGATAAAAATCCGGATTTTTTGTGAACCCAAGCATGAAACTTGCCGGCTAAAAGTAAAATAACCAGGGGCGGAATACTATTGCCGATAATTGATAAGATAAAAACTTTCCAAATCGGTAATTTGTAAGCCAGAATTCCAACCGGAATAGCCAAACGTAATTCCCCCACCGGTGTCATCGCCATTAAAAAAGTAGCGACTTCCGGAGAAAAATATGAAAAAAGATGAACAAAGTTTTGAATCATAATTAAATAGCCAAATATTTTTAAAGGTTTAATTCATTTTATCATAAATTGTAAAAAAATCAAAAACACCCCGACTTTACATCGAGGTGTTTCTTTTTTACTTGGATTATTTTAAGAAAGAGTTGATAGCATCTCTGGTAATAGGACCGTAAAAACCGGTAGCGGTCGGATAAGTGAAGAAACCAAGACCCTTTAATTGAGTTTGAATTTCTCTGACTGTAGCGCTTCGTTCACCATATTTTATCATCTTAATCAAAGTTTCAAGACCTTCGGTTTTAATACTTATCAAATAATCAACAATGGCTTGTCTGGTGATAACACTATAAAAACCGGTATCTGACGAGTAGCTGAAGAAACCCGATTTACGAAGTTCGGTTTGTAGCTCTCTGACTTTTTCGTTTCTTTGACCAAAACTTACGCTGTTTATTAAAGATATGATGGAGGCCTGGTTATTATCCGTAATTACTTTTTGTGCAACCATATCATTGCCTCTATAATTTACCTCATAAATTATAGTTTCTGAAGAATATCCGTATTGGGTAAAAAATTTCACATAAATTTTATTTACCCCTGAGGCACAGATTTCTTTTCCTTCACAAATATCCCATTCTATACTAGGACTATATAATATCTGACTGGCATTTCTAAAATCAGAGAAATTAGAAATAGCAACCCTGGCGGCAGAACCGCCGTTTAAATTGAGCTTGATCAATCTGTTAAAAATATTTTGAGTGTCTCCCTCAATATTTATACTAAAACCACCCGGCGGCGCGACAGGAGGAAGATTAAAACCTACCGGCAAATTAGAGCCTCCTCTGCTATTAATGGTTAAAACAGCTGAAACAAAATTATCTATCACATAATTACTTCCTACAACCGCCAATGATCCTTGCTGAATCTCATATGACCCGATTTTTTCTCCCGGTACTCTGGATAATGCGCCGGTAAAAACAGTAGAAGTGTCGGAAACAGTATATGTAAATACTGGATCAGGTTCTGCGGCAAATTTTGTTTTAGCATCTACAGTAACAGTAACCGGCTTTGCGTTAATATGTAAAATATTGGAGTGACTACTGGAAACATAGTAATCATCTCCGTCAAAATTTACCTCAACTCCTGTGGGATACGAACCTGCGTCAATACCGCTTATACTTATATTATTTAACACGGCTACGCCGTTAACATCGGTGGCAGATGTGCCCACTTCACTTCCGTTGAGTGAAAAAGTAATCACTTTATCACTAACCGCCGGAGTTAAAGTCGCAGTTAAATTTACGGACCCTCCGAAAGTTCCGGTAGTTTGTCCTACCTCCAATGTTGTAGTTCTAAAATAATAGATTGTTATTCTCAGAAAATCAACCGTTCCTGTTCTAACCAAAGTAGCGTGATTATTTGAAGCAACAAGTACCGCTCCAAAGGTTGTGGTATTTATATCCGCAGGAGTCCAAGTTGTCCCCCACAAATCTTCTTGACCGCCGTAAGTTCTGGTAGCAAAAGCTACCGGCCAATTTAAACTTGTTGTCGCTTTATTATCACCCGTAATCACACCATCTTTTAATAAACTAACTATATAATCTCTAACCCTTTGACCGGTTCCATCCGAAGAAGAATATCTTCTAATTTGTAAACTTATACCTTTTATAAAAGCATCTTCGGGAATAGGTATACTACCAAACCTATAATCTGTCCCTCGCAGATAATTGGTAACTCCTCCGCCAGCGGGTATGTCCACAGCTGTTGCAAAAGACTCGTTTATGTTTGTAATATTTTCAGGATTTGTCCAAGCAACAGTACCTATCCCTGTTATATTTTCACCGACCCGCGAGCGTCTGGTTACGGATTCCGCAGAAACTTCAGAAAAAGAAGTTAGAAACACAAAAAGCGACAAAACAAAAATTATGTTATAAAATAATAATCTTCTCATATTTATATTAAAAAATTAAAATAATTGATGAGTTTTTCATCTATTTTTATTATAGCACTTTGCCTTTTTTATTACCAACCGCTTTTTGAACTTGTCAAGTATGGACCCTTGACGGATAAAGCGACCAATATACAAATAATCAATATTCCGCTGTAGCTAGTATAAAAATAATGGTCAAATAAAAAGGCCGTAACTACCAAAACCCAAAGCGGTAAAATTTCTCGGTTATTTTTCCAAATTTCTTTGAAAAACCAGTAAGCCAAGAATAAAATAAATATTACACCGATTATCCCCCATTCAGCCAAAAATAATAAATAAACATTATGAACCGGTTGATAAAACCAAGGTGATAAGCCGGGGTTTTGAATAAAAAGCACATAAACATAATTTCCCGGACCCACACCCAACATCGGATGTTTTTCAAAAATATTTTTGAACTCTCCATATTGTCCAACACGTTCATTAATAGACCTGCTTTCTAGATAATTTTCTGCTGTAACTCTGGATTGCAAAAGAGGTAAATAAATAATGCTCAAAATAACAAATAAAATTATCGGCCAAAAAAGAGGTTGTAAGATTTTCTTACCCTCTCGCCAAAAAATCCACAACAACCCAACAAGTAGCGCTATAATCGCAGCGCGAGAAAAACTAAAAAACAATCCGGCCATTATCAAAAGCTGACCAATAGATAACATGATTTTCTCTTTTTCTTTTTGCGTTTTTTGATAAAGCCAAAAACCCAAGATGAACATTATGCTTAAATAAAACCCAAGATCATTAGGCCAGCCAAAACTGCCATAGGCTCGTAACCAGCGCTCACCACCGCCGGTTTGCAATACTGCAGCCCCGAGATCGCTTTGTTGGTGCAATGCCCACCCCAGCCATTTGGTCGCCCAGGTTCTTTGTATAATAAATTGGGCGGTTCCAATAATCGCTTGCAACACTCCCCCGCTCCAAAGCATCAGAGAAATTTGTTTGAAACTTATTTTATTTAATAAAAGCGTAACAGCAAAACAAGCTCCGCCAAGGAGAAAAAATATTTTCATCTGCGCCAAATCTCTATCTAACGGAACGATAAAAAGATAAACTACCAAAGCTAGTAAAAAAATAGTTGGTCGGACAATTTTCATCAACCTATCTTTTTTATCTTTTACTTGATTTATCTCTGTCCAAAATTTTTTATTCAAAATCAAACGAAAAAAAGTCAAAATTATAACTATCCAAATCAAAATTTCCACCGCGTAGATACTCTCGCTAAACCATTCCATAAAATACCCGCCCAAATAAGCTGGTTTATAAATCAACCTGGTTTGGAAAGGGAGAAGGAATAAAATTATCAACGAAAGATATTTTAATAATTTTGACATATAGCTTAACAAGATAAGCAAGTAAAACATAAATATTTACCAATATTAAAATATTTTAATATTATAATATTTTATTTTTCCACTTTTCATGGTATTCTTTGCGTCGGTCGTTTTCATGAAATTTGAGCATTGTGTCGTCCAAAATAACATTTGGTGCGATTTGTTCTTTGAGTGAAAATTTCAATTTTGTTTTTTGAGCTTCCGCGGCTTGTTTTTCCATCAAATCTCCGTAAGCTTTGCCCCAGGTTTTTTCCAATATTTTTTTAAAAAAACTTTTTATTCTGCCATTTTTAACTTCTTTGATATAAAAAGACAAACTTTCCGGAAAATTTGGTAACAGCTCCGCTAACCAACGGTTTTCTTTGATAATTTTATCACCGATCCTTTGCGGATCATAAAGTGGCAATAAAGTCGCCAGCCAAAAACTCAAATAAATATCTTCCGGCACAACACGAATATTTTTTAAATCCAAATTTTCTTCGTTTAAATAAAAAGATAAACATATTCGATTGCCAGTTTTATTTTTACCCACCCGCAAACCAAAAATAAGTAGAATTATATTGGTTAAAAACCTGACTAACCAAAGACGTTTTTTAGCTGTTACAATAAAAAAATCAATATCGCTATTTTTCTCCGCCGTCCCAAAAGCCACTGAATTACAAACAAATATCGCGCTGATAAAAGGTATTCCGCTAATCTTTTTTGCCGCTTTGCGCGCAATTTTGAGTTTTAATTCACTTTCCAAAAAATGTTGTCTGCGGTTTTCAGTAATATCTCTATCGGGTAAAAAATAATAACCGTATTTCTCTGCTAGAATTTTATTATCTGCCAATTCTTCCAATTTTTCCGATAATAAATTATTGTCGGTTTTCAATTTCCAAAGATAAGAAAAAATTTCCTCTTTAGTTAGAGGATAAGAGAATAGAGAAAAGAAAGACAGGGTTTTGATAATGGCTTTTTGTATTTCGTCCATACTAAAATATAATACCGTAAAATATTAAAATGACCAAGTCCCAACTCAAATAACTCAAAACCCAAAGTTCTGTCATTCCCGCCTCCGAGCGGGAATCCAGTGGTAAACTTGTCTGGATCCCCGCCTTCGCGGGGATGACACTTTGTTTTGGTTTTACCTTTTGAATTTTAAATTTAACAAAATAAACCCGGCAAGAAGCCGGGAATATTTTTAAACTTTACTAGCATCACGCTGTTTATATATGAGCACCTGCTGTCCCCAAGTCAAAAGAGTGGAGAAAAACCAATATAGCGTAAGCCCGGCTGGAAGTGTCGCACCAATAAAAACCGTCATAACTGGCATAAAATAAAGCATTTGTTTGTTCATCATCGCCATCATCTGTTCGTCTTTGGCGCCTTCGCCGGCATTTTTAGGCGGTTGTTTGACTAACATGGCTTTGGTTTGAAAGAATTGAGCTGCTCCGGCCAAAATTGCCAACACCAAACTGGTTTTGGCCATATCAAAAATCCAAAAGGAAATATTGTTAAGTTTACCGGGATTAAAAATAAAAGGATATATATTACTACCCAAATTATCAGAAACCAAACCATCTCGCATCACCATGTAAAGCGCAATAAGAATTGGCAATTGTACAAGCAAAGGCAAACAAGAAGCGAACGGGTTGACTTTATTTTCTTTATAAAGCTGCATAGTCATCATCGCTTGTTTTTGCTGGTCGGTTTTGTATTGCTCCTTGATTTCCTTTATTTTTGGTTGTAAATCTTGAACCGCTTTTTGTGATTTGATAGAAGAAGACATCAGAGGATAAACCGCCGCGCGAACAAGCAGTGTAATCAGTAATATTACCACCCCGATATCGTGTCCGGGAATAATGTTATAAAGAAAAACAAATATATTTAATATAGGCTGATATAAAACGACGTGAAAAAGTTGTGAGAACATAAAATAAAAACTCAAAAGTCAAAACGCAAAAGTCAAAACTTTGGTGTCCCGACTTAGTCGGGACGATTAATTAAAGTTATCTATTCTTCATTTTCTTCTTCTGTCACTGACTCTTCTGCGGACTCTTCACTACTGACTTCTTGGCTTCCACCTTCGTCTTTGACATTTATAGCCCAACCGGTTAGTCGAGAAGCTAAACGAACGTTTTGTCCGCTGCGACCGATAGCCAAAGAAAATTGATCTGTGTTTACCAGAACTTGAGCTGTTTTTGTTTCTTCATCCAAAATTACAGAATTAATTTTGGCCGGCGCCATAGCATTGGTTATGTATACAGTCGGATCGTCATTGTATTTAATAACATCGATTTTTTCACCATTAAGCTCTTCGATGATAGTATTAATACGTCCACCGCGTTGTCCAATACAAGAACCGATAGGGTCAATAGAACTGTCATCGGTAGATACGGCTAGTTTGGTGCGATAACCGGCATCCCTGGCTATTCCTCTTATTTCCACCGAACCTTCGGCAATTTCCGGAATTTCTTGAGTAAAAATTTCACGCACCAAATTTTCATGAGTACGAGATAAAATAATTTCCGGTCCGCGAACGCCCATATTTACTGAAACTACATAAAATTTCATTCTGGCTCCAGGACGATAATGTTCACCGCGAACTTGATGATCGGAAAGCACGATACCGGTTACTTTACCCAAATCCACTAAAACTTTTCTTGTTTCCGCGCGTTGAATAGTACCGATAATTATTTTTCCTTCTTGATCTTTAAAATCACCGAAAACCATATTACGTTCAGCTTCACGGATTTTTTGGATAATCACTTGTTTAGCGGTTTGAGCGGCCATACGACCAAATTCATGCGGAATCTCCAGTGGAATTTCCAAAACATCGCCAAGTTTGGCTTTTTTGTCGTGCTCTTTGGCATCTTTAATCATTATTTCCAATTTCGGATTGAAATGCGGCAAATCAGCGATTTCTTCTTCGGTCAATTCTCTTTCTTCTTCACGGGCTTTTTCGCGACGAGCAAAAAGTTCTTCTTGAGCTTTTTCCAAAACCTCTTCTTCAATATCTTCTACCACAGTTTTGACATCCCACATTTCTACCCCGGCGGTTTCCGGGTCAAATTTTACTTTAATATTTTGTTGCTTATTGCCGAAATCTTTACGATAAGCGGCGGCTAAAGCGGCCTCGATAGTTTCCATCACCACTTCAAAAGAAAGGTTTTTTTCTTCACAAAGGGCTTGAATGGCTTTGACGATTTCTGATGACATACGATGTAAAAATTATAAATTATTAATTTTAAATTTTAAAAATTTGGTTAAGGTATAAAAAAAGCAGCTTTTTATCAAAGTGCTTACGATATTATATTACCATAGTTTAAACATAGTGTCAAGGTCAAAAATTATCAATAACTTTTGCGATTTTTACCCAACAAAATATTAAAATATTTTAATATTATAATATTTATCTTTTACTCTTTTACATTCGCAATTTCCACTTTTCCCTTTGGTGTTTTCCCGGTAATTATAACTTTATCCCCGACCGACATAAACCTGTAAATTTTCTCCGCATTTTCATAAGCAATATTTACACATCCGTGGCTCATAGGTTTGATACCAAATTGATTGTGCCAGAAAGCGCCGTGCAAATAATAACTTTTTTTAAATTCCAGATTCCATTTGGTATTTAAATAACTATAATTTCTGCCGATATAATTTACTGTCGGACGTTTACGTAAAATTTTAAATTCCCCGCTTGGTGTATCCATGCCGATAAGACCGGTAGAAACAGGAGCTTGGCCGACTTGAATGTTATTCAAAAACCACTTCATTTGTTGAGTGTTTTTATCTACTTCCACGTGACGCGGTAAACTCCTATCCGCTTGGCCTTTGAGAGGATTATAACCGTTTTCTACTTCCAAACCGTCGGGATAGGTATCTCCATCAGTATCGGGATTATAAACATCGGTACCCAAAGCAATTTCCAGTTCGTCGGATAGTCCGTCGGAGTCGGTGTCTAAAACTTCCACAGCTAGTAAAGGTAGTGGAAATAATAAACAAATTATTATAATAAATTTACGTAACACAATTTTTAATTTTTAATTTTGTAATTTTTAATTAATTTAAAATTTTCAAATTTCAATGACTAGTTTAGAAAATTAATCATTAAAAATTCAATAAAAATTCTAAATTTTAAATTGAAAATTTTACTTCACTATTATATCACCTCTCCTGTCAGTTCTCCAAATTTCTATTTTTTCTCTTTCCATTCTTCTAAGTACGCGTAAACTGGGATGGCCAAAGTTATTTTTACCCACCGAGATTATCCCGATGTGCGGATTAACCGCAGTTAAAAATTCTTGCCCGCTACTACTATCACTGCCATGATGTCCAACTTTGAGGTAATCACTTTTAAATTCCAGGCAGTTTTCTACAGAATCTTCACAATATTTTTTGATCAGTTCTTTTTCTATTTTTTCCTCCATATCTGCGGTAAAAAATATTGTCGTGGTATTATAAAAAAATTTAAATACCAGTGATTTGTCGTTGTCACCGGTTTTTTCATTGATAAATTCCGGATCAGGGCTGAAAAATTTCAATCGCGCGCCGGATAAAATATAAGCTATCGGTCTTTCAACGATAAAAACCTCTGCTTCTTCTTTTTCTAAATAATTTTCCCAGCTTAAAAAATTCGGGTCTTTTTCTTTTTTTGCGCCATTGATAAAAATATTTTTTACATCATACCGACGTAGCACATCAATGCACCCACCATAATGATCCAGGTCCGGATGGGTAACCAAGAGATAATCTATCTGCCTATCATAAAAAGGTAGATATTGATTTAATTTTCGCAAAATTGTCCTATCCGGACCACAATCTACCAGCATTTTTCCGCCCTGAGGCAAAAAAATCAAGGTCGAATCACCTTGACCAATATTTAAAAAAACCGCCTTAAATTGCGGAGATGAAGTAATGTTGACATACAACCACAAACCAAAAATACAAAAAACAATTGCTAAAAATAAAATTTTTGTTTTAGAAGACACAACAAATAAATTACAAATTCAAACTACTAAATCCTAAATAAATTACAATATCAAAATTCAAAAATCGATTTGGAGCTTGTAATTTTGAATTTAGGGTTTACTTTTTTAATAAAAGTATCTGGTTTATCCAAACTTCACTCTCAAAAATCATTTCTTCTTTTTCTATGGAAAAAGCCAGGTCTTGTAAAGAATCTTTTATTTTTTCCGGGCGATGATAATATGATTTTATTTGAATATCCCCTTCTTTTGTTTTAACCACCGGCGGTTCCTTTTGATTAATGTTGGAAACCAAAAATAAACCGTCCGGTTTGAGTACCCGATAAACTTCGTCAAAAAATATTTTTGGGTCTTTGAGATGAACTACCAAAAAAGCAGCCGTGACTATATCAAAACTTTCATTTTCAAAAGGCAAATTTTCCGCTTCACCGACAACAGTAGTAATTTTTTTATTCTTTCTTTTGAGCACTTCCAATATTTTTTCTGACACGTCCAAAGCCGTGACTTGCGCCCCAGCCAAAGCCAAAGGTAGTGAAACTCGCCCAGTGCCCGCACCTACATCCAATATCTTTTTATCTTTTATCTCCGGGAGTAACGACAAAAATTTACCTTTTTCAAAACTGTTAAGGTATTTTTCTTTTTTATCGTAATCCTCCGCTGCCAAATCATAACCCTCGGCTGAATCTAATATTTTAATTTTTTTCATAAAAAATAAAATCCAAAATATAAAGACTCTCCCCTAGCCCCTCTCTTGAAAAAAAGAGGGGGTTCCCTCCTCTTTCTTAAGAGGAGGGTTAGGGTGGAGTCGATATTAAATATTTTAACTTCTAGATTGTTTGAAAATTAGATTTTAGGATTTTTCGCAATTATTTTAAACAACCCCACATAACACATTAAACAAACCAAAAGCGGTATTTGCCAATTCACTACCGAAAAACTCCAACTTCCGAACTTTTCTCCTATTATTATAACATAACTTAATCCCAAATTGGTAAACCAAGCTAAAACCTGACCAAACGGAAAAAATATAAAGGCCAGTAAGATAGAAATAAAACTTAAAAACATCAAAAAAGGTATAAGCCAAATAATAAGTAAATTGGCCGGAATGGAAAAAATAGAGAAAAAGCCGAAACTGTAGGAGATAAGCGGTAAAGTAAAAATGGTAGCAGCCAAAGTCGGTATAAAATAATCCTTTAATAAAATATCAAATCGGATATATTCCCTCCTGCCCGAGGAGTGGTTTGGGGGTGGTGGGAGAATTTTCTTTTCCAAAAGCGGAGTTAAATAAATCAAACCAACTGTGGCCAAAAAAGAAAGTTGAAAACCCACATCCCAAATCAAAACAAAAGGGTTTAAAGCAGTCAAAAACACAGCCGCATAAACCAGCAAGTTAAACGCCGAACTTTTGCGTCCCAAAAATTGTGCGAAAAGTAAAATAGAACCCATGAGTCCGGCCCGCATCGCCGAAGCGCTGGCGCCGGTAAAAATCACAAAAGCAAAAATTAAAAATAAACAAACCCAAAAAGCTTGCTGACGATAGAATCCTATATAAATAAGCAAGCTCATCAAAATCCAAACAATTATCGTAATATTGTAACCTGATACCGCCACGATGTGTGTAATCCCGGAACGAGCAAAATTGTCTTTTGTTTCCTGATCAAAACCACTCCGCTCCCCATATAGAATTCCGGCTGCCAAAGTGCGCTGTGGTTCACCCCACAGCTGTTGGGTCAAATTATTAACCCGGTTTTTTAATTTTAAAATTCCACCTAAAACTTTATTTCCCTGCCCGGTAGATAATAGTTCTATATTTTGCGGGTAACAAGCGATATAAACATCTTTGACTGCCAAAAATTTTTTATAATTAAAATTTTCCGAATTTTTTACTTCTTTTAATGAACAAGTCAATTGCAGTTCATCGCCATAATTATATTCCGGATAAAGCAAAGTGCGTAAAATAATTTTTCCGTTTATTTTTATTTTTGACCCGTCTTTCCTTTGGAGCTCCCGAGTTTGTAAAATATATTCACGACTATTGGTTTTGACATTTGGCTCATCGCTTACCACTGCGATAATTTCATATTTTCCACCTTGATAAAAAGCCACGTGATTTTCGTCAATTATCGGCATTTTCAATAACACTCGTGCTATACCGAAAATCAAAAATAAAAAAATCAACAAAACAAAACGAAAAATTTTTTTCTCAAAAAATAATATCAGTAAAAAAAGCAAACAAAAAATCATCAAATAAAAATAGAAAAGATAATTTTCATCAAAAGAAAACAATGAAGTAAATCCAGCGCTAAATAAAAAACAAAAACAACACGCCAGTAGCGTCTTGTTTTTGGAGTCTATGATAGAAATTAAGAAGTTTATTATAGACATAAAGACTTTTTCAAGTCCCTTCTCCTTACAAAGGAGAAGGACAGGATGAGGTAATAAAAGATAGTTATAATACTACCTCACCCTAACCCTCTCCTTATAAAGGAGAGGGGTGTAAAAATTCAGGTCCCTTCTCCTTACAAAGGAGAAGGACAGGATGAGGTAATAAAAGATAGT
>Ga0116172_10001125_pt1 | contig 25217 bp, 19 predicted proteins | sample AD_UKC083_MetaG_FD_89799 | JGI IMG/M metagenome (GOLD analysis project Ga0116172, IMG submission 89799) | Active sludge microbial communities of municipal wastewater-treating anaerobic digesters from USA - AD_UKC083_MetaG | ecosystem: Engineered > Bioreactor > Anaerobic > Digestate | place: USA... | reverse complement strand
TACTCGGGGCTGACCCTCCTCCAGATCATCCTCCTCCTGACCGGAGGAATGCCGCTGTTGGATTCGGTCATCACGGCGTTCGGCACGATGGCCACCGGCGGTTTTTCGAACAAGAATGCCAGTATCGCGGCCTACGACTCCGCCTACCTGCAATACGTGATCATCGTCTTCATGTTCCTGGCCGGAGCCAGCTTCACCCTGCACTTCAAAGCCCTCTCCGGCCGGCCACTGTCCTACCTGCGCGATCCCGAATTCCGGTTTTACGGACTGGTCATCCTCGGAACAACGATGTTCATCCTGCTCGACAGATTTCTGGTACAGGGTACCCCGGTTGACGAAGCAGGAGTCAGGGGCACCCTCTTCAGTGTTGTCTCGATCATCACGACAACGGGATTCATCACCGAAAACTACGAACTCTGGCCAATGGCTTCACAGCTCGTTTTGATTCTGCTCATGCTGATCGGGGGATCCACAGGCTCGACATCGGGAGGCATCAAGTGTATCCGGATCCAGATCTCGCTCAAATATATCATTACGGAATTGCGGAAACTGGCACACCAGAGCAGCATCCATCTGGTCCGGCTTGGCCGCACGGCCGTCCCTGAATCGGCCATCCCCAACGTCATCGCCTTTGTGTTGCTGTTTTTGGGCCTCTTTGCCTGTGGCGTCATCATAATATCAACCACCGGTCTTGAGCTGGATGCCGCCATCGGATCGGTCGCGGCAACCCTGGGGAATGTCGGTCCGGGACTGGGGAGTGTCGGACCTGTCTCCAATTTTTCAGACGTGAGCGAACCAGGAAAATGGTTTCTCTCGTTTTTCATGCTTCTGGGCCGACTGGAACTCTGGACGGTTCTCCTCCTTTTCACACGCAGGTTCTGGGTCAGTTGACCACGGCCTGTGTCATTCCCCGGCTCTCCTGGCAAGCCTCATTCTCCGCGTTCTGTCTCTGGACAGGCACGAAAAAGTGCGCTATGCTCACCATGTATCCACCACAGCAAGGAGAAGCCTGTATGTCCTTTATCAAGCGCTTTGTCGTCATCATGATTGCCCTCCTCTCCGTCGCCGGTTTCTTCCTCATCGGAAAGATCAGCGATGGCGTCATCAACCAGGGGCAGTTCCTGCTCTACGTGCTCGTTCCGATGATCGTCGGAGTCGTGCTCGCCTACAGTATCCTCGATACCAAAAAGAGCGCCGGACTCCTGGCCTTTGGTGTTGTGGCCGGCGGGATCTTCGTCTGGCTGGCCATCATCGATCCAAAATTTGCAGGAAACACGCTCACCTGGGTCTGGACACTGACAGGCATCGGTGCCGCTGCCGGGTTCCTGCTCTACCTCTTCCAGATCAAGGACTGAAAATCTCACGGCCGGCCGCAAGGCCGGCCGACGTGTTGTACCACATTCCCGGAAGTCACGGGCGGGAGGTTGTTCCCCAAAAAAACCATGCTCAGATCGCCCCGCCCCCAAGAAGGACCAGGCTGCGCACAACGGACTCAAGAAGACGGGCACCGGCGTCATCCGCGGACCGGCTCTTCCCGATTGTCTTGAGAATGACCCATTCGCCCGCGGCGTTCGAGTCGGCAGGCGCCTCGACCAGGGCCATCCGCAGGAGGACCCGGCGGCCCTGGACGGTGACGGTCCCGTGGACACGAATCACGCGATACCCGTTGACAAGGCCCTCCTGTGTATCGATCCCGGATGCCCGCAAGCCCTCCATGACTCTCAGCGCGTATTCACGCTGCATCACCTCGAGAACAATCGTCCGATCAAGATTGTTCCCGATCCGGATTGTCCCCCGCTCTTCATCCCGCCCCTGCTCAACGGAGAAGAAGGCCGGGTAGGCCAGGCTGAAGCGCCCCCCGGCATCGCTCAACATCCGGGCAGGACCCTTTTCAGGAATGATGACCGAAAACACAAGGGCATACAGCTGGGCCGCAAAGGCGGCCACCAGAAGTACCCCGGTCAGGCGCACAGCCAGGCGGATCCGCCGGGGATGGGTCCCGCCTCCGAAGAGGACGATCGGGCGCACAAGAAACCCGAGGAAGAGCCCGGCCACGAACCCGCCCAGGTGGGCCCAGTGATCGATCCCGCTGTATGAAACCCCGATCACGACATTGATGCCGATGATCATGGCCAGATTGGAGAGAAAGCTCCGTCTGAAGCGGGGGTCAAGCCTGTTGCGGTAATGCAGGGTAAAGGCCGCCAGGAGCCCCAAAAACCCCGTGATCCCTCCCGATGCACCGACCGAGAGCGAAGCATTGGCCAGCCAGCTGGCCAGGGCCGAGACTGTGGCTGTCAGGACAAAGACCAGGGTCAACCGGCTCCGCCCGTAGACCCGTTCGACGAAGCGGCCCAGGATCCAGAAACTGTACCCGTTGACAATGATGTGCATCATGTTACCGTGCAAGAAATTGGCTGTCACAAGACGCCAAATCTCGCCCCGCTCGACAAAGGGAGCATAATTGCCACCCAGCGCAATCAAGACCCCGGGCTTTTCGGCCCCGCCCATGAGGAGCTCAAGGAGAAACAGGGCTCCGAACCCGATCATGAATACGAGAATCATGTCCAGCCGGTCCAGGAGGCAGTCACCCCTGACCGGTTCTGCTTGAGGCCGGGCTTCCTCTTCCACCCGGTACTGATCCGGGCCCAGTTCAATCTCGCTCATCGCTCCTCCCTCCGCATCCCACACAAAAATAACAAAATCCCCCTGAACTCTGGAGGGTTCCGCCGGGTATTGATCGTATTGCCGGTAAGCCTCCCGCTCTGTAGTTTGATATGGAAGCAGAGACTCAATCAAACGGGATGGCGCCGGTGGACAACGAAGCAAGTGATGCCGAGGTTCTTGCGCATGTCAGTCAGGGGGACTCTGCCATGTTCCGTGTCATCGTCGATCGTCATGCACGCAGACTCCACGCCTGGGCCTGGCGCTACACCTCATCGGATGAGGATGCCGAAGAGCTGGTCCAGGAAACCCTGCTCCGGGCCTTCCGCTCGGCCGACAAATACGATCCGTCCCGGCCCTTCGTGCCCTGGCTCTTTACCATTCTCGCCAATCTCTGCCACAACTGGCACAAGAGCCGGCGCGCGGCATCCTCCCTCGACCGGGAATCCGATGATGGCGGAAAGCTCCTCGACACCCTGCCCTCCGCCGGCACCGGACCCGAAAGCGCCACGCTCGACAACGAGACGGTGTCCGAGGTCCGTGCCGCCGTCAACGCCCTTGACGAAACCTATCGTCCGGTTTTTCTTCTCTACTATTTTGAGGAGTTCTCCCTGGCCGAGATCGCCAGGACCATCGGGATTCCGGTCGGAACCGTCAAATCCCGTCTGCACAATGGCGGAAAGAAACTGGCTGAACTGCTCGCAAGGAGGGCTGCGCCATGACCCACACCACGGCCCGTCGCCTGATCCTCGAGAGCGCACTCCGGGAAAAACTTCAGCCCAGGGATGCGACTGCCCTGCATGACCATTGTGCAGCCTGCCCGGCCTGCCAGCGCTTCTTGGCCAGCATACAGGCCAACGGGCGGGCCATCCTTCCGGTTCCCGAACCCCGTCCTTCCTTCGAATCCGATCTCTTCGACTCGATCATGCACCGGAGTGCGCAACCAACCCGGGTGTCCGTTCCTCCGCCCCGTCGCTTACCGGGATTCCGGTCGGCCCTGGCGGTGGCTGCATCCATTCCGGCGATTCTCGTCTCCTTTTTGCTGACGAGGGGAGTCCTCTCCCCGGACGCCTTGCCGCCGGCCCACCGGACGGTGGTCTCTGCTGAACAACCGGCCGACCCGGCGACCCTGACCATCGCCCGGGAGACGAGCCTGCCGGCTTCGGAGATTACCCTTTCGATCGAGCAGGGAACCCGGCAGATCCCCATTCCGCCAGTGCAGTCCCGCAAACAGGAACCCTCGCGGGAATCAGCCAAAAGAGATATCGCCGATCAGGACGCGGCCCTTGGCGCAAACCTGCCACGACCTTCTCTCGCGCGGAGGGAGGACGCAACGACTGCTGAAGCCGAGATTCTCCAGTCCCGGACAGGAATCACCGCTGACAGTCTCGCGAAAGCAAAGACCGACAAACTTCAGCCCGGCGCAAAACTCTCTCTGAACATGGAAGAGTCGAAAACAGCCGAGACAGGAAAGGGCACCTCCGAAAGAGCCGCTGCGCCGGACAGGAAGGCAACAGCCGAAAAAAAATCGGCCCTGCGCGCGACTACGGACGATGCGACACCGACCCTTTTCAGGTACCAGCCCACAGCCCGCCTGCATGTCGAGGTTCCCGATCAGGATGCGGCCCGAAGGATCCAGGAACACCGCCAGCGCCTCGAGCAACTGATGACCGGTCTCATGCCGGAAGGCACAAGCATCTCGATCCATCCCGTCGTCAAGACCGGTCGGGCGGCTCTCAAACGCGAGGTTCCGCTCCCGGAGTCAGCGCCGGATCCCTGGAAAACCATCGTCCTCATTCTCTGGTTGGTCTTCGAGGCCGGAGTCCGCATCCTGAACATCATCGCGGGCTCGGCCCGTCGCTCGCCCGGACTTGGCCGGTTTGACACGGCCCTCGGGGCCATTTTGGGAACGCTCTGGCTCCCGGTGATTCTTGTCCGTCTCGTCTCCACCCCGCCCGCGGATCAGCGCTCCAGTTCACCCGAGAGATAATGTTCCCGACAGAGAGCAATATAGCTCTCGTTCCCGCCGATCTGTACCTGCTCACCCTGGCGGACAATCCGGCCGTCCACGATCCGTGCGTTCATCGTGGCTTTGCGCCCGCACCAGCAAACCGTCTTCAATTCCTCGATGGCATCCGCCCATGCCAGGAGCCAGGTACTCCCCTCGAAAAGCTGGCCCATAAAGTCGGTCCGCAGCCCGTAGCAGATGACCGGAATCTTCTCGTCATTCACGATGTGGACAATGTCTTCAACCTGGGTCTTGGTGAGGAATTGCGCTTCATCCACGAGGAGACAGTGGACAGCGGCCCCCAGTGCCTCCCGTGTCTCCCGATAGAGTTTCCGAAAATCGCTTGAGACCCCATAGGGAATGGCATTTTTGTGGATACCGGCACGGGAGGCAACACACTCCCGCCCGAAGCGGGTGTCCAGCTCCGAATTGAAGATCAGTGCCTTCATGCCCCGTTCATCGTAGTTATAGGCAACCTTGAGGAGATCCAGTGACTTTCCCGCTCCCATTGCAGAATATCGAAAATAGAGTTTGGCCATTACACACCATCCCTTTCCGGCGCCGCGGGAGAGACAAGACCCTCGTCACGATCGTCCCTGTATACCATACAACGCTGGTCAGCATACTTTCCTGCCATCCAGACAAGCCTGCACTGCTTTTTGCTTTTCTGCGGAACCCATAAAAATCAGCACATCCCCCGCATCCAAAACCGCATCCGTGTATGCTGTCAGAATGCATGATTATATCCGAATGAAAAAATGCTGCCGATTGTACTTGGCCCGTTGCCGAGGTTGAAACCAAAATCAAACCGCATCATGGCCGGATTGAGGCTGGGGATCGAGAGGCGCAGGCCCAGACCAATCGCAGGGTAGAAGCGGACATCGGCCAGGCGACGTTCGTGATTGAACCAGCAGGCACCCAGGTCATAAAACGCAGCAAAAGCGATCCAGGGATTCTCGATAAACGGAAGCGGATCGAAGCGGTACTCGACATTGAATACGACCCTGCGGTCGCCTTCAAACCTGTTTGAAACATACCCCCGCAGCCCCTTGTCCGAACCGAGGCTGAGAAGGGAATCATTCTCCAACCGTTCTCCGATAGATGTCTCAGCCCGCAAGGAGAGGGTCCCAAGAGGGAGATTGCGGATGTGATGCACATAGCGCAGGGTTGTCACCATGTCACGTTGGCCCAGGCCGGCCACAAAATCGGACGAAAAACTCGCCATAACCATCGAAATGTGATTATCGCCGATCATGGCCGTATTGGAAAGGGTGATCGTGGAATACCAGCCGTTCTCGTCAGAGCCCCAAAACGTCCTGGACGCGGAAAGCGTGGTGCGGATGGAAGTCCCGAGGGCCAGGTCCTCGATCCGGCCGTAATTGTTGAGATTGCGGATACGGACGAAGCGGTGGTTGTTGGCATCCAGGAGAAGACCGAGCTTGTGGCGGGTCGAATCCTCATTCATCACCTGGCTGCGGAAGGCATCCGCATACTCGGCCGGAAGCCCGTCATAGCCACGGTAGCGGTTTTGTTCATTCCGTACATACAGACCGATGTTGAATTTGTTGGTGTACCCGAAGGAACGGATCAGGGCGTTTTCCAGCACATAGCTCTTGTCGTAGTACTTGCGGGGCAGAAAGACGCCGGGCGCAACCTCGACCTCCTTGATCCGGTCGCCTTCGTTCTTGATGACATATTCATCATCGTACTGGAAGGACGTCTGCCAGCCCCATTTTTCACTGCGCGCATAAAGTGGCCGGATCAGGTAGAGTTCGATTCCTTCCCCGACCTTGTTTCCGTCGTGATCGTAATAGAACCCGACCCGCTCGAAGAACCTCCAGCGGCTCCCGAAGAGCCTGGGCTCGTCGAAATGCTGGCGCCAGCGGTTGAAAAATGTATCCCGATCCAGTTCCAGTTCGAGGGAGAGGTTCCGTCCCAAAAAGTTCCGTTCACCCCATTTGAAGTTGTAGCGCGTCACACCACCGGAGGATTCCAGTTTGATATTGAAATACAGGCTCCAGATATCCCTGACCTCGACGAAAACATCGACCTGGCCGGGTTCTCCCGGAACCGGGACCGCCCGCGTCCGCTCCACAACGCAGATGTTGAGCTTGCGCAGATTCCTCTCGCTTTCGTCCACAAGATCCTGGTTGTACGGCTCTCCCTCGTCATAGAGGAGTTCGTTGCGGATCGTCGCCTCGGCTGTCCGTGCATGGAAGGCATTGGCCACATCGAAAAAAAAATTCTTGTCTTCGGGAAACACCTCTTTGACCCGGATGTGGATTTTCCGGACAAGGCTGTTCGGAGGAACTTCGCCAGCATTGGTGGATACGGTCGTGAGTGAAAACAGTCTGCCCGCCCCAAGGATCAAAACAACAGCCGCAACCAGTACTCTCCGCATCTTCACCTGACTGACCCTGTCCTCTCCCGAGTTTCGCTGGAAGGAGAGTATAGCATGGATTCCTCCAAAGAAAAAGCGGGGTTTTCACGGGGGGTGGCCTGAAAATCGTCCCTGCTCCAGACTTGTTTTTCTTTCATGATGTGGCCTTCCCTCCCGGGTGCAGTACCCGCAAGAGGACAGGATTCCCATTACTTATTCATGATATTTACCGTTTTCACCGGACATCCGCCATCTTCAGGATTGACAGGTTGTCCCCCGTCACGCATACTGGCCACTGTCGCGCCAACCCTGGTCATGGAGGATGGATGAGACTGCGATACGCTCTGCTTGGCATCCTGGCCGGACTCAGCCTGAACATCCATGGCGGGGAACTCCTGACCGGGACCGGGGAATCCATGGATCTCAGGGGTATCGACCTCGAATCCGCGCCGGTCCCCCTGACGGGCTTTTGGCAGTGCCGTCCGCTAGCACCCGAGCCCGGCCCCTGGCGCCCGGCCCGACTCCCGGCCCTCTTTTCCGAACTCGACCTGCCCGGTGACGGATTGGTCGAATTTTCCCTTGTCTTGCAACTGGACCCAAAAATGGAATTTGTCGGTTTCCTGATTCCCGTCCTCCATTCGGCACACACACTGCTTCTGGATCGGGAAATCGTGCTGAATCGGGGAGCGCCAGGGCCGTCAGCCGACAGGACTGTCCATCATTGGGAGCCGGGTTCTGTCATCCATCCCGTCAAGAACGGCCGGATGGAGATCACCCTCCGTGTCGCCAACTGGGGGTACTACAAGGGCGGGATCCCCGCACCACTCCTCGTGGGCTCAACCGCAGTCATCACATCCAGAGAGACGGCACGCAGCCGGTACGAAGCCTTCCTGACGGGGAGTCTGATCATGATCGGACTCTATCAACTGGGTGCCTTCATCCTCCGTCGCCGCGAACTGGCCCCCCTGTTTTTCTCCCTCTTCTGCCTCCTGATCGCTCTCCGGATTCTTGTCACGGGGGAACACAGGATCCACCAAATCCTTTCCGGGATGTCCTGGGATCTCGAATACCGGATCTTCATGTTGACCCAGACGCTGGGTGTGCTCTCCTTTCTCGGATTCATCACCGCAGTCTACGGAAACGCTGTCCTCAAGCGGACAATCCGGTTCACAAGACGGTTCTTCGAAACCGCCTCGTTGTTCTGCCTTCTGGCACCGACAGCACTGATCTGCCGCTCTGGGATTGTCCTGGATGCCGCCACCATCGGAGTCCTGGGACTGACCCTTGCCATTATTGTCAGGGCCCTCCAACAAAAACGCGACGGCAGTCTGATCATGCTCTCGGGATTCCTGGTTCTCGCCGTGACGATCGTCCACGACATCATCGTTGAAAACACCGTCGAGCATGACACCCTCCTGATCCTCCCGCTCGGACTCTTTCTCTTTGTCCTCTCGCAGGCATGGCTCCTCGCCTTCCGGTTTTCCCGTGCGTTCACCATCGTCGAGGATCTGACAAAAAATCTCGAGAGCAAGGTCCTGGATCGCACGGCAGAGCTTGAAAAGGAGCGGAACCGCCTGCACCAGCACGGCGAGCGGCTGAAAAAAGAATTGGAGATGGCCAGGACGATCCAGATGCAGATGATTCCGACAGCCAGCCCCTCGCCTGCGATCGCGTTCTTCTATCAGCCCATGGAAGAGGTCGGCGGAGACTTTTTCGATTTCATTCCCCTCGAGGATGGATCCCTGGGTGTCCTCGTCTCCGATGTCTCCGGCCATGGCGTGCCGGCTGCCCTGATCACCTCCATGATCAAAAGCCATTTCCAGCAGGCTGGCTGCAAGGCCGGAACACCCGGCAGCGTTCTCCATGACCTGAACGGACAGATCAGCCAGCGCACCGGCGGAAATTTTGTGACCGCCTTTTACGGAATCCTGGATCCCGGGCGAAGGAAAATGACCTGGGCCTCCGCCGGACACAATCAACCCCTGATCATCAGTCCACGGGACGGAGTCCGGACGCTCGACAGCGGGATCAGGCGCCTGCCCCTTGCGGTCTTGCACAACAGCGAGCTTCCCTCCCCGGACGGGTACTGGATGGACAACACAGTCCAGCTTCCTTCAAACGGGAAAATCCTGCTCTATACGGACGGGCTTGTTGAAGCCGTCAAGATCGACGGGAGTTCGGACGGAGATTTCGAAACCCTCGCACTCTCCGATACCCTCAAGCACCTGGCAGCGAGTCCCGCGCATGAATGCGTTCAAGGCCTTGTTCGCGCCCTGCAAGATTTCCGCGGGGCCGAAACGTTTGACGACGATGTGTGCATCATCTGTATCGATACCTGACCCGAGGAGAATCCCGTGGCCCTGACAGCAATCCCGCAACCCTATGCAAACGGTTTTCAAGATCCTGATGAACTCTGCCTTTCGTACACCCGTTTCGGTGACGGGAGCGGGAGTCTCGCCCTGACCCGTGCCGATTTTGCCCGTCTCTCCGGCCGCGCGGCCAGCCTGCTGGCAAAGCATGAGTGCCACCATGGCACACGGATCCTTCACTGCTTCGGGGACAATGACTGGATGGATCCGGTCTTCCGCATGGGTGCCGCCATGCTCGGGGCGATCCCCGTCGCCATCAACTGGCAAGCCGACTCGCTGGAACAGATTGTCTACAAGTTCGAAAAGCCACGGGCCTCGGCCATCGTCTTCAACGAGAGTTTCGACACCGAACTCCGCGCCAACCTGATCTCCCGGCTCGGGACGGCGGTCTGCATCGATACCCGGGAGATTCTCGAAGAAACGGAACTGCCGCAGCCCGAGGGGTACCGGACAGTGCCCGGGGACACCCGCCTGATCGTCTTTACCTCCGGAACAACGGGGAACCCCAAGGGGGTCATGCTGACTTGGGAGAATTACGCGGCCAATGCAGCGGCTCTCGAGGATATGCTCGCGATACGACCGGAAGACCCCCTGGACCTTGTCGTCGTCAATCCGCTCCACCACACAAATTCTTCCGCCATTACCGATTGGGGCCTGCGCCGGGCCAACACCAGAATCCATCTCTTTTCTCGCTATTCGACACCATGGTGGAAAGCGCTCCAGGAAATCGCCGACATGGCACCCGGCAGGGTGGTGGCCCCGGTTGTTGCCCGCCATTTTGACTTTCTTGAGGAACTCGCCGGCTCAGGCCGCCTGGGCACTGATCCCGCGGATCTGGCCGAATCCTTTTCGAAAATCGATTTCCTGATCGGTTCAGCTCCGGTCGGGCCGACGACAGTCGAACGGGTCCAACGGCTCACGGGAAGGCTCCCGGTCGTCCGATTCGGGTCGACCGAGACCTGTCTCCAGGTTCTTGGCACACCGGTCGCCCTTGCGCCCGGGCACCGGCTCCGGATCTTTGCCGATGGCTGGGAACACCGGCGGAATGATGTCCCCGAGACCGGGTACTGGATAGGACGGGAACATCCCGGCTTGACCGAATGCCGTATTGTCAGGGCGATTGATCCCGGACAGCCCGGTTTCATGGAAGACCTGCCTGACGGGGTCCCGGGATATCTCGTCACCAGGGGAAGAAACCTGATGAAGGGCTACGTCAATGACGATGCCAGGACGGCTGCTGTGTTCAAGGATGGCTGGTATCTCGGACTCGAGGATATCTGTTTCGCGTTGACCGATCCCGCTGACGGGTCCAGAAATTTTTACTGGATGAGCCGGGATTCAGCCCTGATCATCCGCGGTGGCTCGAACTACTCCTGCGAACAGATCAATGAAGAGTTGCGGACATGGACGGTGGCACGCTACGGACTCCATCCCGACGAGTTCATCCTGGCATCCGCCGGAATCAAGATCGGAAGCGAGCACGAGGATGCCTGCTGCGTCACGATCGAGCTTCTCACGGATCATGCCCGCAGTCTTCAAGACGAGATCCAAGGGAGCTTTATTCCTGAATCCCGTGCCCAAGTCTCGAAAGGAGCCAAGCCGGACAGGCTCCGCTTCGCACCGGTTCCGGTCAATTTCAAGGGTGCCATCCTCCTCGCCGAGCTGAAAAAGGCCTGGGAAAACAATCGGGACTGACCGGGTATCTGCCTGACTCCAAGCGGGACAAAGCGTGCTTTTATTGCAAAAAATCAGTATTCCTACGTATTGCGACAGTCCATCTTCCCGGGTATAGTTGGGTATCGAGCGTTGCTGCTCCTGGAGGATTCCTGTCGTTATGGGCGAACAGCACACGGATGTCGGCACCTGCCAACCGAAGTCACGGATGACGCCCGACGGTGAAGCTGTGCTCGCTCTTGCCCGGTCGGTCGAAACCCGCTTGTCCGGCTCGGAAAACGGCTTTCTCGTCCTCGGGCAAGCCTTGGAGAAAATCGTCTGTACCTCGAATGCCCTTCATGACGGAATGGCGCAGCAGTCATCGAGCCTGCGCAGTGGCCAGGGCGCCGATCTCATCAACCGGCTCGAATCGGCTTCCATCATCCCGCTGGACGAGCATGACCGGATCCGGAAGATCCTGGTTGCGGATCTTGAGCTGATCGAGAGAATCTCGGCCGAGATTGCCGATCTGCCCAAGGCAGCGCTCCTCCTCGGTGCCCTTGTCAAGCGGCTGCACATCATTGCCCTCAACTCCCTGATCACGGCAACCCGGGCCGGTTCGGCCGGACAGAGGATCTCGCAATTTGCCGGAGATGTCCGCATGCTCGGCAAGCGGTTGGCCGACCTGAGTGCCGAATTCTCGCTCAGTGCCGAGACAGGCGCCCGGCAGCAGGATATCCGCCGGGATGCCCTCCATGCGAGAATCAGGGAAGAGGATCGGATCGCCGAAGCCGAACAAGCGGCCGCACACCGCACCATGGAAGCCGTCCGCTCTCTGGGCCTGAACGTCCAGACAACTCTGGACCAGGTGGTCGGATATGCGGCCACACTGACAGCACAATCCATGGACATCATTACACATCTTCAGATTCATGATATTGTGCGCCAACGGCTGGAACACATCGTCGAAGCTCTCCGGAATGCGCCTTCGGATCCGGCCGTCCTCGGTCTCCAGCACGCCCAGATGCGTGACACCATCCGGCAACTCAATGCCGCCATCCCCGGAATCACCCGGGCCTTCAGCACGATTGGACAGGCTCTGGATGACCTGCGTGCCAGGCTTGCCGCCGAACAGATGCAGGAGATGCTCCATGCCCTTGACATGATGGGAGAGAGCATTACCGGCCTTGAAGGTCTGGCAAACCATCAGCACACCATCGTTGGCGAAATGACGGCCATGCGCCGTGATCTCTCGGCCATCGGAGAGACAATCGCGGACTTCTCGAACCGGATCCGCTTGGCCAATGACGATCTGCGACTCAAGGCCTTCAACGCCCTGATCATGACAACACACCTGGGCGAACACGGCCGGGGGTTTGGTGTCCTGGCGCGGGAAGTCCAGACCATCTCGGGAGACACAAAAGCATTTGTGGAAAATGTCACGACAACGATCGAGCACATCATCAGGGACTCCACCTCGGCTGGCAGTTCCGGACTGGCCATGGCAGAGCCGCCGCAGTGCGAGCAGCCTGACCGGATCCTGACCCGCCTCAGGGAGATGGTCTCCGGTGGCGTGAACGACTTTCTGGAAGGAACTGCGGCCCTCTCTCTAGCCATCTCGACGGCGATCTCCGGATCATCGGTTCTCGAGTCCCTTGCCCATGACCTCGAATCTGACTGCAGGAGCCTGTCCGAACTCCTGCCCGATGCCCCCCTTGTCGAAACCCACTCGCTGGAAGAAGACATATATACAATGGACAGCGAGCGGGCCATCCACAGGGACTATTTCGGTGAAACCGGTCCCCCGTCCGGAGCCTCTGACGGAAGTGTAGAATTGTTCTGACGTGGTATACAATAACCCGGAGGAATCATGGCAATGAAGAGCAGTGAGAGCATCACCCTGGCTGGAGGAGACTTGACTCTCTATGGAGTCGGTGAGACTTGGAAAAAGATCCGCAGTTTCCTCTCGAACGGGACCCTGCGCTGTCTCGATATCAGCGAAGTCACCGAGTGTGATACCGCCGGGGTCCAGCTCCTTCTGGTTTCGATCTCTGCCCTCAACGAGAGCGGATCACGGGGTGCTGTCCAGGGAAGTTCCCGGGCTGTTACCGAAGCCCTCGAGCGTTGCGGTTTTCCCGGTGCAGTGCTGACCGGTACAGCAGTCTGAAACGGAGGAATCCCGGGATGGGCAAAACAATCATGACATGCGACGACTCGGCAAGCATCCGCCAAATGGTCCGCTTTACCCTGTCGCAGGCCGGCTATGACATTGTCGAGGCCGTCGACGGGCAGGATGCACTCGCAAAACTGGGCACGCAACAAGTCCACCTTTTGATCACGGACCTGAACATGCCGAATATGGACGGGGTGACCCTGATCAAAAGTGTCCGGGCGGACGGCAAATTGCGTTTCATGCCGATCCTCATGCTGACCACGGAGTCCCAGGAGAGCAAGAAACAGGAAGGTCGGGCTGCCGGCGCGACCGGCTGGATCGTCAAACCCTTCAACCCCGAGCAGCTTCTGGCAGTCGTCCGCAAAGTCCTCGGCTAGACTGCCGGCAGTTCAAAGAACGGGAAAAACAATGGCAACCTCAGAAAACTACGTTGAGACCTACCGCCAGGAAGTCGAGGAGCACCTGGTCGTGATCGAAGAAGCCGTCCTCGATCTTGAGGACAATCCCGGAAACCGGGAAGCCCTCAACAGACTCTTCCGCTCCATGCATACCATCAAGGGCTCCGGAGCGATGTTCGGATTTGAAGAGATCGCTGGATTCACCCACCACGTCGAGAGCGTCCTTGACCGCGTCCGTGCCGGGGAAGTAACGATCACGCCGAATCTGATCAATCTTGTCCTTGCATCCAGGGATTTGATCCGGACAATGCTCGTGACCGAGGGTCCCCTTCCTGCTGCGGAGGCTCTTCAGTGCGAGCAGGTCGTTGCCGCCCTCCAGCTTCTCGAAGCCGGTGATGTCGTCCACGTAAGCGCCCCTGCCCCATCGGCAGCGCCCCCGTTACAGGGCAAAGAGAGTACGATCTGGCGGATCCAGTTCCGTCCATCGAAGGAAACATTCTCCAGCGGACTGGATCCGGCGCGCTTGATCGACGAACTCCGCCATCTGGGGAATTGCACCGTTACACCGGACAAGGGCAACCTCCCCGACTTCGGGCATTTTGATCCCGAAATCTGCTATCTCGGCTGGGAGTGTCTTCTGGAGACGACGGCCTCCCTGGACAGCATCAAGGATGTCTTCATCTTCGTTGACGAAGCGAGCGAGGTCTCCATCACACAGATCCATGAAACTCTGGATCCGGAGAATACCGAAAAACCACCGCGTCTGGGGGATATTCTGGTCGAACGGGGCGATGTCACCCCGGCCGCCATCCAGGACGTTCTCTCCAAACAAAAACGGATCGGAGAACTCCTTGTCGCCGAAGGGATTGTCAGCGAAACCGAAGTGGAAGCCGCACTGAGCGAGCAAAAACTGATTGAGCGTCACAAGGCCGGAACCGGCGTCTCGAGCGTCCGTGTCCCGTCAGCCAAGCTGGACAGTCTGATCAATCTTGTCGGAGAGCTGGTGATCGTCCAGGCCAGACTGACCCAGGTTTCGGGTGAACTCGGCATCCCGATCCTGGAACGTCCGGTTGAAGAGATCGAACAGCTGACAGCGGAGCTTCGCGATTGCGTTTTCAACATCCGGATGCTTCCGATCGGAACATCCTTTTCGAAGTTCAGACGACTGGTCCGGGATCTCTCCGTCGAACTCGGAAAAGAGATCCAGCTCGAAACGGCTGGAGAAAACACGGAACTCGACAAGACAGTCATCGAGAAGCTGGACGATCCGCTCATGCATCTCGTCCGGAACAGCATCGACCACGGGATCGAGAAGCCGGATCTGAGAGAGAAACAGGGGAAAGCGCGGATCGGAACGGTTCGGCTCGAAGCGGCCCAGCATGGCGCCCATGTCGTCATCTCGATCTCGGACGACGGAGCCGGTCTTGACCGGGATGCCATCCTGTCACGGGCCGTCGAGCGCGGATTGCTCGAACGCGACATCGAGTACACTGACAAAGAAGTCTTTGCCCAGATCTTCCACCCCGGTTTTTCGACCGCGGCCAAGGTCACGAGTGTTTCTGGGCGTGGCGTGGGAATGGATGTCGTCAAACGGGAGGTTGAAGCGCTTCGTGGATCGATCAACATCTCGAGCGAACGTGGCAAGGGAAGCCGGATCACACTCTCCCTTCCGCTGACACTCGCCATCATTGACGGACTGATGGTCGTGGTCGGGGACTCTCATTACGTCCTCCCCATGGCCTACGTCGAAGAGTGTGTCGAATACGGCCAGGATGACATGGCACGCACCCATGGACGGAACATGATCGCCGTCAGGGGAGATCTCGTCCCCTTTGTCCGGCTCAGGGAATTCTTCTCGGCACCCGGAGACCTGCCTCCGGCCGAACAGATCGTGATCGTCCGGGTCGAAGAATTCCGTGTCGGAATTGCCTGTGACCGGATCGTCGGAAGCCACCAGACAGTCATCAAATCCCTTGGAAAAAGTTACAAGAACGCCGTTGGCGTTTCGGGGGCCACCATCCTTGGAGACGGAAGTGTCGCCCTGATTATTGATATCCCTGCACTTGTCAAACAAACGCTCTCTGACGAGCGGAGCATGGACAGTTGAACCCGCAGCGAATCATGAGGAACCGGAGGAAAAGCATGGTACTGAGCATCATCAACAACAAGGGTGGAACCGGAAAGACAACAACCGCGGTCTCTCTCGCCGCGGCCCTGGCCGCAAACGGCTACAAGACCGTACTGGTCGACCTGGATCCCCAGTCTTCCGCCAGCATCTCTCTCGGAGTCCGGGCCGGCGGGGAGTTTTCAACGGCAGCCGATGTCCTCTTTGCCGGTGAGGATCTGGCCGATGCCCTGCACCCCTCGGGCGTCAAGCTCCTGGACATCGTCCCCGGCGATCCCGAACTGGCGAATACCGACTTGATGCTGGCCGACAATCCCGACCGGGCCTTCGTCCTGGATTCGGCACTGGAGAGTGTCCGCCGGTTTTTCGATTTCATCATCTGTGACTGTCCGCCATCCCTCTCCCTCCTCTCGGTCAATGCCCTGGTCGCCTGTGATGCCTACATCGTTCCGATGACGGCGGAATACCTGGCGCTCGAAGGTCTTGTCGACCTGACCGGAACACTGACCAGGATCGAGGAAGGACTCGGAGTCCGGCCCGAGCTTCTCGGCATCCTCTTCACCATGGTCAATTCCATGACCCACGGCACGAAAGAATACCGTGCCGCGATCTCGGTCATGAAGGCCGTCAAGGAGCGTTTCGGGGATGCCGTCTTCAAGCACATCATCCGCCGGGATGTCCGGCTGGCGGAAGCCCCTGCCGAGGGGAAATGCATCTTTGAATATTCCCCGAAGACCAGGGGAGCCAGGTCATACGAACTCTTTGCCCAGGCCGTTCTCGAACGCTGTTCGCGAAAGGAGGGGTAAGCCGCACACATGGAGCATCCGAAGATCAACCGAACAACCCAGCACGAAAATGGAGAAAAACATGAAATCAAGAATTGACCGCAATATTTTTGCCCGAGGCGCTGAACCTGCGCCCGCCGAACAGCAGCAATCCGTCCGGAGCACATCCGTATCCAGCGGAGTGCTCCAGGAAATCGAAGGCCTCCTGGAAGACATCCGTGCCGGAAAATTGACCTCGCGGGCGGATGCCCGTGGAGCTTCAGGAACGGACCGGGACATCCTGCGGGCCGTCAACGAGATGCTTGACGCTGTCCTTGCGCCACTCAACACGGCGGGGAGCCATTTCGAGCGCATCTCCCATGGCGAGATCCCCTCCAAGATCCAGGACAACTGGAACGGTGATTTCAACTCCATCAAAAGTGCGATCAATCTCTGCATAGATTCGCTGGATGGCCTCTCCGGCGAAGTCCGGCGCATGAGCCAGGAGCATGAACGTGGAGACATCGATGTTGTCATCACTGCCGAAAAATTCCAGGGCGAATACCGTGCCATGGCACAGGGAATCAACGAGATGGTGAATGCCCACATCACGGTCAAGAAAAAAGCCATGGCCTGCATCAGCGAATTCGGCAAAGGGAATTTCGACGCCGAGCTCGAGAAATTTCCCGGAAAAAAGGCTTTCATAAACGATACGATCGAAGGTCTGCGCAAGAACCTCAAGGAATTTGTTGCCGAAGTACACCATATGTCCGATGAACACGACAAGGGTGACATCGATGTCGTAATCCCGGCCGAAAGATTCATGGGAGGATTCCGCACCATGTCCGAGGGTGTCAACCGGATGGTCTTTGGTCATATCACGGTCAAGAAAAAGGCGATGGCCTGCATCAAGGAGTTCGGTGAAGGCAACTTCGAAGCTCCGCTTGAAAAATTCCCCGGTAAAAAAGCATTTATCAATGAGACGATCGAACAGGTCCGTGCCAACCTCAAGGCGCTGATCGCCGATGCCGGCCTTTTGGCCAAGGCTGCGGTCGAAGGGAAGCTCGCCACCCGGGCCGATGCTTCGAAACACAATGGCGATTTCCGCAAGATCGTCCAAGGCGTCAATGACTGCCTCGATGCGGTCATCGGCCCACTGAATGTTGCCGCGAATTATGTGGACAAGATCTCCAAGGGCGAGATCCCGCCCGTCATCACCGACAATTACAATGGAGATTTCAATACCATCAAAAACAACCTCAACACCATGGTTGTCATGATGTCCGATCTCCTCTCCGAAACCGACATCATCATCAAAGCGGCGGCCAATGGCGAGCTGGATACGCGGGCCGATGCCGCCAAATTTGTCGGTGGCTGGAACAAGCTGGTCTCCGGTGTCAACGATACCATCACCAACATCGTCAATCCCCTCAACGTCACGGCTGACTACGTGGACAAGGTCGCACGTGGCATCATCCCGCCAGAAATCACAACGGAATACAAAGGCCAATACAATATCATCAAGAACAACCTGAATTCCATGGTCCGCATGATGTCCGATCTTCTTGCTGAAACCGACATCATCATCAAGGCTGCCGCCAATGGCGAGCTGGATACGCGGGCCGATGCCGCCAAATTTGTCGGTGGCTGGAACAAGCTGGTCTCCGGTGTCAACGATACCATCACCAACATCGTCAATCCTCTCAATGTCACGGCCGACTACGTGGACAAGGTCGCAAAGGGTATCATCCCGCCGGTCATCACGACGGAGTACAAAGGGCAGTACAATATCATCAAGAACAACCTGAACGGCATGGTCGCCATGATGTCCGAGCTCCTCTCCGAAACCGACAAGCTGGTCAAGGCAGCCATCGGCGGACAACTGGCAACGCGGGCCGATGCCGGCCAGTTTGTCGGGGGCTGGAACCAGCTTGTGGACGGAGTCAACAAAACCCTGGACGCGGTCATCGGGCCACTCAATGTCGCCGCGAATTATGTAGACCGGATTTCCAAGGGCGACATCCCGCAACGCATCACAGACAACTATAACGGCGACTTCAACCAGATCAAGAACAACCTGAATGTCCTGATTGACGCCATGAACGAAGTGACAGCCATGGCACAATCGATCGCATCCGGAGACCTCAAGGTCGTTGTCGAAAAACGTTCCAAAAACGACGAACTGATGATTGCCCTCGACCGGATGGTCAAGGAACTGACCGCGATTGCCGTCTCCGTCCAGTCGGCCTCCGATCAGGTTGCAACCGGGAGCCAGGAGATCAGCGCCAGCGCCCAGGAGATGTCGCAGGGTGCGGCTGAACAATCGGCCAGCATCGAAGAGGTCTCCAGTTCCATGGAAGAGATGTCCAGTACGGTTGCCCAGAACGCCGACAATGCCCGACAGACAGCAGCCATCGCCGAAAAAGCCGCTATCGAAGCCCAGGACGGCGGTAAATCGGTTTCCGAAACAGTGCACGCGATGAAGAGCATCGCCGAGAAGATCTCCATCATCCAGGAAATCGCTTCGCAGACCAATATGCTCTCCCTCAACGCGGCCATCGAGGCCGGACGCGCCGGTGAGCACGGCAAGGGATTTGCCGTGGTCGCCGCCGAAGTCCGCAAGCTGGCAGAACGGAGCCAGGCAGCGGCCAAGGAGATTTCCAGTCTCTCGGTCCACAGTGTCGAGATCGCCGAGCGTGCCGGCAAGCTGATCGAGAATATCGTTCCCGGCATCCAGAAAACCGCCGAACTTGTCCAGGAGATCAACGCGTCCAGTGCCGAACAATCCGAAGGAATCAAGCAGGTGACCAAGGCCGTGCAACAGCTCGACCAGGTCATCCAGCAGAATGCGAGCGCGACCGAAGAGATGGCCTCGACCAGCGAAGAGCTCTCCAGTCAGGCCCAGCAACTCAAGGAGGCGGCCGGTTTCTTCAAAGTCGAGAACAGTGGCAGGAGCCAGGTATCCGCTGCCGGCCCGTCCCACGCCAGGGTCTCGGCACACACAACGCACCAGACACAGCATGGTTTCACATCTTCAAAAAAATTCGAGACGAAAACGGCTGAAAAAAAAGGCGGCGTTGATCTTGACATGAGCGATCCCGACGATGCCGAATTCGAACGGTATTGAGGGGGATGGCGATGGACGAAAACAGCATGATGCAGTACCTGACCTTTACGCTGGGCGCGGAGGACTTTGCCCTCTCTATCGCCCAGGTCCGTGAGGTCCTGAATTACACGACGATCACGACGGTTCCCCGCATGCCGGAATTTTTGCGGGGAGTGATCAATCTCCGGGGAAATGTCGTCCCGGTGATCGATCTCCGGCTCAAGCTGGGGATGGAGGCCACGCAACGCACGGCCGACACATGTATCGTGATTGTCGAGATGCAGGTTGAAGGGGATCTTGTCCAGATGGGGGCCTTGGCAGACTCGGTCAAGGAGGTGATCGATCTTGATCGTTCGGACATCATGCCACCACCGAAACTCGGGACAAGCCTTAAAAGCGAGTTCATCCAAGGGATGGCCCGCCAGGACGAGAAATTCCTGATCCTCCTCAACATTGACCGGATCCTGTCGGATGACGAGATGTCCACGGTCAAAACAGCGGGTCATGCCCAGGCCGTCAAGGAAAAGGCATGAGCGTGGAAGCGCACAAAGCGGGCGGGCCACACGGCCCGTCCGCTTCCAGCCATCCGGGCCCGATGCGCCTGACTGACCGGGAGTTCAAGGAATTTGCCGCACTGATCTACGATCGTTGCGGGATCAATCTGGCGCCAATCAAGCTGATCATGCTCTCCTCCCGCCTCTCCAAGCGGCTGCGGGTCCTCTCGATGGATTCCTTCGAACGCTATCTCGACTACGTCCGCACTCCTGAAGGGCTGGCACAGGAATTGGTCCACCTGATCGATGTTGTCACCACCAACAAGACGGAGTTTTTCAGGGAGCCGAAGCATTACGAGATTTTGACGGGCAAGGTCCTTCCCGAACTCGCTGCCCGGGGACGCACCAGGATGATCCGGGTCTGGAGTGCGGGATGTTCCACCGGCGAGGAACCCTACACCCTCTCCATGGTCTTCGACCGCTGGTGCAACAACAACGGCATGTCCTGGGCGATCACCGCCAGCGACATCTCCACCAAGGTCCTGGAGACCGCCCAAAAAGCCGTCTACCAGACACGCCATATTGAAAGCATCCCGGACACCTACAGGCGGGAATATCTCATGCGGGGGAAAGGCCGCATGGCCGGAATGTTCCGCATTGTTCCCGAACTCCGCAAGCGGATCGACTTCATGCGCGTCAATCTCGTCGATGACGCGGGATTCGGATTATCGCAAAAATTCGATATTATTTTTTGCCGGAATGTCGTTATCTATTTCGACAGGGAGACCCAGAAAAAACTCTTTGAGCGTTTCTGGCGGCAACTCGTGCCGGGCGGGTTTCTCTTTATCGGTCTCTCCGAGACCCTGCACCGGATCAATGACGACTTTGTCTCGTTGTCCAGCTCGGTCTATCGCAAACCGGCACTACTTCCGACGGAGGCACCCTGATGGCAAAGAAGGTCCGTGTACTCGTGATTGATGATTCCGCGGTCGTCCGACAGACGCTTTCGGACGTTCTCTCGGCGGATCCCGAAATCGAAGTCATCGGGACTGCGGCGGATCCCTTTGTCGCCGCCGAACGGCTCAAAACGGAAATCCCCGATGTGATCACTCTGGATGTCGAGATGCCCCGCATGGATGGCCTGACCTTCCTCAAAAAGCTGATGACGCAGCATCCCCTGCCGGTCGTAATGTGTTCCAGCCTGACGGACAAAGGATGCGAAACCGCCATCCGCGCCCTTGAATACGGCGCGGTGGAAATCATCACCAAACCGAAGATGGGCGTCCGCCAGTTCCTCGAGGAAGCACGTGTCCAGATCTGCGACGCTGTCAAGGCCGCGGCCTCCGTCAAAGTCAAGCCGGTCTCCGAACCAAAAAAGCCTGCCGCGAAACTCACGGCCGATGCCATGCTCAGCCTCCCGGCCACCAAGGCCATGGTCAAAACAACGGAGCGGATCATCGCCGTCGGCGCATCGACCGGTGGAACGGAGGCCCTCCGGATCTACCTCGAGGCGATGCCCAAGGACTGCCCCGGGATCGTGATCGTCCAGCACATGCCCGAGCATTTTACGAGGGCCTTTTCACAGCGCCTGAACGAGATCTGCACCATCGAAATCAAGGAAGCCGCCGACGGAGACACCGTCCACCCGGGACGGGCCCTGATCGCACCGGGCAACCATCACATGCTTCTCAAGCGAAGCGGTGCCCGATATTATGTCGAGATCAAGGACGGGCCACTCGTCTCCCGCCACCGGCCGTCCGTCGATGTCCTCTTCCGTTCCGCGGCGCGCTACGCAGGCCCGAATGCGGTCGGCGTGATCATGACCGGGATGGGGGATGACGGGGCACGGGGACTCCTCGAGATGAAAGAAGCCGGGGCCCAGACAGTGGCACAGGACGAAGCGAGTTGTGTCGTCTTCGGCATGCCCAACGAAGCCATCAAGCGGGGTGCCGCGGACAGGGTCCTTCCCCTCTCGGCACTCGCCATGCATTCGCTCAGGCTCTGTCAGGAATGAGGATATGAGTACGGAACCGCAACGGGGACACAAAAAACTCCGGGCCGTGATCCACGCCGGTGAGTGGTACGCCAGCCGAGAACCGACGGCCGTCTACACCCTCCTCGGCTCCTGCGTCGCCGTCTGTCTCTTTGATCCCGCCTCCCGGATCGGTGGCATGAATCACATCCTGCTCCCCGGAAAGCCGGACTTTGTCCATTATGACGACTCAACCCGCTACGGGATCAATGCGATGGATGTCCTGGTCGCCCGCCTGATCGCCCTCGGGGCCAACCGCCTGCAACTCAAGGCAAAGGCGTTTGGCGGGGGCCATGTCCTGGCGACCGTTTCACGCGGACGGGGAACAGGTCAGCAAAACATCGATTTTGTCCGGACCTGGCTGACAACCGAACACATCCCGATCATCTCGGAAGACCTCGGGGGATACGATACCCGCCGGATCTGGTTCCATACCGATACCGGCGAAGTCTTCCTCAAGCGCTCGCACATGGCACAGGCGGCGGCCATGGCCGAACAACAGGAACAAAAGGCCCTCGAACGGATCCGCCGCGAGGTCAGCCGCCCGGGGGACATCACACTCTTCGAATGACAGCGGGCCTGCGTTTCACCCTGGCAGTGACTTTCTGCAATCCGCCCGAGATTGTTCATCATGAATACACTTGCAACAATTATCACCCTGTCCGTTCGTCCGCTGAGTACACTTCCCGAAAGACCGCACGCGGGAGGAACCCATGAACGACTGGCACATCGCCACACGCTGCCTGCAGGAAGGCTGGAAACCGGGAAACGGAGAGCCACGGATCCTGCCGATCTACCAGAGCACAACCTACAAGTATGACTCCACCGAAGAGGTTGCCAGGCTCTTTGACCTGCCTACCGAAGGCCATATGTACTCCCGCATCTCGAATCCGACGGTAGCCTGTGTCGAGGACAAGATCGCCAACCTCGAAGGAGGCGTCGGCGCACTCTGCACATCCTCGGGCCAGGCCGCCGCCCTGATCACCTTTCTCAATCTCGCCCAGGCCGGTGACCACATCGTCTCCTCGGCCACGATCTATGGCGGGACGTGGAATCTTCTGGACGTGACGCTCCGCCGGCTCGGAATCGAAACGACCTTTGTCGACCAAGATGCGCCGGCCGACACGATCGCCGCGGCCATCCGCCCCAACACCCGGGCCATTTTCGGGGAGACCCTCGCCAATCCGAAACTGTCCGTTCTCGATTTTGAAAAATTCTCGAAAATAGCCCGGGATCACAAGATTCCCCTGGTCGTCGACAACACCTTTGCCACGCCGATTCTCTGCCGACCCTTCGAACACGGTGCGGACATCGTCATCCATTCCGCATCCAAATACATGGACGGACATGCGGCCTGCATCTCCGGGGTGATCGTCGACGGCGGAAGCTTCGACTGGACGAGTGGCCGCTTCCCGCTCTTCACAAACCCTGATCCGAGCTATCACGGACTGGTCTATACCGAAGCCTTCGGGAACAAGGCCTTCATCACCAAGGCCCGTGTCCAGTTCATGAGGGATCTGGGCGCCACGATGACAGCGCAGAGCGCCTTCCTCCTCAACCTCGGTCTTGAAACGCTCCATCTCCGCGTCGAGCGCCACTCGTCCAATGCTCTGGCCGTAGCCCGGCATCTTGCCCAGCACCCGGCCATCCTTTCAGTCAACTACCCCGGCCTGGAAGGAACGCCCTGGCATAAACTTGCAACAAAATATCTTGCGGACGGGACCAGCGGCGTCATCTCATTCCACATCAAGGGTGGCCGTGAGGCCGCTGCACGATTCATGAACAGGCTCAAGCTGGCCGCGATCGTCGTTCACGTAGCCGACGCCCGAACCTCCGTCCTCCACCCGGCCAGTTCGACACACCGGCAACTCTCCGACGAGCAACTTGTCCAGGCCGGGATCGATCCCGGAATGATCCGCTTTTCGGTCGGCATCGAAGACGTCCGCGATATCATCGCCGATATCGATCAGGCGCTCGGGTAAGCGCCATTTTTTGATGAAGAGTCTCAGGCCTGAAACAGGCCGATTCAACCACGCTGACCCGCACAATGAAACATACCAAACAAAAAGGCCGCCAATTTTGGCGGCCTTTTTGAAACCCAACCCGTGTTGACAGGTTTCAGTTTGTGTCCGCACTCTTTCGGAAATCGGCAAAGATGGGATAGTGATCGGAGAGCGCCGACTCCTTACCGGCGGTCGTCGTTGTCCCTTCAAGCATGCTGACCTTGTAATACGATGCAAACTTGAGGACTCCCGTGTACCCGGTGTAATCCTGATAACTCGCGCCCTTGTAGATCTGCATCCGGTCATAGGTGTAGGAGTTGCCCGTCGAGACTGTCGTATCGATGCCGTTCTTGATGACCGTGATGTAGGTCGAGGTTGCCCAGCCATTGAGGCTGGCTCCAGCCGATCCGGCCGAGTAGTAGGAACCGTCAGCGTTGTAGTCGCCCAGGCAGATCACGTCCTGCTCGTTATAGAAGGTGCGGGTTTCGGACATAGCCGTCTGCAACGCGGGAATCTCGGTGACAGCTTTGTCCGGGCTGGTGTGGATCGTCACCATGGCAAAATCGAAACTGTTGTTTTTGACCGCAAAATTGGCCCTGAGCGGGGTATAGCTGAAGGTCTTGGAACCACTGTAGAGACCGGAGGCCTTTTTGGTGATTGTCGCGTTGCGGTAGACAAAGGCGTACTGGTGTCCACGGACGTAGGAATACGCTCCGGCTCCGGCTATCCCGTTGACGGCATTGACGTAGGTATTCATGACCGTTGTTGCCGTCGAATCAGAGGGCGTCCCGTTGGATCCGACTTCCTGGATGGCGATGATGTCATAGCGGGTGGCAATGTGGGCCAGCGTCCAGAGCACGTTGGGTCGCCCGGCCTTGGTCGTACCGAAAATCTCGATGTTGAACGAAGCGATCCGGATACGATCCGCCTGGTTGTGGTAGGCCGGAGCCGCACTCCCGTTGAGGGTGGTTACCGCGCGGGACTCATAGTCGCTGACCCCCACGACATCGGGACCGAAGCTGCAATTGGTCATGACAAGCAGCACAACGAG
>Ga0116172_10001123_pt1 | contig 25251 bp, 20 predicted proteins | sample AD_UKC083_MetaG_FD_89799 | JGI IMG/M metagenome (GOLD analysis project Ga0116172, IMG submission 89799) | Active sludge microbial communities of municipal wastewater-treating anaerobic digesters from USA - AD_UKC083_MetaG | ecosystem: Engineered > Bioreactor > Anaerobic > Digestate | place: USA... | reverse complement strand
TCGGCCATATTGTCCGAGGTTTCGCGCCAGAGGTCGAAGATCGAGCTCATAGCATCGGAGAATTTCGTCAGCGAGGCGGTCATGGAAGCTGCAGGTTCGCCGCTTACGAACAAGTACGCTGAAGGGTATCCCGGCAGAAGGTACTACGGGGGCTGCGAATTCGTCGACGTGGCCGAGAACCTTGCGATAGAAAGGGCGAAGGCGCTTTTCGGGGCAGACCACGCGAACGTGCAGCCGCATTCCGGTGCCCAGGCCAACACCGCCGTCTATTTCGCGTCGCTTCAGCCCGGGGACAAGGTCCTGGGGATGAACCTCACCCACGGAGGACACCTCACTCACGGAATGAGCATCAACTTCTCGGGAAAGTACTTCAATTTCGTGCCATACGGCGTATCGAAGGAAGACGAGAGGATAGACTACGAAGAGCTGCAGGCTCTCGCTTTAGAGCACCAGCCCAAGATGATCGTCGCAGGCGCGAGCGCGTATCCGAGGATAATCGACTTCGCCAGGTTCAAGGCGATAGCCGACAGCTGCGGCGCGCTGCTGATGGTGGACATGGCCCACATCGCAGGCCTTGTTGCCGCGGGGCTGCATCCAAGCCCGGTCCCCTTCGCAGACTTCGTCACTACGACTACGCATAAGACGCTGAGAGGCCCGAGGGGCGGCATGATCCTATGCAAGGAGGAATGGGCGAAGAAGATCGACTCTGCAATATTCCCCGGGACCCAGGGCGGTCCGCTGATGCACGTCATCGCCGCCAAGGCAGCCGCCTTCAAGGAAGCCCTCACCCCCGAGTTCAGACAGTACCAGGGGCAGATATTGAAGAACGCGTCGGCCCTTGCGGGAGAGCTTATGAAGAGAGGCTACAAGTTGGTGTCGGGAGGGACTGACAACCACCTGATGCTGATGAACCTGTCAGGTTCAGGAATCACAGGCAAGCAGGCCGAGAAGGCGCTCGACGCGGTAGGCATAACGGTGAATAAGAATACAGTGCCATTCGACACAGAGAAGCCCACAGTCACCAGCGGGATCAGGCTGGGCACCCCGGCGGTCACCACGAGGGGCATGAAAGAAAAGGAGATGGCAGTAATAGCTGGCCTGATAGACAGGGTTCTGAGGAACATGGAAGACGCCGCAGAGCTGGAGCGGGTCGCAGCCGAAGTATTGCACCTTACAAAGAACTTTAATTTGTATCCAGATTACATATAATACATATAGTAGCTGAAGGCGGCAGGAACCCAAGCTTGACCGCCAAGGCCCTGTCATGGCTGATTAATCGGCCTTTTGCATGATTTAGGTCATAGAGCAAAGAAGGACAGGGTAAACCCTGTCCTTGATTTTGGAATTCTGATTCGAAATTCTGAAAGGGGGAGAATCAATGGCAAAGCTTGTGGAGATACGTTGGCACAGCCGCGCGGGCCAGGGAGCCAAGACGGCAGCCCTTACGCTGGCGGAAGCCGCCATCGAATCAGGCAAGTACGCGCAGGCGTTCCCTGAGTACGGACCGGAACGAATGGGCGCGCCCATGCAGGCATTCAACAGGATCTCCGACGAGGAGATAACGGTCCACAGCAACGTGCAGGAGCCATCCATAGTAGTCATCCTGGACCAGACTCTGATAGGGGCGACCAACGTCTCGGTGACGGGTGGCGTGCCCGAGAATGGGACCTTCATCGTCAACACCCAGCTGCCGTCCGCCGAAATCAGGAAGAAGCTGGGAGTCGGCAAGGCGGCCAAGGTCTACACCATCGACGCCACACAGATTAGCATAGACACCATCGGCAGGTTCATGCCCAACACGCCCATGATAGGCGCGCTCGTCAAGGCGACCGGCCTTCTCGACTGGGACCTGGTAATCCAGGAGACAAGGAACAAGCTTGCCAAGAAGTTCAGCAAGGATGTAATCGACAAGAACGTGCTGGCCATGGAAAGGGCCTATAAGGAGGTGCGCTCCTGATGATACCCGACAAGACGAAGGGTTGGAAAGACGTCCCGAAAGCCGGCCGCATTCTTGATGCCGGTTCGGCGAACGAATACGAGACCGGCGGCTGGAGGACATACAGGCCTGTCCATACGCCGGAGAACTGCATACAGTGCATGTTCTGCTGGATCTACTGCCCCGACTGTGCAATCAGGGTGCAGGACGGCAAGATGGTCGGAATCGACTACAAACACTGCAAAGGCTGCGGCGTTTGCGTGAGGGAGTGCCCCACCAAGCCCGAGAAGCGCGCTCTCGTCTTCGTCAAGGAAGACGAAGCGAAGGGGAAGGAGTGAAAGGAATGAGTAAGTTGGTAGGCATGACCGGCAACGAGGCAGTGGCCGAGGCCATGCGCCAGATCAACCCCGACGTGGTTGCGGCGTACCCCATCACTCCTCAGACCGAGATAGTCCAGATTTATTCGGGTTATGTGGCGGACGGCAAGACCGACACCGAGATGGTGACGGTCGAGTCAGAGCACTCGGCTATGAGCGCCACCATCGGCGCCGCCTCCGCAGGAGCGAGGGCAATGACCGCGACATCGGCAAACGGCCTCGCCCTCATGTGGGAGGTAGTATACATCTGCGCCTCCATGAGGCTTCCGGTTGTGATGCCGGTCGTCAACAGGGCGCTGTCCGGCCCGATCAACATCCACAACGACCATTCGGACACCATGGGAGCAAGGGACTCCGGCTGGATACAGATTTACAGCGAGAACGCCCAGGAAGCATACGACAACACTGTGATGGCTACAAAGATAGCTGAGAACAAGAACGTCCTTCTGCCGGTGATGGTCATGATGGACGGCTTCATTATCAGCCACGCCCTTGAGCCGATCACGATGCTCTCCGACGAAGCTGTCAGGAAGTTCGTAGGCGCTTACAAGCCTGAGAACCCGCTGCTCGATATGGAGCATCCCCTGACGGTCGGACCGCTCGACCTGTTCGACTGGTACTTCGAGCACAAGAGGCAGCAGGCCCAGGCCATGATAGACTCCAAGGCCTACATACTCAAAGTCTCCAAGGAGTACGGCAAGCTGACGGGCAGGCATTACGGGCTGTTCGAGGAATACATGCTGGATGACGCCGAGATAGCCATCATAGTGATCGGATCGACCGCCGGTACCGCCAAGCAGGTGATAAAGGGCCTGAGGGCGAAGGGCGTCAAGGCCGGAATGCTCAAGATCCGCGTATTCAGGCCGTTCCCCGCCGCCGAGATCGTCAAGGCGATCAAGGGCATCAAGGCCGTAGGCGTGATGGACAAGGCAGACTCGTTCGACGCAGTCGGCGGACCGCTTTACAAAGATGTGCGCGCGGCTATGTACGGCAAGCGCGGTGGCAAGATAGTGAACTTCATCTACGGCCTCGGAGGCAGGGACGTCACCGAGCAGAACATCGAGGCCGTATTCGAGGACCTCAAGAAGATAGCTGACACGGGCAAGGTGGCAAACCAGGTCACCTACCTGGGCGTCAGAGAGTAGGGGGGTGCAGAAAGCATGGCAACTCTAAGGGAGTTGGCAAAGAAGGAACTCGCGCTCTCGTCAGGTCATCGCGCCTGCGCCGGCTGCGGCTTCCCGACCATAATCAAGCAGGTGGCCCTGGCCTCCGACGCCCCTCTGGTGGTCGGTTGCGCAACGGGCTGCATGGAAGTCACCACGACCATATATCCTTATACGGCATGGAAGACCTCCTTCATCCATAACGCATTCGAGAACGTCGCAGCGACGGTAAGCGGAGTGGAGGCTGCATATACGTCTCTGAAGCGCCGTGGCAAGATAAAGAAGGACGAGAAGATCAACTTCGTGGCCTTCGGCGGGGACGGCGGAACATACGACATCGGTTTCCAGGCGCTGTCAGGCGCAATGGAAAGAGGCCATGACATGGTGTACGTATGCTACGACAACCAGGCTTACATGAACACCGGCATACAGCGCTCCTCGGCTACTCCCAAGGGCGCGAACACCACGACTTCGCCGGTCGGCAAGGTCTCCACTGGTAAGAAGCAGTTCAGGAAGGACCTCACAGCCGCAATGGTCGCCCATGACATCCCGTATGTAGCCCAGGCCAGCCCGTTCTTCTGGAACGACCTGACCAGCAAGGCGAAGAAGGCCTTCGATGTGGAAGGCCCTGCCTTCCTCTGCGTAATCCAGCCCTGCGTGCTCGGCTGGAAGTACGAGCCGAGCGAATCGATGAGGCTGGCCAAGCTAGCGGTGGAGACATGCTACTGGCCGCTGTACGAAGTGGTCAACGGCGTCTACAAGCTCACCTACAAGCCCAAGGAGAAGCTGCCCGTGACGGAGTTCCTGAAGACCCAGGACCGTTTCAAGCACCTCTTCAAGCCCGAAAACGCCGATCTCTTGAAGGAGATCCAGGAAGACATCGACATGAAGTGGCACAGGCTCCTCAAGCTCTGCGGCGAGGAATAGCCATCTGGACAGACGCAGATTACGTGGACAGCCGGGCAGACCCGGCTGTCCTTTTTCTTTAGAATGCGAGATTCAGTTTGACTCGACGCTCCATTGATGTTATAGTAACCTGTACTAACGCGATGAAAGGGACAAGTAGGCGAACCCGGCATCCTCAAGAGAGCCTGACAAGCTGCGTGAATCCGCCGACGGCCAAGCAGGTCGGAAAGCGAGCAAGATGAAGCGGCACGGTGAAAGACAGGCAGGAGCCAACGCCGAATCCACCCCGGAGCGGCCGGCTGAACAAGAGTAGGCTGAGACGGGAGCGCCCGAGACAGCGCAACGAGAGGGTATGCCAAGGTAGGCTGTGGACCTACTCAGGCATACCAAGCGGGGTGGCACCGCGAGCTTTGTGTGACTCGTCCCCGTGCGGCATCGATGGATGGCCGCACGGGGTTTGTTTTTTGCCTATGCTGCACTTGGGGGGTATGGCCATGTTGGACATCAAGCTGGTAAGGAGCAATCCAGAGATTGTCAGGGAGGGCCTGAGGAAGAGGGGCCACAGCGAGGAGGCCTTAGACCAGCTTCTCGAGCTGGATGTAGCCAGAAGGAAGCTGATAGCCGAGGTCGAGGAGCTCAAAAGGCGCAGGAACGCCGCGACTGCCGAGATTGCGAAGTTCAAGAAGGCGGGAGCGGACGCAAGCGCCCTCATCGCAGAGACGCGACAGGAGGGCGACAGGATCGCAGAGCTGGACCGCCAGCAGGCCGACATGGACGAAAGGCAGAGGATGTTGCTTCTTAACATACCCAATATCCCCAACAAGGACCTGCCGGTCGGCAAATCCGACAAGGACAACGTCGAGGTAAGAAGGTGGGGAACGCCAACCGCCTTCGCCTTCGAGCCCAAGGCCCACTGGGACCTGGGGACATCGCTGGACATCCTGGACTTCGAGCGTGCAGGCAAGATCACCGGCGCAAGGTTCGCCATTTACAAAGGGCTGGGAGCAAGGCTCGAAAGGGCGTTGATTTCGTACATGCTCGAGCTGCATATAGACAAGCATGGCTACCTTGAGGTGTTCCCGCCCTTCATAGTCAACAGGGACAGCATGATAGGCACGGGCCAGCTGCCAAAGTTCGCCGAGGACATGTTTAAACTGGAAGGTCTGGATTACTACCTTGTGCCGACAGCCGAAGTGCCGGTTACCAATATGTACAGGGGCGAGATCCTGGATTGTTCGAAGCTTCCGATCAGCCATTGCGCATATACGGCGTGCTTCAGGGCAGAAGCCGGCGCTTCTGGAAGGGACACGCGAGGGCTCATCAGGCAGCACGAATTCGACAAGGTGGAGCTGGTAAAGTTCACGAAGCCAGAGGAGAGCTACGCCGAGCTTGAGAAGCTCACTTCAGACGCGGAGGACGTCCTGAAGGGGTTAGGGCTGCCTTACAGGGTGATCACGCTCTGCACCGGCGACATAGGATTCTCCAGCGCCAAGACCTACGACATAGAAGTCTGGATGCCCAGCTATGGCAGGTACGTAGAGATATCCAGCTGCTCGAACTTCGAGTCCTACCAGGCCAGGCGCATGGATATCAAGTACAGGACCGAGTCGGGGAAAACCGAACACGTGCACACCCTGAACGGGTCAGGGACGGCAGTGGGAAGGTGTTTCGCTGCGATACTGGAGAATTTCCAGGCAGAGGACGGGTCCGTTACGATACCTGAGGCACTGAGGAAGTACATGGGCGGTGCCGAGAAGATAAGCTGATTGCATATGCCGGGTGCTTCTGTTTGACGCAGCTTGTCGATGGATGTTAAAATCCTCATTGCTGATTCAAGAGCGCCCACGGCACGGAGGGGTGTTCGAGCGGTTTATGGAGCTGGTCTTGAAAACCAGTGTCCCAGCAATGGGCCGTGGGTTCGAATCCCACCCCCTCCGCCATATGAAAAACCCAGCTTTTTGCGGAGAGATACCCAAGCAGGCTGAAGGGGCCGGTTTGCTAAACCGGTAGTAGGGGAAACCCTAGCGCGGGTTCGAATCCCGCTCTCTCCGCCAGATATGAAGGGGACCGTTTCTGGTCCCCTTCACCCTTGCTCTTTGTTCATAAACCTGGTGTGACGGGAGGTGCCTCAATGAAAGCGTCGGAGTTGGTAGATGAAGCAAGGGAGCTGTTCGCACGCAGCGCCGACCCGGTCATTGCTGACAAGTACAGGCGCTATTTCACGGAAGGATACGACCCTTACGGGGTGGATGCCCAGATCGTCTCCGCAAAGGTCAGAGAAGTGCTAGGCCGAGGTATAGACATAAGCACAGCTTTCAGGGCCTGCGACGAATTCATCGGCTCGGGGAGGTACGAGGAAGGGCACTTCGCCATAGCCCTCATCAAGGGGCTGAAGGCCCAGTACACGAGGGATACCTTCCATGCCGTAGAACGATGGTTCGACTTCGGCATAGGAAACTGGGCGCACGACGACGGTCTGTGCCTTGATGTTGTAGCCGCGCTCCTTGCGGCAGGACATGCGGGGCTATCCGATATCGCGCCCTGGGCGCTGTCGCCCCACAAATACCAGAGAAGGGCTCTGCCGGTATCTTTAATCAAAGTCGCAGGTTCAGATGGGTTCCCCCTGGGCATGTCCCTGACGGCTGTGGAATGCCTGTTCGGAGACGAAGAGAAGGTCGTCCATCAAGGCCTGGGATGGTTTCTGAGGGAAGTGTGGAAAGACAACCCGTATGAAGTAGAAGAACTGCTCCTCAGGTACAGGGAAACGGGTGCGAGGCTGATTTACCAGTATGCGACCGAGAAGATGTCCAAAGAGAAGAAAGACAAGTTCAGGAGGAAATCTTCCAAATGAACCACGAGACAGCCGCCGAAGGCGGGCTCTACCTGCCCAAGGGCTACCATAATAAGCTGATCAAAGCGGTTATGCAGTTCGGCCTCATAGAAGACGGCGACAATGTGCTTGTCGGCTTTTCTGGGGGCAAGGACAGCGCATTCCTCATGTACGCCCTAAAGAGCTTGCAGTTATACTCACCCCTAAGCTTCTCCCTCGGCTCAGCGACGGTAGACCTTGGTTTCGATGATAGTCTAGATGAGGATGCAGTGACGGAGTATGCCAGACGGCTGGCTATGCCGCATGGGTTCATAAGGACCAAGGCATTCGAAGTCATCAAGCAGAGATCGGAGGCGTCCCCCTGCGCATGGTGCTCCTATTTCCGCAGGGCCAGCATCAACACCTACGCCAGGAAGAATGGCTATAACAAGGTCGCCTATGCCCATCACATGGACGATGCGATGGAGACGCTAATGATGAACATGCTTTACAGTGGAAGGGGAGGAACCTTCCTTCCGAGGACTGAGCTGACAAGAAGCGGCATCACAGTCATCAGGCCTCTAATCTACTTCAGCGAGAGGGAAGTGACGAAAGCGCTGAAGTTCATGGGGTTCACCCCGCTGGAGAGCCCGTGCCCTTATTCCGGGGACACGAGCAGGGCAAGGGTGAAGAAGCTCATAAAGGAGCTCGACATGGAAAACAGGATGGTCCGCAGGAACATAGAGGCGGTCGTGAAGGCCTGGCTCGAACCTCGGATTGTCTCCCCGGGCCCGGAGAATTGTTAGAAAAAGGATCATCTAGGTCACCTGCAGGAACAATAGGACCGATAAGTTCGTAGAATATATATAGGTGATTTGACGTCAAAATCGCATTAAAATATAATGATTTGATGTTAAGATTCAACTTCTGGAGGCGTATCCCATGAAAGTAAGGGCCCGCGCTGCTTTGACAGCCGCCGCCAAGGCGGTGGCAGTGGTTTCGACCATAGTGATGATTTCGATGACAGCTCAGGCCGCCCCTAACGGTGCGGATATCGCCTCTAAGGTAAAGACCGCCTACGAGAGCCTTAAGACCGTGTCGCTCATCGCCGCCGTCGAATACAAGGAAGGCAAGAACCTCATGGCGATGAAGGCCAGCGTGATGGCCGACCTTGCGACAAATGTGATACGGCTTGAGATAACCCAGCATCCGGTCCTCGAGGGTCAGATCGTCATACTTGACGGCAACAAGAACATATCTACAGTCTACATGCCCGTTACCAACCAGGCTTTCCGCGGGCCCTCCGCCAAGGTCGCATCGGCGCTCGGCGTGGATATGACCAGTTTCAGCCCTGACCAGCTTCTCAACATAGACATAAACGAAGCGCTGTCGATCAAGTACCTGCGCACAGAGAAGATTGACAGGCTGGATTACTATGTGCTCGAGACGAAGCCTAAGCAGGCCCCTGACACATACCAGCTGGTATGGGTGGACGCGGAGAATTACTCGGTCAAACAGGTTGAAGCCTATGACGCCCAGAAAGTCCGGCTGGTCAAGGTAGTAATAGAGGAATACAAACCGAACGTCAAGCTCGATGCCAAGAAGCTGGCAGAGCTGCCCAAGGGGACGAAGATCTCCGAAATAAAGTAATGTGACGCTCTTGGAGGGGCTTTTATGAATCTTACGTTGTTTTCACTCAAGAGGCCAGTCACCGTCGTAATGGCGGTGCTGGCTGTATTAATGTTCGGATTAATATCGCTCGACAGGCTGAGCCTTGAGATGCTGCCGAACATGGACTTCCCCATGCTTGCCGTAGTGACCATTTATCCGAACGCGGATGCTGAAACTGTGGAATCTACTGTTACACTACCCGTAGAGACACAGATAAGGGCGATCCAAGGCGTCAGGAACGTCAACTCCACGAGCATGGAGAACGCTTCCATGGTCATGGTGGAGTTCAACTGGGGGACAGACCTCGGGGAAGCCCAGAACATCGTGAAGTCGGAGCTGGAAGCGAACTCTATGTTCATGCCCAGCGGCGCAAACGACACCTTCATCATCAGGATGAACCCGGATTCGATCGCCATGCTGATGCTCAGCATAGGATCCGAAGGTGAACCGGTCGAAGTCACCTCCAAGATAAAGAGGGACATAATACCCGAGATAAACAGGGTGCCTGGGGTGGCCGGCATAGTGCTGAGCGGCGGCACGGACAGGGTTATCACCGTCGAATACGACCACGAGAAGCTGGTGGAGAACAACGTAAACCCAATGTTGATGCAGCTTCTCATCCAGTATCAGAACATGACTGTTCCTGCAGGCGCCATAGTCGAGGGTGGCGTACGTTACCAGACGAAGGTCGGATCGAAGCTGAAAAGCATCGAGGACCTCGAAAACCTAGTCATAGGCCTGAAGAAGAAGGACGAGGGCGGAGAGGGTTCGGGACTTATGGGCCTTTCGATGCTCATGCCGTCTTTCCTGACGGTGGGCGATGTCGCTGACGTAAGGCTCGAAGGGCAGACCGCCGAAGGCTACATGAGGGTGAACGGCAAATCCAGCGTCGTCTTGAACATCTACAAGCAGTCAGGGTACAACACGGTCAACGTGGCCAAGGACCTGAAGGCGAAGATAAGCGAGCTGAGCGAACAGTATCCCGACATATCCCTCGGTTACATATTCGACCAATCCGAGTTCATAAGCCAGTCGATAGGCGACCTCGGAACTAGCGCCATACAGGGCGCGTTCCTGGCGATCGCGATACTCTTCCTTTATCTCAGGAGCCTGAAAGCGACACTCGTAATCGGCATATCGATACCGCTTTCGGTGATAATAACATTCTCTGTCATGCTCGCGACCAACATGGAGCTCAACCTCCTCACGCTGGGCGGCCTTGCGTTGGGCATAGGGATGCTCGTCGACAACTCGATCGTCGTCCTTGAAAGCATCTACCGTCGAAGGGAGATGGGCGACAGCATGTTCGATGCTGCGCTATACGGTACCAGGGAAGTCAGCATGGCGATCCTTGGCTCCACCCTGACGACGGTCGGCGTGTTCGTTCCAGTTGTATTCATGTCGAGCCTCGCCGGCCAGCTGTTCAAGGACCTTGCCCTTACTGTCACGTATTCGCTGGCATCATCACTCATCGTAGCCCTTACGATAGTGCCGTTGGCGAGCCTCAAGCTGAACCTGAAGGCGCCAAAGGCCGCCAAGGAAGGCGTGGAAGAGGAGAGGGCCCTTACCGAGAAGCAGAAATACGAGAGGTACGGAGCACAGAAGTCCCGCAGGATATATGAAGGGGCTACGGCATGGGGCCTCAAGCACAGATGGCTGGTAATAGGGATGATGGCCGTTGCAGTGGGCCTTTCTGTGCTGGGTTACTTCCAGCTGGACCAGGAGTTCCTGCCGAAGATGGACATGGGAAGGATAGACGTGACTCTCATTCTTCCGGCAGGGAGCCCTACCGATAAGACGAACGAAGCGTCCTTGTACCTTGAGGACCTGCTATTGAAACAAGGATGGGTAGAATCCGTTTCAGCCCAGGTCGGCAGCCTCGGCACAGGCAGCTACCTTGCCCTTGTGATGTCCAACGCCGCCAATGAATCGACATTGGGAGTGAACATCAAACAGGACAAGGACAGGATACCTATCGAAGATGCCGTTCAGGAGGTAAGAAAGCTAGCAGATGAAGTGATAGCAAAGTACCCTGGGGCTAATGTAACCGTAGACACATCGGGTTTCGGCGCGCTTCTGGGCGGCTTCATAGACCTGTTCGGCACGAAAGTCAACGTAAGCATAGTTGGAACCAACAGGGAAGGCATCGCCCAGGTGGCAGCAGAGATGACCGAGAGGCTGAGGAATACCCCCGGCATCATGGACGTAATATCGGACCTGGAGAACACCCAGCCTGTGATGCTCCTGGACGTAAACAGGACGAGGGCCCTCATGGGCGGTCTTACGGCAGCCCAGATAGGACTCGGCGTCAGGACCAGCTCGCTTGGCACGAACGTCACAAACATGACCATAGACGGCGAAGTTGTATCGGTGCTCGTGAAACCCTCCACCGGTAAGGATCCCGACCTGGCCTCCCTCATGAACCTGCCGGTCTCGAGCACGACGTCAATAATCAGCACAGGAGGTGATGCCGCCTCGTCGGCAGCGGCGGCAGCGGCGAGTTCGCTTCTCTCCCCGGTGACCGATGTCTACGTCAACAGGGTGGCAACGCCATATGAAGAAGTAGGCCCTGTCCAGCTCACAAGGCGCAACGGCGAGCAGATAATGCAGGTGACCTACGCGTTCGACAGCTCGTATAAGATAGGCAATGCTCAAAAGGTGGCCGAAAAGATCGCCTCTGAAATAGATATGCCCGACGGAGTCAAGGTGAACTTCGGCGGGGTATCCGAGCTTCTGACGGACGGTTTCAACGACCTTTACTTCGCGGCAGCTATGGCCGTCTTCATAGTCTATTTCGTGATGGCAGTGCAGTTCGAATCGTTCATCTATCCGCTGATCATCCTTTTCACCGTGCCGCTGGCGCTAATAGGAGCAGTCGCTGCGTTGTTCCTGAGCGGTACCGGAGTCGGGATCAGCGCCCTGATAGGAATAGTCGTCCTTATAGGAGTAGTGGTCAACAACGGCATAGTCATGGTCGACTTCATCCTCCAGATGAAGGCGAAGGGCTTCAGCACCGACCAGGCGATCATCATCTCGGGAAGGTCAAGGCTCAGGCCGATCCTGATGACGGCCCTGACCACCATACTCGGACTTATACCGATAGCGTTCTCCACAGGCAAGGGTTCGGAGATAAGCAGGGGCATGGCTTTTACGGTAATTGGCGGCCTGGTTGCATCCACTTACCTGACCCTGGTCGTAGTACCTGTGGCTTTCAAGCTCTTTGACGACTTCATCAACTGGATCGGCAGGCACAAGGAGGTAAGCATCGATGAAGCTAAATAAGGCGGCCGTCCTTGCGGCGGTGGTCATGATACTGGTCGCAATGCCTTCGTTGGCGAAGGCGGCTGAGGATCCGTTCAGCCTGAAGCTGAAGGAGGGCGATTCAATCGCCTTCACCGGCATAGGCTTCAGCACTGATGCAGACAAGAAGCTGCTTTTGGACCTCGACTGGACCGGGTTGGGGGTCGTGCTGGACGTATACGGCGTCAACACAAGGCTTGGGATGGCAGTGGACTTCTGGAAGGCTGGGGAGACCCCGGCGGACTTCGGCATAACCGGAGGCATAGGGCTAGACTATACGAAGATAATAAGCCTGCTTGCCGTGGTCGATGCCTCAGGCAACGCTTTCATACAGAAGAATGCAAGCGGCCTCAGCGGAGCGCTGACGGCCAGGGTGTCCGCAAATACCGCCAAGCTGGCGGTAGTGCTTGACGCCGGGGCGATGTGGCCCGGCTTCGACAAATTCCCCGCTATGATGCTCGGACAGTCTGCCTGGACAGGCAAGGCCCTGGTGATGGACCCGGGGCAGGGCTGGCTGGAGCTGGCATTGGCGTTCATGAGTTCGAAGGGGCGCAAGGACGCAGTCAACCTGACTTACTCCAGGGACATAGACCAGTCCCTCAACAGGTTCGACATAGGCTACAACACTAGCTTCAGCCCGGATGGGACCGGGTTTACGCTAGGGCTTTACACGGGAATAGGATTCGGGCAGATCATTCCGATCCTTACGAGCGAGTTCACAGCGCAGTATGACATAACAGACGATATAGGGATAATGGCGGCGCTGGGCGCCCAGGGAGGCCTGTATCCGATGGCATGGTTCAGGGGCAAGGCATGGGCGGAGATAAACGAGGCCGCTTTCCTTGAGCTGGAGGGAAAGACGCCGATTATAGTCCTTGATCCGCTTGCGTCAAGGCTTTATCTTGAGGACCTTTCAAGATACATAGGATTGGGGATCACATTCCCGAGGGCGCTGATGAGCAAGGTCCTACTGTCGTATGACTTCAACAAGGACGTATTCGGAATCGGATATTCGATGAAGTTCTAACCGGAGGTAAGCATGGCCCCCCTCAGCACGGAGGAAGAAGCACTGGATACCGAGATGAGCGCCTCGCCCTTGGAGGGAACGGAAGACTCCAAGGGCGACGTTTTGGATTACCCCGCCAAGAGGTTCAAATCAAGGTCGGTGGTGCTTGACAGGGATGCTGTGGATCATCTGGAGAAGCACCCGGAGAGGCTGCAGGCGTTCGTCTTGAGGCTTGCCCTGCCGGCTATCGCCGACAATGTGCTTGCGACTGTAACGCAGATGGCTGACATGATAATGGTAGGAAAGCTGGGCGCCGGGGCCGTTGCCTCAGTCGGGCTTTCCAACCAGCCGCTCTTCCTCATCCAGGGGCTTTTCATGGGCATAGGAATCGGCGTGACCGCAGTCGTGGCGAGGATGTACGGAGCAGGAAGGCGCAGGGAGGCGAACCACGTCTCACAGCAGATGCTGATCTTCTCATTCCTCCTTTCGGCGCTGCTCTGCGGATTTTGGTACATCTTCGTGCCTCAGATTGTAAGCTTCATGGGCGCCCAGCCCGACGTACTGGGCCTTGGCGTCACCTACATGCGCACGATAGTGCCCGGGCTTTTCATCCTCACGGTCAACATGATCATGTCCTCGGCTTTACGGGGAGCAGGGGACACAAGGTCCCCCATGGTCGCAAACATCGCAATCAACGTGCTCAACATAATCGGCAATTACGCCTTGATATTCGGCAACTTCGGCTTCCCCGCCATGGGTGTGAAAGGTGCCGCCTTAGCGACGACCCTTTCCAGGACGACGGGTACCCTCATCCTGTTCTATATAATGACACAGGGGCGCGGGGTCCTTGAGCTGACCGCTGCAGATGGCTTCCGCCTTGAAGGAGTCACCTTGAAACGGGTGCTGAAGGTGGGGCTCCCCACCGCCGCTGAAAGGGTGAGCCTTAGCTTGGGGATTACGTTCTATACGAGGATTGTGGCTTCGCTCGGCACGATAACCTATGCTGCGCACCAGATCGCCATAAACGCCGAGCAGATATCCTTCATGCCGGGCTTCGGCTTTGCGACCGCCGCCACAGCCCTGGTCGGGCAGGCCCTCGGGGCCGGCAGCAGGAAGATGGCCGAAAGGGCAGGATGGACAGCATGGAAGATGGGGGCCATCCTCTCCGGGCTGCTGGGTCTGATACTCCTTTTCTGGCCCGAGGCATTAATGAGGCTGTACGTGGAAGACCCGGAGATAATCAGGTTAGGCAGCATGTGCCTGAGGATAATGGCCTTGGCGCAGATACCCATGTCAACGGGGCTTACCATCGTCGGAGCCTTGAGGGGCGCCGGGGATACCAGGGCGGTGCTTTACCTTACGATGTTTAGCGTATGGATAGTGCGCTTCGTAGGCAGCATAATTGCGGTCAAGACACTTGGGCTAGGCCTCTTCGGTGCATGGATAGTCATGGCCTTGGACTGGTACACAAGGGCGGCCGTCTTCATTCTGAGGTGGAAGGCGGGCCACTGGAAGGAAAGGAAGGTCTAAGATGCGGGCAGGAGTGAAAAGCCAGCTTAAGGCCGGCGGGTTGATAGCCGCCGGCCTCTCAGTTCCCTATTGCCAAAGAGGGCTCCTTCATATATAGTAAGAGAGTCTTATTATCCTGGGACAAGATGCTTGGCCAAGCAAACAATATGCGAACAAGTTTAATGGAGGTTTCTAGAATATGGAATCGACGAAAAGGACGATAGGGATACTGACAGATTCGATTTCTGACCTGCCAGAGGAGATTGCTAAGCAATACGGAATCGAGGTCATACCTGTCAAGCTCCACATAGACGACAAGACATACCTCGATAAGGTGGACATAACGGACGAGCAGTTCTTCGATATACTGAAGAACGAGCATGTGCACGCGAAGACATCGCAGCCCGGGCCCTACGACTTCCAGGTAATCTACGAGAGGATGCTTGCTAAGTACGAGAAGGTGCTCTCCATCCATGCTTCCTCGGAGTTGAGCGGGACCTTCCAGTCGGCTGTCATGGCGAGGGAAGCGCTCGGCGGGGAAACGGCGGAAAGGGTGATGCTCTTCGACACAATGCAGGCCTCCATGGGAGAGGGCATGATGGTCATCAAGGCGGCCGAGATGCTGGCTTCAGGCTCGGGAATCCATGACGTGCTCACCGAGCTGGAGAGGATAGCCGGAATCATAAAGACCAGGTTCGTGCCCGACACCCTTACATACCTCCAAAGGGGTGGCAGGATCGGCAAGGCAAGCGCCTTTGTGGGCAACATATTGAACATCAAGCCCTTGCTCGGCGTCGACAAGGTCGTATACCCGGTAGAGAAGGTGAGGGGCGGCAGGAACGTGGTTCCTAAGCTTCTTGAGCAGCTCAGGGATAGTCTAAAGCCGTCGGACAGCTTCGTCGCCTGCATTTTGAACCTGAACATGCCCGAGGACTCGGCCAAGATGGAAAGCGAGCTCAAACTGGACAAAAGGCTCAAGGGCATCTTGCACGCCAAAGTCGGGGCAACAATCGGCTGCCACGTCGGGCCTAAGGTGATAGGGCTCATCTGGTACACGCTGTAAGCAATGAATTGAGTCTTGCCGGCCTCGGTAGACAGGCCGGCATTATTTTAACCCAGGAAAAATGAGTTATAAAAAGGAAAAGCTGTATAACAGCCTCTTGTACGAAATAAACTAATAATGGTGGCCCAGGCAGGAATCGAACCTGCGGCCAACGGTTTAGGAAACCGCTGCTCTATCCCCTGAGCTACTGGGCCACGCTGGCGCGCCTGGCAGGATTTGAACCTGCGACCTGCGGATTCGTAGTCCGTCACTCTATCCACTGAGCTACAGGCGCCTGACTTAATAATACTACAACCAGTATCGCCCCTTAGTCAAGGATGAAGAGGTAAGGCGGGATTGCATGCTACCTGCGGACAGGGCAAAGATGTGCGGTTACCTGGCCGGTTTGTTGAAGAGCGAAGCACTGGTTGAAGCCTTAGGATACATCGAACAAGACCATGGGTACACAGTTGACGAGCAGTGCGAGCTCGTCCTGACGGAGGCCCCGACGTTCTGCGAGGGGAAAAGAGCTGAGCTCATTTACGGAAATCCAGGAAGCTCACAACATCATTCAAACAGGCGGTCTTTGAAGCCTGCAAGGAGGAGACGGACAAATCCAGGAACAAGCAAGAGGTCCGATCCTCGTTCAGGAAGGTGGGAGGCAGGTCCGGCGGCTTGCAGGATGGTTCGAGCGGCATGAGGCCCCTGGCGGAACTTTCATGCGATCTTCTTGGGTTGGGATTCGAAGGTTCGGGCCCTTACAGCACAAACGCCAATATCCCAGTTTCCATGGGCATACCTTGCCTTTGCATGGGAGGAGGCGGCAGCGGCGGGGGCATGCATACCGTTGAAGGGTGGTTCAGCCCTGACTACGGTTGGAGGCAAGTGCAGAGGTCTGCCTTCATAATCCGCTTTGGCTGAAGTTGGCATATAGAAAAAGTGCAGCGATCGCGCTGCACCTTCAGTCAAGCGCAATATCAGGCTTTTCCTACGGGTGCGACGTAGATTGTGAACTCTTCCTCCCCGTCAACCCCCAGGAGTTCGTCAACCAGCTTCTGGTTATAGGCAGCCACAGCGCATGTGCCGAAGCCTATCGCCTCTGCCGCAAGGTACATGTTCTGGCAGACATGCCCGGCGTCCAGGAAGAGGATTCTGTGGGCGGATGCGGGGTACCTCCATTCGCTCCTGTAAGGGATGACCGTCCAGGCGAACGTTGCTGCAGCCTTTCCTACAAATGCCTGCCCAAGGCATGCTTCGACAAGGGGGCCTGCCAGGTCGTCGCCCCGCTTGACCAGGCCGAGCTTGTGCTCCAAGGCCAGATACCTGTATAAGCCTTTTTGAAGCCCGGTTACGTCGAATACGAAGACGTAGGTCTCGAAAGCGTGCCTGGCCCCTGCTGAAGGGACGGTCCTCCTTGTCGCAATGCCGTTCTTGAATAGTCCGTGTACTCCCTGCGTAGCCCACAGCAACCAAGAAAGCTGCGACATGTTCAAGGGTTCGTCCTTATATTCCCTAAGGCTCTTCCTTCCGGCTATGATTTCACGGATATCGGGCTTTACGAGCTCTGCTTCTCTGTAAGAGGGCAGGTCGATGACCTTTTCACCAAAATAGGGCTTCTCTAGCGCCGGCGGTGGCACTCCCTTCTGCTGGTCGCTCCTGACCGTGTCGGATTTAAGGAATTTGGATTTCATGATGAAGCTCGCCCTGTTCGCATCGTCCATTCCGTACACCCCTCCTGTTTATGCCTTCCGTAGATAGATTATACTATGCTTGTCGTACCGAGCTGCAGAAGGGGAGTGCTTACGTATGCCTGATAACGGGACCAGCCACAGGAAGTTCATGGCCATTGCCATAGAGGAGGCCAAGATTGCGCTACAGGAAGGCGAGATTCCTGTCGGAGCATGCGTTGTGCAGGACGGCGAAGTGATAGCGAAGTCGCACAACATGCGGGAAAGCTACTCGGATCCCACAGCTCACGCCGAGATGCTGGCCATAAGGGAAGCATCGATGCGCCTGGGGAGATGGAGGCTTTCAGACTGCACGCTTTACGTCACTCTCGAGCCCTGCGCCATGTGCGCCGGGGCGGTTATTCAGGCGAGGGTCGGCAAGTTGGTCTTCGGCGCGTTCGATGAGAAAGCGGGGGCCGTGGGAAGCCTTTATGATATACCGAGGGATTTCAGGCTGAACCATTTCGTCGAGGTCGTTGCCGGGATAATGTCGGAAGAGACCTCCGAGCTGATGAAGGGCTTCTTCACCGGCAAGCGCTGACAGGGGAGGCTTCAAGCGAAAAGGGCGGAAGCAGTATATCGGCTGCCTCCGCCCTTTTTCATGTGGGACTTGCTATTTCATAGTTGCGTAGAATATGGAGTTGAAGAACAGCTTGAATGTACCGTGAGGCTGTCCTCTGTGCTGCGGCCTGAACCCTATAAGTATCGCGCGGCCCTTGCCGAAGGGGTATTCGATGAGATTTGCCTTGCCCTGGATGTAATTAGGCCCCATAAGCCAGCCTGACATCAGGGGGTTCCTGTCAGCAGGATACGTCGCCAGGACTTTCGCCCCGTCGCCTGTCACCTCGAAAGTCGGGCTGGATACGAAATAAGCGCCGAACTGCTTGTCCATGCCGAATGTCACCGGGCTGCTGTCGTCTGCAAGGTCTACTTCAAGCACAGAACCGGGGCAATAGAAGTTGGCGCTGGTAACGCTCGCCAGGACATTCTTGACCGGTGCGCCAAGTATGGTCGTCGCAAAGTCGAAGGCGCTGTCGAACAGTATGATGGTGCCTCCAGCGTTTACGAACTCCTTCAGGTTCTGGAGGCCTGCGTCACCCATGCCGCCTGCGTATTCGGCCGGGTAAGTATTGGCTGAGATGCCGTTTTTAAGGCTGCTGGTGGTAGTATCGGGTATGATTATCGCATCATATTTCTCGATTAGCTTGCCTTCCTTGATGTCGGCATCCCGCATGAATGTATAGGGGATCTCGAACTTGTCGAATATCAGCCTCGTCCATCCGGCGTCTGCGTTGCCTCCCCAGTTCTCATAGATGCCTACCCTGGGGTTGGACAGGGATGCTGTCTTGGCTTCAGGCTTGGACATGACCGGATGGAATGTGACAGCATACTTGGCCACCAACTCCTTGAGCTTGGCATCCAGTCCGGGTTTCGCTGCCACGATGGTGGTGCCTGCGGGCATCGTGGTCCCGTGTATGGTTGTCGGCTCGAGCAGCCATGACAGCTCGAAGCCCGCGCTCAAGAGCTTTACGCGAACTGTCGCGCTTAGGTTGGCCTCAGGTCTGAAGGCATATCCGAACGATGCGTCTCCGGCCACTATCTTGCCAGGCAGCGTCTTGAAAACGTTTACCTTTTCAAGTTCCGCTTCGAACGGCTTTTCGACTTTTATGCAGGTTACCCCCATCTGCATCGGAAGGGTCCACCCTGCAACGTCGTATGGCCTTTCAGCAGGGCCACCTGGATATTCCAGCCTGTCGGGGTATACCTGTTTATCCAGCAGAGCCATGACGTTAGGGCGGTAGGGCTGCGCTGTTAGTATCACGTAGGTGCCCGCGTCATAGGCCTTTCCGTCAGCCGTGAAAGGTTTGGTCGCCCTGTGGATCTCTACGCCTTGGAAGTCAAGCACCTCCAGCATCCAGTTGAGGGTTGCCGGGTCATAGGGGTCCTCAGGCAGCACGAAAGCTGACGGGGACTCGGTCAGGCCCTTGTGGACCGCATCCTTTCCCATCTTCACGAAGTTGTCGACGAACTCATCCTTGAACCTTGAAAGGCCCTTTGCGAAAGAGTAGATGACAGACTCGGGGTAAGCTACCACGTCTTCAAAGGTCCAAAGCCCGCCCGGCCAGATGTCAGGAAAGTTCTGAAGGAACGTCTGGGCGTTCGGAAGGCCCCTGGTGCTGGATGTAAGCTTGGAGAAAGGAATGTCGATAGGCGTGGCTATGTTCACGCTTGCGGTTTCGGTGAGGAAACCGACCATGTTGTGATAGTAAGGTCCGCTCCTCATGCCGCCGTGCCACCAAGTGTCGTACTGCGCATTAGTAGAGACGCCCTTCATGCCCTTCGACGAAAGGTCGGTTGTTGCGATGCCGCCCAGCAGCAGGATCTCCCTGAAGATGATGGGGGGGATCTCAGGGTTCGGCGGGTCGAAGAAAGGCGGGACGAACAGCCTTGCGCCGTTGGAGCCCATCTGATGTACATCGTATACGACCTCGGGGAACCAGTCGTGGTAGAGCACTTTTCCGACGTTCCTGCTTTCGGGAAGGTTGAACATGAACCAGTCGCGGTTGTTGTCATGGCCTGTGTAATAGTGATAGAGGTACGGCGGGGCAGTCCCTTCGTACTTCGTATCGAGGTGCTGCCTGTACCAATCCACGACCATCACGTGGCCGTCAGGGTTCAGAGAGGGCACGAACAGCAGGATGACGTTGTCCAGGACGTCAGTCAGGTCCTTGCTGTCGGCAGTGGCATATGTATAGATTGCGTTAAGAATGGCGTGCACGCCGCCTATCTCGGTGGAGTGGATCGACCCTCCTACGAGGTATACAGCCTTTGCCTCGGACTTGAGGGTTTCCAGCTCCGCTTCCGACAAGCCCCTGGGATCTGCGAGCTTCTTCTGGATCTCCTTGTAGTAGTCCAGGTTCGCGATGTTGTCTTCGGAGCTTACTATGGCCATTATCTGCCTGTCGCCCAGGACGGTCGGGCCTATGTCCTGGTATACGACCCTTCCCGATTCCTTGTCCAGCAGCTGCAGATAAGACTTGATGTCGGACCATGCGCAAAGTTTCCTGCTTGTACCCGGCTTGAAACCAAAGTAATCGAGAGGCGAGGTCAACCCGGTTAACGGCCGCTCTGCAACGACTGAGCCGGCCACCAGCACCATCGCCAAGAGCAGAGAGGATAGAACGACTAAGGATCTTCTGACCGTCATCTTTGCACCTCCTATTCGATTTGACAGGACTCCAGCAAGGCAAGGTATGCGGCTGTGACGCAAAACGGGCATGATGCCTTGCAGTGAATATTTCAACATCGAAGCAGCATATCCTCCGATTATTCCTGCATACGGGAAAGAATATTAAGAAGGCTATCTATATGGCAGATTCATACGCTTCGTCAATTTAAAATAAATCGGAAATCGATGGACAGGGCCGGAACGGAATAGATTGATTAAAGGGCTCGTGATGCTATAAAATACAACTTGCCGTCTGCGAGCTGCCAGCCGGCGACGGTGCTGCAAGGAGAGATGGCTGAGTGGTCAAAAGCGCTCGCCTCGAAAGCGAGTGGGCCGGAAACGGCCCCGTGAGTTCGAATCTCACTCTCTCCGCCACTCGAAGAAGAGGACCGGGGCTTAGAAAGCCCCGGTCATTGATTCATCGGATGGATGCTGCGCCACATCTTGGCATCTATCCTTCCTGCTTCATGCCAGCTTTATATGAACTCGCTGAAGACATCCGCCATCGCTCCGATGTTGTCCGCCTTCATGTCGTCCTTCAGCATGGGTATGCGGAATATGCTCTTGCCTTTGAATGTGTCGTCGATCAGTGAGAGGTATTTGGCTTCCTGCTGCTTCTTCTGCATCCAGAATGGGTCGCTCGAGCCTTCAGGCAGGATTTTGTTCACTATGATGCCCTCTATCCTGATGTTGAACTTCTCCAGGGTGGATATCGCCTTCACCGTCTCGTCGATGGGCAGCTTCTCCGCGTTTATGACGAAGATGAATGACAACAGGCCCTTGTCGTTCATGATCTCCTTCGCCCGTTTTATCCGCTCGTACCTTCTCCTGAGTATCTTGATTACCTCGTCCTGCTCGAGCTCCTCATCGCTGGGATTGCCCTTGTTGTCGGCCATGGACATCAAGGCTATGGACCTGCCCCTTTTCTGCATGAGGGTCTCCATCCACGCTCCCAGCAGCTCTGGCAAGGTCAACAGCCTTACCGTGTGCCCTGTAGGCGCGGTGTCGAACACTATCCTGTCATATTCGCCCATCTTCTCGGTGATGATCTCGATCATCTTGTCTAAAAGGGCGGCCTCCTCTGTGCCCGGTGAAATAGAAGTGGCGTCTATCTGCTTTTTTATCTGGTCAATTATGACCGGGCTGACTACCTGGCCCAGGCTTTGCCTCACCCTGTCCATGTACTGCTTGCTTTCCTTCTCGCCGCTTATTTCCAATGCATCCAGGTTGGGCATGATGTTGGCGATGCCGTCGCCTATCTTCTTTTCGAAGATGTCGGAAGTCGAATGGGCAGGGTCAGTGGACACTATAAGCGTCTTCTGTCCCTTCCTTGCACAGGCGACTGCGAATGCTGCGCTGCACGTGGTCTTACCCACGCCGCCTTTACCGCCGAAGAAGACTATTTTGCTGTCGATCCTCGAATCACGCATCGAAACCGTAGTCCCCCCATTTCTCCTTCCAAATGTCCTTTCTGCAGGTCATCCTGAAGTTCCATCCTTCCAGGTCCTCTGCCAAAAGCGGCAGCAGCTCAAGTGAGTAGTAACTGGTTGGTATGGGGATGCCCAGCAGGTCGCCGAAGCAAAGGAGGAGGAACTCATCCATCTCGTTGTGGCTTTCTTTAACGAGAAGCGACTTCGACTTCCTCTTATAGTCGGATGCACCCTGGAAGAACTCCTTGATGGTACCCAAGATTGCATTCAAATCGGGTTTCCTCAAACGTGCACCTCCCGCTTCAACTTAGCACACTCTGTCAACGATGACCCTGGATACATTATAATGCATCGAGAAGCAGTAAGCTCCATAACCATTCGAAAGCATATGCATGCTGGAAAGATTAGACCATGCAGCGGAAAACCAGCTCCAGAAATTCGGTATCGTACACAAAACCACAATATCGCCAGCATGGAAACGAAAAATGAGCCTGGAGATGCTGAACCTTTACCAAATAATGACGACATTACGGCAACAATCGCGATGTAAAGGAGCTTAGCCGTTATGGCTGCCTTGCTGGCAAGTAATTTTGACTTGATTTTCCTGCAGTGCTAATATACAGACATTGATATCATGCGACTTGTCGAAGAAACAAAAGAATTCGAAACAAGATAATCAACTGCGGCGAATATGGCGAATATGAGGTCTTCGATGCAGCTTGGCGAATATCTGGACAATATCGAAAAGAAACTGGTAAGGAGTTTCGACATAACCAGGGGATATAGCCTTGGTGGAGTCGATTATGATATGTTCGCTGAATATCACATCAGGAACGAGAAGTACGTGTTGTCGAAGAAGGCCGTCATATACGCGATCGAAAGCAACGAATACTGCTTCTTAAAACGATTTGACCTAATAGACAGGGCTGCTGTCAGCTCTTTCACAGATGGGATCATCCGGTCCATCGATGAGATAGTAAAACCGGATACCAATCATATGTGCAGTATGATCACAGGTGTGATGATCCTGGATGGCAACCAGGAAATCGGCTTGGACGACGCCATGGGCGAAGTCAGGAGGTTCAGGTATCACAAGAGCTTCTCTCTTGGGTTTAAAGGTTGGGTCGATTTTAGGCTGTTGTTAGTCTCATTAAAAGGAGGAGTGATAGCTGCCAACAAGCAAGGCAAGGGCGTCATCAAAGTGTACGGGCTTTAGTAGGTTTGCTTGTCTGAGCGTGATTCATTCAATCCGTTTTAAAGGAGGCGCTAGTTACTTTGAACGCACTGTGGATTATGTTAGGCAGCATTGTCATCTTCCTGATCGCATATGCTACCTACGGAGCGTGGCTTGCCAAGGAATGGGGCATTGATCCCACAAGGAAGACCCCCGCTCACGAAATCAACGACGGCGTTGACTATGTACCTGCAAAACCGGCAGTCCTCATGGGGCACCATTTCGCATCCATCGCAGGTGCCGGACCCATCAACGGGCCTATCCAGGCCGCCATTTTCGGTTGGGTCCCCGTCCTTCTGTGGGTGATAATCGGCAGCATATTCGTCGGTGGTGTGCATGACTTCGGCTCCCTGTACGCCTCTGTAAGGCACAAGGGCAAGTCTATCGGCGAAGTCATCAATCATAACATGGGCAAGACGGGCATGAGGCTCTTCTCAATGTTCGCGTGGCTGACACTGCTGCTGGTCGTCGCCGCTTTCACCAACATCGTCGCCAACACTTTCGTAAGCGTACCCGCGGCAGCTTCTTCTTCCCTCATGTTTATGTTCCTTTCCGTCGGATTCGGATATTTCGTATATAGAAAAGGAGTCTCCCTCGGACTAGGTACCCTGGTAGGGGTCATACTGCTTTTCGTATGCGTATATCTCGGATACATCTTCCCGCTCAAGCTCAGCTTGAACACCTGGATCATAATCCTTGCGGTCTATATCTACGTCGCTTCGGTTACTCCCGTTTGGATATTGCTCCAGCCCAGGGACTATCTGAACTCTTTCCTGCTTTATGCGATGATAGCAGGCGCGGTCCTGGGTATCGTGATATTCCGCCCGACATATCAGCTTCCAGCCTTTACTGGCTTCTATGTCAACAAGCAGTACCTGTTCCCGATGCTGTTCGTAATAGTAGCCTGCGGCGCGATTTCAGGCTTCCATGCCTTGGTCGGATCAGGGACTACGTCCAAGCAGGTCGATAACGAGAAGGATACTAGAGTCATCGGTTACGGCGCGATGCTGATCGAAGGCGTGCTGGCTGTCGTTTCGCTCTCGACCGCCGCTTACCTGACACAGACCGACCTGTCGGCGTTGCTGAAGGGCGGCCCTGTCAACGTATTCTCGACGGGCGTCGGAACTTTCATGTCGAAGTTCGGGATTCCCTTCGACATCGGCAAGTCGTTCGTGGCACTGGCGGTTTCGGCATTCGCCTTGACAAGCCTGGACACCGCGACAAGGCTGGCCAGGTACCTGTTCCAGGAGTTCTTCAACAACCCCGCAAAGCCGAAGGAACAGCAGTCTGTGCTTACCAACATGCATTTTGCCACGGTAGTCACCGTCATAATCGGAGCATATCTCGCCATAGGCGGTTATGCAAAGATATGGCCCATATTCGGTTCGGCCAACCAGCTGCTGGCCGGCCTTGCGCTACTTGCAGTGGCCGTATGGCTCAAGAAGTCCGGCAAGACTTACGGAATGCTCGTACTGCCGATGATATTCATGCTCGTAGTGACTTTGACTGCGCTTGTCCTATTGATCAGGTCGAACTTCATTGCTAAGAACTACCTGCTGGTAGTATTCCCGGTGCTGTTGTTCATCCTTGCAATAATCCTGGCAGTAGAAGGCTACAGCATCATATTCGGCAAGAAGGAACCGACACCACTTAAGAAGTAGTGAGAAAAGAGCTTCCAGCCTGAAAAGACAAGATGGAAGAACCCCGTCTTAGAATCCGCAACAGGGACAACCCTGTAAAGATTGACACAAAGGGTGTCTTTGCAACAAAATAGTTATTGCGACCTTCCACGGTACGCCGTGGAAGGTCGCTTTCGGAGAGGTGGCTGAGATGGTCTAAGGCGCTCGCCTGGAGAGCGAGTAGGCAGATGACCTCTGCCTCGTGGGTTCAAATCCCACCCTCTCCGCCATTT
>Ga0116172_10001122_pt1 | contig 25253 bp, 23 predicted proteins | sample AD_UKC083_MetaG_FD_89799 | JGI IMG/M metagenome (GOLD analysis project Ga0116172, IMG submission 89799) | Active sludge microbial communities of municipal wastewater-treating anaerobic digesters from USA - AD_UKC083_MetaG | ecosystem: Engineered > Bioreactor > Anaerobic > Digestate | place: USA... | reverse complement strand
TTGCATTAACAACCATCAAATAATCACCGTCTGTATCAACCAAAGAACCGTCCCACTTTTTTTCCTTCAAAATCGCATTTACAGGATTATTTGAAAAATGTATTTGAAGATGTCTTTGGTTTAAAGATTTTACAACTTCTTCTGATAATTTAGACATATCTTTTTTATCTAAGGAAAAGATACTTTCTAACATCTTCCCACCCAATACAGCCAAAAAAGATTTTTTATCTTGGGAACCATCTTTATAATCAAAACCACTATAATACTGGGCTCTTTCATCCAAATTTTCCGCAGTTATATCCTCATTATATGAGGACAAAAAAACAGGGCCAGTGACTCTCAACAAACTCTCAACAAATTGTAAATCAACTGCTATGTACCCATCTATTGTTTCGCCTTTTATTTTAAAATATATATCGTCAAAAGTTCTAGCAGACTTAGAAAAATCTGGGTCCCAGTTAGAGTTTCTAAGATACAAAGTTTCCTCTCCCAAAAAACCTTTTATTGGTTCCGGTACTTCAGTTTTTATATTTCTTATATCTATCTGACCATCTGGATTATAAATATCATCTATAAAGATATTTTTTATTTTCCCATTTTCTAGCTTTATTAGAGCATAAGATCCTATAAAACCACCTGTAGGACGTAACTCATTTGAATTTTGGAACCAAACTATATATTTCTTCTCTCCGCTCATACCTAACATCTGAGGCAGACCTGACATTACAGTATAAAGATTGTCTGAGATATTTTGAGAATCTTCTAAGAATTTTTTAAACTCATAAAAATATTCTTTGTACTTTTTTGGAACATAGATTTCATCTATACCCGACAGATCTGCTCTCGCCATCCCAACATAATCTTTCATGCCAGAGATTGAAGATTTAGCATTTTCAAATACGACTGGGTCTAAAACATTGGAGTTATCCGGCCTTATTGTTTCAAAAACAGACTCAATAGGCTTAACAGCGCCAGATCCCAAACTACCTGCCCTAGAAAATAAGGACAAAGAACCTAACAGTTTATCGTAAGAACTGTATTCATCATTCTTACCAAAAAAAGAAAATGCCCACTTCAACTTTCTTAAAGACATCCTACCTTGTCTAAAATTCTCATATGCTTCAGTGGTGTTTTCTTCCAACTTTTCAGAATCCATTGTAATTAAACTCTCTTTGGCAGCATTTAAATTGGATACTCCTTTTTTTACATTAAAATAAGTGCTTATCACAGGAATACAAACAAAAACTAAAAGAGCCGATAGCAAGATTGCTGAAACTGAACTAAGTATTCTCAAACCACCAAAAGAAAAGCCTTCAAATACCCTCTTTTTCTTTTCAAAACTTGGTTTATCAATTGTATTTTTACTTACCTTTTGAGAAGTATCCTTGTCTCTAGTCAAATCTAATACCGAAGTATCTTTTGGCCTTGAAGTTATCTTTACACCCTGAAGAGAAACAATGCTATCTGGATAAACTTCTTTCTTTTCTTCTTGTTTCACTTTTGTATCAATATATATTGCGGGCTTAAAAGCGTTTGTATTCGGAGAATAATTTAGAGATTGCAGTGTTTTTATAATACCCTCCTTCATCCCAACCTTAGGTTTCCAACCCAAATCTTTAATATTCTCGCTATTAATTCCCTCATAGTTAAAATTTCTGTTTCCAATACTAGGTTTAAATTGAACAGACATTTTAGAATCGGCTACACTTTTAACTAAATAGGCTGTTTCCAAAGAGGAAATTAGTTCCTTTGGAACAATAGAATAAATGTTACCTTTTGTATTCTCATTAAATTGGGCTTTTATTATTCCAGAAATAACATCGCTGATATACAAGTAGTATCCTTTTTCCTCACCATCCCCGTATATGTCAATAGAGGTACCCTCTAAAACATTCTTTATATAACCACCTAAAAAACCGCTGGAATTTAAATCCATTCTAGGACCGTACACTTCTGGCAACCTTACTACCCTTGCATCAATATTGTGTTTTTTGAAATATTCCCAAACAACAGCTTCTGCAAATCTCTTAGCTTCAAGTAAACTAAATCTATTTTCTTCGCTAATATTGGACCCAAAATACTGGTCAAGATCAACCTGAGCAGTCTTTATCTGATGTATATCTATGGTAGACCCGAGCAAAAATTTAGCTGAAGATCTCTTAGCTAAATCAAGCAGGTTTTTCGTACCTAAAGAATTGGTCAAAAGAGATTCCAAACTTAAATAATCTTTACTGTAGAAATACTCCTCTAAACCAGCGAGATGGAAAATATAATCAACACTTTGAATGTCTGCAGGAAGTCCTTCATTTATATCCACATCGTAAAGAGCAAAATTTGGATTTGTTAGTAAATGTTTAACATGTACTTCTTTACCAGTCTTAAAGTTATCAAGGACAACAACTCTTGCCTTATTATGGAGTAAATACTCTGCTAAATGAGATCCTATAAAACCCGCACCTCCGGATATTAAAACCGTAGGAATAAGGGCAGATTTAGTTATACTTTGTTGTTTAGACATTTGGGCAGTGTTATAAAAGTTACTCTAATAGAGTATACAAGATTTTACCGTTAACTACACTAGTTTCCCCAAAATCACTGTATCTCACTATTTATTGGTATAATAGGCGTGTTATGGAGCTAAAAGAAATAAAAAAGATCTTATCAAAAAACAAGCTTTTCTTAACTATACCAACATTTATTGGTCTTGTTTTTGGGTTGGTTTTATATTATTTACCAGCCAAACACATGTCCTCAGGATCTTTATATATTGGTAGAAAAATAGACAAGTCAGAGGAGTTTTTCTCTTATGAAGGATATTATGCTCAACAAACTGCAGCGAACTACACAAACTCTGTTATATCTCTAGCTGAAAGTCTTGATATTAAAAAGGCTGTTCTGGATGAGATTGGGCTTCCCTATAATAATGAAAATATAAGAACTTTAGAAAGAGCTTTGAAAATAAAAAAATCAGGGCCTCAAACCATCAATATATCAACAAAACACTCCGATAGAGATATATCTGAAACTATGTTTAGAAGTATATCTAAAGCATTAATTAAAACATCAGAAGATCTAAACAAAGATGGGGATAGTAGCTTATTTATACGACAAGTTTCAACAGAACCATTAGTAAAAGAGGTATACAGATCTCTCTACGTCTATTCTTTTGTTGGAATTTTATCTGGTTTAATAGTTGGTTTATTTTATTTATGTCTAAAGGAATATTTTAAAGATTAGTATGGTAGTTACTGTAAACACAGATGGCGGTGCAAGAGGAAATCCAGGACCAGGTGCTATAGGGGTAGTTATAAAAAATGAGAAAAATGAAAAAGTGAGAGAAATAGGTAAATTTATTGGTAAATCAACTAACAACGAAGCTGAGTACAAAGCTGTTATAGAAGGGTTAAAAGCCTGTGAGGAAATGAGAGTAGAAAAAGCAGAATTTTTTATTGATAGTTTATTGGTTGTGAGCCAATTAAACGGTGATTTTAAAATAAAAGAGCCTAGAATGAAAGCTTTGTTTAAGGAAGCAAAAGATATAGAAAAGAATATCAAATCAGTGATATATACTCACGTTAATAGGGAAAAAAACTCGGAACCAGACAAAATTGTTAACGATGTTCTAGATTCTTTGGAGTAATAATGAAAAAAAACAGGACCAATTCTTGCAGAACGTCCATAATAAAGACACTTTCCTATAGTGGAGTTTTTGGATATCCTATAACTTTTTATCAAATCTCAAACAATCTTATATCAGGTTCCTTCACATATAAAAAGATTAGAAAAGAACTAGAAAAACTTGTTGATGAAGGTGCTGTTAAAAAAATAAAAAACAGATTTATGCTAAAGGGGATAAAAACACATGATGTCAGTAAAAGAGAAAAATACACTAGGGAAATAATCGAAAAATACAAAGAAAAAATAAAACTTTTGAAGAAAGTGCCTTGGGTTAAAATGATAGCTGTAACAGGCTCAGTAGCAAACTACGATGCAAAAGAAGGAGATGATATAGATCTTTTGATAGTAACTGAAAAGAACAGACTTTGGATAACTAGGGGATTTGTGTTTTTAATATTAAAAATAATTAACGAGCTACCAAAAGATAAAAGCAAAAGAAACATATGTCCTAATATATTTTTAGATGAGAATAATATGGCATGGTCAAAGAAAAAAAGAAATTTGTATGTAGCTCAAAACATAATATCTATGCAACCGTTTTCTTGGAGAGATGATACGTACTTTAAGTTTATTAATGAAAACGATTGGATCAGAAAATACTACAAAAATTTTAATTTGAACTATCAAGGTAGAAAAACAAAAATAAAAAAAGATAGTCCTTTAATGGCGCTTTTAGAGAAGATAGCCAGAAAAAAGGAAATGGAATACATGAAAAAAGACATAACAACAGAAGTAGTGAATCCAAAACTAATACATTTTAATAAAAACGATAGCACTAAAAAAATCTTGTCAAAATACAAGGAAATACTGAAAAAATATCAAAATTCTCAAAAATAATATATAAAGTGTTGACAATTATCACTTACGATGTTAGAGTGATAATATAGTAATATTATTGATTTCATTGAAAGGGGGCGATAAATATGGCTATAGTTAAATGGAACAGATGGGGAATACCTACTATTTTTGATGATGAAAACTGGCTATCTCAATGGTCTGATCAAGTCAATTCACCGAGCGGAATAGATATATATGAGACCGAGAATGCCGTAATTGTCGAAGCACAGATCCCAGGAATAAAGGAAGAGAATGTTGAAGTGAATATTGAAGGTAACGTTTTAACCATAAACGCACACCAAGAAGAGACAGAGGAGCAGAAAAATAAGAAAAAAACTGTCTACAAATCTACAAGACAAACATCTTTCAACTACTCAACTAACCTACCAAGAATAGTTGACTCTTCTAAGACTGAGGCTGAGTTGGAAGAGGGAGTGTTGAAAATAACAATCCCTAAAACAGAAGAGGGTAAGCCAAAGAAAATAGAGGTAAAAAAGAAAATTAAATAATTTTCCTTTCTCTCCTGATGGTTGTTAGGAAATTACAAGAAAACCCCCGCGAAATGCGGGGGTTTTAACTAACGCTTAAATCAATTAGTATTCTTCTGGCATTCCAGACGACGGTGATTTATCATCTTTTTTTGGAAGTTCCGTTACTAAACATTCCGTGGTTATTATCATAGTTGCAGCTGAAACCGCATTCTGAAGAGCACTTCTAGCTACTTTTGCAGGATCTATTATTCCCGCTTCTAACATATCAACATATTCCATTTTCAGAACATCGTATCCAATATTTTTATTTTTACCTTCCTCAGACTTTCTTTCTATCTCAGCTAGCACTTTACCGTCATCCATACCAGTATTCTTAATCAATAATCTTATTGGTTGTTCCAAAGATTTCTCCAAAATTGAGACACCAACTTGTTCATCACCTTCAAGGTGTAATTTTGACAAAGCTTCTCTTGCTATCAAAAAAGCAATCCCACCACCAGGCACTATACCTTCTTCAACAGCAGCCTTAGTTGCGTTAACAGCATCTTCAACACGAAGCTTCAGCTCTTTTAACTCAGCCTCAGTGGCTGCACCAACCTTTATTACTGCAACACCGCCGCTAAGTTTAGCTAATCTTTCTTGAAGTTTTTCTTTTTCATAACTTGATGTTTCCTTTTCTATCTGAGACCCTAACATCTTTACCCTATCTTTTATCTCCTCTTCATCCCCTTTTCCACCAACTATTGTGGTGTAATCTTTTCCAGAAATAATTCTGTCAGCCCTACCTAAGTCTTCTACTGTAGCGCCATTTACTTTTTTGCCAGTATCCTCACTTATAAAAGAAGCACCTGTAAGTACACAGATATCTTCCATCAACGCTTTTCTATTGTCACCAAAACCCGGGGCTTTAATAGCAAGAACATTTAAAACACCTCTTAACTTATTTACAACTAATGTGGCTAAAGCTTCTCCATCCACATCGTCACAAATAATCACTAAATCTTTTGAAACCTTCATCAAATTCTCAAGTAAAGGCAACATATCCTGCATATTGGATATTTTTGAATCAGTTACCAATATATAAGGGTTTTCTACTATGGCTTCCATTTTCTCGGTATTGGAAACGAAGTAAGGAGATAAGTAACCTTTATCAAATTGCATACCCTCCTTATATTCAAGCTCTATATTAAATCCTTTTGATTCATCAACAGTTATAACCCCCTCATCTCCAACTTTTTCCATAGCTTCTGAAATTATTTTTCCAACTTCTTCGCTCTGTGCAGATATAGTTGCAACCTGTATCTTTTCTTCTGTGCTTGATACTTCTTTTGATAGTTTTTGTATTTCTTCAACAACTTTTTGAGCAGCTTTATCCAAACCTCTTCTTAGTATCATTGGGTTTGCACCGGCAGATACATTCTTTAAACCTTCGTTAACAATTGCTCTGGCTAATACAACAGCTGTCGTTGTTCCGTCTCCTGCCACGTCGTTTGTCTTTGATGAAGCTTCTTTAACTATCTGCGCTCCCATATTTTCAAACTTATCTTCTAGTTCTATTTCTTTTGCAACAGTTACACCGTCGTTCACAACATTGGGTGTACCCCAGCTTTTATCTAAAGCAACATTGCCCCCTTTTGGACCAAGGGTTGTTGAGACAGCTCTAGCTAACTTATCTACACCTTTTTTTAGTTTTTCTCTGGCTTCTTCGCCGTATATTATGTCTTTTGCAGCCATATTTTCCTCCTCAATTTAAAATTTAATTTTCAACTAATGCTAAAATATCTTCTTCCCTAACCAAAAGAAGATCTTTTCCATCTATTTTAATCTCAGTACCTCCCCACTTTTTAAACATAACTATGTCCCCTTCTTTTAAATCTAAGGGTATTAACTTACCATCCTCATCTTTTTTACCCGGCCCTACCGCTAAAACTTTACCTTCTTGTGGTTTTTCCTTGACTGTATCAGGAATTACAATCCCCGACGGTAACTTTGTTTCCCTTTCTAACGGTTCTATAAGTAAATGATCCCCTAAGGGTTTTATTTTTTTTGGATTTTCCATAATTCCTCCTTAATAACTAAATTCCTGAGATTAATTTCTAGGCACCAATACTTATATTACAACTTCAAATGATTTAATCAAAATATACTTATTTCTTAAATCTAGCATAAATTCTCATTTTTCCATCACCAATCTTATCTTGTTTATATATTTCTATGTGACCTATTTCTCCTGTACTTTTAACGTGAGGCCCTCCGCAAAACTCCATACTCACATTTGATTCTAAACTAGCCCCTATGAAATAAACCTTAACTTGTTCAGGATACTGCTCACCCTCTAAATGAATTGCCCCACAACTAACAGCATCGCCCTTTGGTAATACAGTAGAATTAACTTCAATATTTTGGTCAATAATGTCGTTTACCTTTTTTTCAACTTCTAATATCTCCTCTTCAGTCAATTTTGAGTTATTTGGGAAATCAAACCTCAATCTTTCTGAGGTTATGTTACTCCCAATCTGCTTTACATGAGAACCTACGACATCTCTTAAAGCTTTATTTAAAAGGTGGGTTGCCGTATGGTACTTTACAACATCATCACTATTATCAGAGAGCCCTCCCTTAAATTTTTTCTCAGCACCTTTTCTTGATATATCTTGATGGCAACAAATAAGTTTTTCTACATCCTCAGATATTCCCTTTAAATTGCTATCATTTATATTTTTTCTTTCCTTCAAATCTTCTATAAACATATCAACCGGGTATCCGTGTGATTGATATAAATCAAAAGATTCTTTTGAGAGTAAAGGAACAGGTAATCCAAAAACTTCAACTTTTTCTTCAAAATTATCAATTGAATCAATTCTCTTAAAAGACTCCTTCTGACCAACTTTTAATATGTTGCCAAATTTCTCTTCCTCCAAACCTAAATATTTTTCTATAAATCCTTGGTTACTTTTTAATTCTGGATAATAAGTACCGTACTTATCAACAACTATTTTTGACAATTCTACTAAAAACGGGCTTGGTATACCTAACTTTCTTCCTTCTCTAACTGACTTTCTTATCAATTTTCTTAGAACATAACCTTGATCTGTATTAGAAGGAGATATACATCTTTGATCACCAAGTATAAAAACCGAAGCTCTTATATGATCTGTTAATATCCTCATACTTTTCTCGTTACGAGAAGTGGATAAAGAAGAAACTTTATCAAATATATCTGATAACCCATCTATTTTATAAACATCTTTAAAACCATTTAGTACTGCCACCGTTCTTTCCACACCCATACCTGTATCAACATTTTTTTGCTTTAGTGGTACATAGATGCCATCAGAAGTTTTTTCATATTCCATAAAAACATTGTTCCATATCTCTACCCAACCTCCTGATCCTTCAGAAGATTCTAAAAGTATAGGCTCCCCATCCCCTGTCCAAAAGTATATCTCCGTATCAGGACCGCAGGGACCGGTGTTACCAACAGGACCCCACCAATTGTCTTTCTTTCCTAAGAAAAATATTCTACTTTTATCAATACCTAACGACTCCCATATCTCTGCAGACTCTATATCTTTAGGAATCTCTTTATCCCCTTCAAAACAGGTAACGGCAAGTTTTTCGACTGGAATATTTAACTCTTTAGTTAAGAACTCGTAGCTCCAAGAGATAGATTCTTTTTTCCAATAATCTCCTAATGACCAGTTCCCAAGCATTTCAAAAAAAGTAACATGGGTGTTATCACCCACTTCATCTATATCATCTGTTCTCAAACATTTTTGTACATTTACAATTCTTTTTCCCAAAGGATGCTCTTCCCCTAAAAGATAAGGTGTAAGTGGGTGCATCCCAGCTGTTGTGAATAAAACAGTAGGATCGTTTTCTGGAACAATGGAAGCAGAAGGGATAATAGCATGCCCTTTTCCTTCAAAAAATTCCAAATATTTTTTCTTTAATTCATCAGTTGTCATTTCAATATCAACCAAATCTAATGTTGATATTTTACCACTATCGTGATAATTTAGGTACATATGGCAGTATCCACAATCAGTAACGATGATAAAAAGCCCTTTTCTACCGGTTTGATTTATTTTCTAGGTATATTAGGAGTTGCTTTAGTGGTTTTCTTTGGAGGAGAACTATTAAGAAACTTGTCTGGACTTAGTAACAAAGCCGTTTTGAACGTAGTTGTACAAAATGGTAAAGCAGAAGTAATGGTAAATAACACAAAAGTTGGTGACACCCCGTTTGAATCAAAAGATATAAAACCTGGAAACAACACCGTTGCTATTAGGAGTGACACAAGACAGTATCAAACAGAGATAAAGTTTTTACCTTCCAAAAAAGATACTGCTTACACTGTCAGCATAGCAAGAGATTTGGGAGTATCTGACATTTTTTCTTCTGGGCAAGACATGTGGTTCGATAAAGACGGTTCAGATAATACTCTAAGAGTACTTTCAAACCCTTCTGGAGCAAAGGTCATTATAGACAATTCAGAAGTTGGAACTACTCCCTTTACTTCATCAGCAATATCAAATGGAAATTACGACCTTAAGATAATATACCCAGGATATGAAACTAGTGAAATGAGAGTAAATGTTCAAAACGGTTATGTGTTGAATATATCTGTAAAACTATTCCCCTATCCAGTAACTCCAGAGATAAAAATGTTTGAAGGATCTAATAATTTATACAATATATCCATAGACGACCCAGCTGTAACATCTGACACCCAAGCTTGGGTTAAAGGAATAATATACTGGAATGATACCAGAGGCTTGAACGTGCAAGATGTTGGAATGAATAAAGATAGGGTTTTTGATTATTTCATAGACTATAAAGGTGGGATATACGATAAAGATGGGACCCTGCTTGCTTCCCAAGAAGATCTTAAGAAAATCTCCAATGCTAACAGGGGAGCTTACCTAGGAGCATCGTCTGAAGCAAAGGGTATAACAGAAGAAGCTAGAAGAGCTCTTGAATTATTAGGAGATTCCGGAATTAAATCTGTAGATAAAGAAACAGCAAAAATAAAGACTACACCTCTTGGCTGGCTTAGAGTTAGAAAAAACCCAGATTTAAGCGGAGAAGAGCTAACAAAAGTAAATACTGGGGAAACTTATGATGTCTTAGAAAAAGCAAGCGGTTGGATAAAAATAAAAGTCTCTGAAACACTAGAAGGTTGGGTATCAGAAACATACGTAGAACTATCTAAATGAAGGGTGCCACTCTAAGAGATCGGGTCTTATTTCCTTAATTCTTTTCACACTTTCTTGATATTCATTTGTAAAAGATAGTCTTTTCTCATATTTTGCAATTGTTGATATCACTCCTGCATCATTCCAATATTTATATTTCGTATTTTTAAAAAACTCTTTTACCACACCAGAGTACCTAACATCTAAATTATTAACGTCAGAAATATTACCCATTGCATTCTCAATAGCTAAAAAGTAATAAAGAGGAATTGAATTTCTAATAGTTACCAAATTCAAAGGGTTAAGTTCAATAGATTTTTTTATATCTGAATACATTCTTTCTTTAACACTGTTAACATCTTTAGTTGGTAATAAATAAACAGTCAGAACCTTTGCTCTTCCTCTGTAATAATTTGGCTCATATGGATTAAGATCCAAACTCTTATTAGCAAAATATAAGGCTCTTTCTCTATCACCAGCACTTAAAAATTCTTGAGATTTTTTAAAGTTTATATCTGCCCTGTAAATTTTAGATAGATTGAAAATAACAAAAGAACAAGCACCCCATAAAACAATTGATGAAAAAATAATTAAAAATTTAGGCCTAGTTGAAATACTAGATAAAGAACCGCCCTTCTTTTCAAACCCTTCTTCTAACACATAACTTGCAAATATCCAAAACAAAAGACTTGTTGGAACAACAGGCCAGCCAAAAATATTTGAAATGCCAAAAGCTAACACAGATGGTTTTATAAAATTAGGGGATTTCTTAAACATTAGATACAGAATAAAGATAAAAGATAGGAGAGAAAAAACACCAGACTCCGACCAAATCTCTATGTAATAGTTATGAGGTTTATTAAAAACAAAATCCCATTCAGAAGAATAATTTAATTTTAAACTTCTAAAAGGTTGGAAATTATAAGGGAAAGTCTCAGGACCAGAACCAATTAAGAACACTCTGAATGATGAGAATATCATTTTAAGGCTGCTTTCCCATAACGAGAGACGTATAAAACTAGGGTCGGAAACATTGTTTTGAAGGCTTAAATTTACAGAACTCTTTTCCTGAGCATAGGAAACACTGACAAGACCAACATTTTTCTTAAGATCAATGATTATATCGTCAACCTTATCTTTAAATATTCCTGGATTTGATACAGGAACAACTACCATAACCAAGATTATCAAGGCCAATCTGTACCTAAAATTATTGTCCTTTTTATTTTTTAATATTTTTGGCAATAAAATAACTAATGATGTTAGAAAACCCAAAATACCAGATAGAGAATAAGTGACCCAAAAACAATAAAAGCCAAGAATGTAAATACCAAACCACAATTTAGATAGTTTTGAATCTTCATTTAAAAATATATACAAAAGCACGGGCAAAATCATGGATAGATACTGAGCTAACCAGTTTGGCTGTCCAAATGTAGAATAAGCACGAGAAATACTGTTAAAATACTGAAACAACCCGTAAAACCCTATGGGAATAATCGTAAACAAAGATGTAGTTAAAAGATTTCTGTAATCTTCCTTTGTTAACTTATTTAATGCAACATAATAAAGACCAAAAAATATAAAATAAGATAAAAACCCACCATTAAATCTTGAGTAATAACCAAATATAGAAGTATAAAAATGTGTAGAAAATAAAGTTGAAATTATAAATGTAACAAAAAGAACTACTATGGCTGGGTGCGGTTTCCTTAATTTTATGGGATTCTTTATCACATCAGTTATGAAAAAGGTAATTATTAAAAAACCGAAAAAGTAAACAAAAAACATCTTGGGAAATTCAAATAACTCATTACTGTTGGTGGAGAAAATTAAAGGTGTGAAAAAAACTAATAGAGCATACAAAAAGAAATACGGTCTTGAAAGATATTTTTTAATTGACTGTAGCGTTCCCATGGTAGTAATATGATATCAACAGTAACATGTAATTTCCTAGTGTGTTACTAAAATTTATGCTGTCTAAAATCTTAGTAAAACTCATAGATAAGGCTATTGTTCCTACAATTCTACTCTTAAGTGCTAGGGTTGTTTCCATTGTTTTAGCAGCCAAATATATGGGAATAAACATAAAAATAAGCTCCGAGGGAATAGTCACCCAAAATTCAGCAGAATATGTAAAACTTAATTCGTATTCCATTTTATTTATGTTGGCAATGCTAATAATAGGGCTAATATATGTGGCTATTAAAGGCCTTGTTTTCCACGACTCTCATGTCAAACCAACAATAACAGCTAAGTTATTTTCTATAAAAGCTAAATCGTTAATACAAAGTTCTTCAGAAATATACCCACAATGGGGTGTTTGGTCATTGTACTCTTTTATGTTATCAGCAGTAGCTGGAATAATGGCTATGTCTAAGCTTGCATATTTTTGGGTCTTTTACTTGGTAACATTTGTAACTTTAATAAATACTGTACTTTTTATATATGACTTTGAAGACGATATAAAAATAAAAATGGAGGATAAAAAATGAAAAAAATAATATCCTTCGGTCTTAACTCTGTTCTCTTAGCAATTTTTGTAAGTATGATTTTGCTACCAATAGGTTTTATGGGAAAAATGAAATACGAGAATGATTCTAGTGTTCTTTCAGCTCAAGATTACTCTGACGAGAAAAGCTCTATAAAATCTCTTGATGATCCAGATTCCAATATTCCTGAGGACGTAGAACAATTTATAATGAGAATGGAAAGAGAATACTATCAAAACCAAGGAAATAAACCCAGTACGTCAGTGCCGACTGATGTTTTCAAGGAAGACATTGAGAGAGAAGAGGAAATGGAAATTATAAACGATATAAAAACAAACGATATTGAGAACCAGTAGTATCTCTAATTTAGATTTGGAAGAACAAATATTATTACAGAAACCACCACCACCCACAAAACAACCGTCCAAAGTAAAGGCTTATCAGACAACAAAACCCTTTCTGGAGATTCCCCCTCTTCTTTTTCATAGATTACATAGAGATATCTAGCAACTCCATATATGACCAACGGAATAGTTAACATCATTAATTTTGGACTTTTCAAAACTACAGGAAGAATACTGCCTATTTTATCTCCAACATCGGCGGGTGAAACCATAAAAGTAAAAAGGGAGTAAGTCAAAAGTGTATAAGATGCGGACATAGATATTATGCTATCCAGTAAAGTATCTGGATAATGTCTAAGAGTTTTTCTTGTCATTATCTCTGCATCAGAACTATCCGAAAATTTTGCTAATATAGTTTTCTCAGATCTCCTTTTACCAAAAGCTAACAACATTGATATTCCTATTGTTGTTAGTATTAACCAAGAAGATATAGAAGTTCTAGAAGCAAAACCACCAGAAAAAACCCTTATTATGAATCCTGTAGCTACAATCAACGAATCCAGAATTATCACACTCCTAAGATAAAAAGAGTATGCAAACTGAATTAAAACATAGATTACGAGCATTAAAGTAAAAAAACTATCCAGATTCAATACTGAATAGGTAATTGCAAAAGCAAATAAAATTATAGATATGGTTATAGCAAGAGTCGGAGATATTTCACCTGATGCAATAGCTCTATTTTTCTTAATGGGGTGAAGTCTGTCTTTAGGAGCATCTATAACATCGTTTAAAAAATAGGCCCCCGAGGAAACAGCACAAAAAGCTACGAAAGCCTTTAAAGACCAAGAGAATGTTTCAGCATCTAAAATTGTCCCTGCTAGGAAGGGGGCTGCAAACACGCTTAAATTTTTTAACCACTGTCTTGGTCTTGCGGTCCTTAATATGTGGTATAACTTTCTAATCATTATTTTGATAATAAGTCTTTTAATACTCTTTCTCAAGTTTCAATTTCATATCCAAAACCCCTGTAAGTTTTTATTAAACTTGTTCCAAAATTTTCTTCAAACTTATTTCTAATGTTTCTTATATGAACTTCGACTGTGTTACTTATGGTATCTAAACCACTTTCCCAAACATGTTCTAGAATTTCTTCTTTAGAAACTGCTCTCCCACAGTGCAACATTAAATATTCTAAAAGATCGTATTCTTTTCTCCTCAGTGGAAACTCCTTCCCATCTACAAATACTCTCCTATCATTCATGTTTAAAGATAGCCGACCCGATTTTATGACATCTCTGCAATGAACTAAATCTTTCCCTACCCTCCTTGCCAATACATTTATTTGAGCCTTAACCTCTTCAACACTAACTGGTTTTTGAATTACGACATCAACACCAGAATTAAGACTTGCAACTCTATCTGCAGATTCAAAATTATCGGAAATTAAAATAATCGGAGATTTAATGCCTAACCCCCTCATAACACCGCACAACTCTATACCACCAATATCATTGAGGCTTGAAGCAATTATAATAGAGTCGTAGCAAAGAGATTCCGAAAGACACGTAGCTTCAGACCCTGTTGTAACCGTATCAACAACAAAGGAGCTTTTAAGCCCGTCACAGAGCTCATCCATTTTGGATTCATTGCATGCTACAAATAATAGTCTCATTTTCTCTTACGAATATAAAAAGTATCCATTAATATTCTTCACAAGGAACATTAAAAGAAAATTAAATATATTATCCAGAATATTTACAGAAATAGAAGACTAATATATTAAATGCCTTCTAATCCTTCTTTTTTGCATTCAATCTAACTGTGAGAAGTATTATTCCAAAGGCCACTACACCCATTATTAATAAAGCTACTTTGAGGACTATGTTTTCAGGAGAAAATAAACCTATCAAACCAAATATAAATGTAGCAACCCAATAAAAAATAGCAACCTTACTAACACTCCAGCCTCTATCTAGTAAAATATGGTGTAAATGACCCCTATCACCTCTAAAAGGGCTTTTTCCGTGTGAAACTCTCCTGATCACAGCAATTAACGCATCTAAAAATGGTATTAAAAGTATAAGAACTGATACAGTAATTTTGGCTTGAGCGTATATCGCCAAACTTGCTATGACCAAACCTGCAGACATTGCACCAAACCCCCACATTATTTTTGATGGGTGCCAGTTATACTTAACAGACCCAAAAGCAACCCCCGCACTTATAGCGGCCATAGTGGCTATATCAACATGTATCCTATCTAGGTTTTTAAATCTTAAAGATAGTATTGCAATTAAAACTGAGGCTATACCTACAATCCCAGGAAACTGGCCATCAACCCCATTTGACCACGACAAAACATTCATCAACCACACTATCCACAGGGCTGTGATTAAAAACGGTATTAATGGCAAAACATTATTACCAACAGTTATTTCCAAAATATTTAAATTTACAAACCCACCAAACGGATTACTAATTGTATAAATCAATATTCCTGACATCACTACAGGAAAAACACAGATGAATAATAGAAATAGCCTGAGAACTGGATTTTCCAATATCCTATAACCAGACTTTGGATGTGTGTTTTGATAGTCATCTATAAATCCTAGTATTCCCGTCATGAGAACAGAAATATAAAGACCTAATGTACTCTTACTGACCCCAATAAAAATAGCTGAGAGAAAAGTAAAAACTAGAGAGTATACAAATCCCCCACCTCTTGCTGAGGGTGTTTGTAAAATCATACCTGGATGATTATGTATTTGGGGATTTGTAATTAATTTTTTTCTCTTTGCGTATTCTATAAAAGCTGGTAGTACTAAACTCATTACTATAAAGGCAGATATAAAAGCAGGGAGCAAACTCATGTATTTTGCATCAAGAATAGGCTTAAATGGTACAGAAGCTATTTTCATAATTCTTACAACAGAACCAAATAAGATAACATTGACAAAAAGTATTGAATACCAAACTATTTCTTCTAAATATCTGGCATAGAATTTGTTAAGTAGAGACAGTATCAAACCTACCAAACTGATGGCCACACTAACAATTGGAATCATGTACAAATTAAACTTAGGGGCCATTTGGGAATCACCCCAGATCTTTGTGTACCAAAAAGGTATATCTGTATTTATATACTTAAATCTAGACATGATGTAAAAAAACATAAATACAGATATAGAAACATTTAAAAATAGGTTGGAGAGATTTTTATCTCTTAATTTTACTAATACTTGCCCTGTTATTTTCTCTAATCTTTTATTTATCTTCATTATCTAACTTTCTGAGTATGGTAAAGATCTTTAAATCTTTTACCAAATACAAGCATTGTTTGAGCATGAATTGTAGGAAAGAATGAATAGGTTAACAAATTTATTGTTATCAATGGAGTTTCAAAAAAAGTTAAAAATTTTCTAAACCAACCCCATTCCTTAGGAAATGGTGGGGAAAACTTTTTTCTAAAATAAACACCTGGAACCATAAAAGCCATTGTGATTGTAAGCACAAAACTCATAATTTTTGGCAAACTGTAAGCAAAATTTGACTGCTTAACATATGGGTTTACCAATGTAACTATTGCAAAACCAAATGTTATTAAAAACACAATGTTAGTTAAAATAACTCTTTCCTTTATATGTCTAGTAAACCAATTCAGCTTTTTAGATAGTTTCACGTCTCCCTTTTTTAAGAAATTTTTAACAGAAAGAGGAAAATCAACCGCTCCCCAACCCCATCTTAAGAGCTGTTTATATAAACTTTTATGAGAATCAAGGAAACTTTTTCCTTCGACAGCGTCTGCAGAGTAGGGTATGTAGTGAGGTATGCCATCAAAATCACCACTTCTTGCAAAAAAAGCTCTCCAATAGAAGATTGTATCATCAGCTCCTAAAGCTACATCAAAAAAGTTTGCATCTATTAAAGTTTGCAAAGATACAGAAAAAGCAGAAAATGACTTTCTCACCTTACCCTTATTAATAGCCCAATCTGAAATGACACCTAAAGTGACTGAGTTGGCTTCTAATCTCATAAGTAAAGGTACCCTCCAAAGATTATTATTAAAAAGAGGTATAGCAGAAGAATAAAAGTGGTTATCTCTTTTATCAGATGATAGATATAGATGAGTTAACCTTGCTAAATACTGTCTATCTAAAACATGATCAGAATCTATATTACTAAAAATATAATTTCTAATTATTTCCCCTCTTTTTCTTAACTCCTCAACAGCATGAGAAGATCCCCAGGCACGATTAGCACCCCCATCTCCCTTGGCTTCCCCAGGTATACCGGCGGGATGTACAAAAAACATTAAACTACTTAAATTTTTTTCTCTTTCTCCAATTATTTTTTTAATCCTAGATATAGCTTCTTCAGAATATTTCTGCTCAACCGTAAATACAAGTGATATTTGCTTTGAAGGAAAAGTCTGGTTAATTATACTATCTATAGAATCTCTAAGAACTGCTTCAGGCTCATTAACCACCGGAACAATAATAATATGCCTCACTGATTCCAAATCTTTTGGTAGAGTTCCCTTGTCGGGAAGTCCTGAGAAGTTCAATTTTTGACATTCCAAGTACCAATTAGTTGCTGTTTCATCCATATATTTCCTATAGCCTACAAACAAACCTACGGCATGGGTAAAAGCCATATAACTCCAATAAACGGTAAGGAAAGTCAAGACATAAACAACAACACTTGGAAACGTTAACCCTAACCATATGGGGGATAAAAGTAAGCTCCATGTAAGAACCCCAAGTAAGATTTCTAAAAATCTATTTACCAATTTATCATTTTTTTCTACAAAGTCTTTTAGCATAATTTAAAAAGAGAACAGGTATTTTTATAAGAAAGCTCACACACTTCCTCAAATGTTTTTTCCTTTACCTGTGCGACTTTCTCAGCCACAATTTTAACATATTTGGGATAATTTATCTTCCCACGCATACTTTGAGGAGGTAAATATGGCGCATCCGTTTCAACAAGAAATCTATCATTTGGAACATTTTTCACTACTTCAAGTAAATCGTCCTTCTTTGGATACGATATTAAATTGGTAAAAGATATATAAAATCCTAAATCTAAAACTTTTTTAGCAAATTCCCAATTTGAATCAAAACAATGAATAACACCTCTTAGATTGTTATCAATATTGTTATTTAAAACTTTAAGTACGATATCATCTCCTTTTCTATTATGAATTACCAAAGGTAAATTTTTTCTTCTTGCTAATTTAACCTGAGTATCAAAAAGGTATTCTTGATCTTCAACGGAACGCTGATTTTCCCAATTAGAAATATCTATACCACACTCACCTATAGCGACAACCTTATCCGATTTTTCTAAAACTTTTTCAAGAGATTCCTCTAAATATTTAAGATCTAGTTTTCTATCTTCTTGAGGATGTATACCTACAGAACAAAACATATCCTATGATCCTTTGAAACACCTATCACTTTTTCATTTTCTTTTATAGACGTTCCTATGTTAATTATTTTTTCTACACTCCATTCTTTTGCCTCCTTGATAATAGCTTCAATATCTTGCTCATAAAGTTTATGAGGTAAATGACAATGAGAATCAATAAGCATAAATAAAGTATATTCCAAAATATTACCTTTTTACTAACAGATGTGGTCCCGTTTATTCTGTAGAGCTATCCTTAGAAACAAGTTTTTTAAACTCATCACCATATATTGTTTCTACTTCAAGAAGTCTGTTTGCAACTCTATCCATCGCATCTCTATTTTCAATGAGTATTCTCTTTGCTTCATCATAAGCCTCATCAATCAGCTTCTTTATTTCAACGTCTATTTTTGAATTCATTTCCTCACTTAAAGACGCTGCTTCTCCAAACTCTTGAGCAAGCCATGAAAACTCTGTCCTTGCCTCATAAAACACTGGGCCTAAAGAACTCATCCCATATTCTGTCACCATCTTCCTAGCTAACTCAGTGCATCTTTTTATGTCTTCTGCTGCTCCAGCTGTAAGCTCATTGAAAACTATCTCTTCAGCAGCCCTACCACCAAGCATTGTTATCATAAGAGAAACTATTCTTGTTCTTGTAAGCTGATACCTATCTCTTTCAGGAGGTAAGTCAGTGTGACCTAGTGTTTGTCCTCTTGCCACTATAGAAACTCTTTGAACAGAATCCATGTCTTCAACATTTTCTGCAACAACTGCATGCCCAGCTTCATGATAAGCAGTCATCTTCTTCTCCTCATCCGATTGTAAAGTTCTTCGTTCAGATCCTATTGTTACCTTTAAAGACGCTTCATCTAAATCTTCCTCCAATATGGATTCCCTTGACTCCCTAGCAGCTAAAATAGCAGCCTCATTTAACATGTTTTCTATATCTGCACCACTAAAACCAACTGTCTTTTTTGCTAATTTAGAAACATCAACACCAGAATCTATTGTTTTCCCATTCATATGTATTTTTATTATTTCTTCTCTATCTTTAAGATCTGGAAGCGGTATTGATATTCTTCTATCAAACCTCCCTGGTCTAACCAAGGCAGAATCCAACATATCAGGCCTATTTGTAGCAGCTAAAACTATAACGTTTGTTCTAACATCAAAACCATCCATTTCAGTAAGGATTTGGTTCAAAGTCTGTTCTCGTTCATCATGTCCTCCACCTATACCCATACCTCTTTGCCTACCAATAGCATCTATTTCATCTATGAAAATCAGACTGGGTTGTTTTTCCCTTGCTATAGCAAATAAATCTCTAACCCTAGAAGATCCGACACCAACTAACATCTCCATAAATTCACTACCAGCAACACTAAAAAATGGAACTTCGGCCTCACCAGCTATAGCACGGGCTAACAAAGTTTTTCCAACACCAGAGGGTCCTACTAGTAAAACACCTCTAGGTATCCTAGCCCCTAACTTTCTATATTTTGCTGGGGATTTCAAAAAGTCCACTATCTCAGCCATCTCTCTTTTAGCTTCTTCGCACCCTGCAACATCGTTAAAAGTTACTTTTTGCTGACCTTTCATAAACACCTTTGCACGAGATTTTCCAAAAGACATTATGTCACCACCCTGTCCTTTCATTTGTCTAAAAAGAAAATATAAGATAATTAGAGGTGCAAAAATCATAAGCAAAGGAGATATTATTTCCCATACATTAACATCCTGCTTTACCTCAAAATTACCAGATATCTGAGATCTATCTACGTCATTGTTACTTAGTATTTGATCAAAACTAATTGAGCTTTCTTTTTTTGCATACATGCGTGTTCCACTCTTTTCCAAAATCTCTATCTTATCTCCCGTAACGGTAATATCCTGAACTTTTCCTTCTTTTATAAGTTTTATTACATTACCCAACGCAACCTCACTTTGTGTGAATGCCGAATCTTGAAAAGTTCCAAAGATCAGATAAAACGCAAAAATTAAAAATAGATAGAAAAAAACATTGCCAAATAAGTTTGGTCTTTTCATTTCTATAATAACTTTTTTGGGCAATTGATTTTTGCCATTTTTTTGCTTTGAGTTGTTTTTTGTATTTTTCTGTTTTTGTTCTGCCATAGCCATAAGAGTATACAATAAATAAAGCTTTTTTGCTTAATTAAATAAAGTAACACGCAGTACAGAGACATTGTTTTGTATGAGAATAATGGGAAAATTTCTGGTGCCAATGGGTGGACTTGAACCACCGACCTAGCGCTTATGAAACGCCCGCTCTAACCCCTGAGCTACATTGGCACGTGTGGAAAAATTATACATTAATTTGGTTCTTTCTACAGAGCCGTATGTTTGGTTGCGGGACCTGGACTCGAACCAGGACCCCCGGATTATGAGCCCGGTGAGGTGCCATTCCTCCATCCCGCGTCGTTTCAATACTGAATCAATTTATCAAATAAAGCTCAGGGTGTCAAAAAGTTTACTCTTCTTAAAAACCTTATTTTCCAAAGAAAAGCTGGTACCAAGAATACCAATTTGCGTTAGAACTTTCATGTACAACCCCCTCACTACTAGTAGAAAGGACATCTTCTTTCTCATAATCAGCAGGACCGTCCCATTTAACCACATATACTTTCTCACCTTCTTTTATCAAATTTAAATCGTTTCTTGCTGCCCCCTCAACAAACTCATCTGTCTTTTTGAAAGCTATTTCTTTCTCTAAATGTGATTTTTTCTCCTCAAGTTTAAGAACTTCTGCATCAACACTATCTAACCTATCTTTACTCTTTAAAACATCAAAAGAGGATCTAATAAAACTAATGGATAATATAAATAATAAAATAGACCCTATAAAATATTTTAACTTACTACCTTTGGACATTAAATCCATGATAATGAATAAATTGACACGTTTCAAGCTGTCTGGTAGCATGAACCCATAGGATTTACTTTTTAGTATTTTTTTGTTAAACTATGCCCCCTGCAAATAAAATGTCTGCTCAGACGAGGATAATATGAAATTAGAGATAGCTCATAAAAAGTTCATAGAAGAATTAAGATCGGAAGGAAAATCCGGTGCGACAGTTATTGCCTATAATAAGGACATAGAACAATTACTTAATTATTTATCAGAAAGAAAAGTAGTTGAAACAGAAGATCTTGATGTGGAAAATATTTCAGGTTTTATGAAATCACTTGAGGGTTTAAATTACACTCCCAAGTCTATATCTAGAAAAACTAACGCTACTAGAACATTTATAAAATACCTAGCAAAGAATAACTATATAAAAGAGGATATATCGACTCAGCTAAAGCATCCCAAATTTGAATCTGGAAAACCAAGAATATTATCAAAAATGGAATATAGAGCTCTTAGAGATTCCGCTAAAAACGATGTTAGAAGCTATGCAATGATAGAGATTTTGCTACAGACTGGTATAACTATATCCGAGCTTGCTGGGATAAGACTTAACGATATAACCATAAAGGATGGTACTGGAATGCTAGCTATTCCAAGAAGAAATAACAGGGTCGAAAGAACAATTCCTCTTAATAAATCTGCCGTTGATGCATTAAACAGATATTTGGAACTAGGTAGACCTAAAAAGACAGAAAATCCTTCTGATAATCTTTTTATTACAAAGACAGGTAAACCATTGCTTATAAGGAACATAAGATCCACTATAGATAGGTTTTTCAGGATTGCTGGTGTAGAAAAAGCTAAAGTTAATGATTTGAGACATACTTTTGTGGCTTTCCATCTAGAAAATGGTGTTAACATTTCTTACCTTGCAAAGGTAGCTGGGCATAAAAGAGAATCTACAACAGAAAAATACCTTGAGTTTATAAATAAACCAGAGAAATTGGACAGAACAGAATTAGGAACACTATAAACACCATTCTTATTGAAAAGGAACTTAAAACGGCCTGTTAAACAGGCCGTTTTTTATACAATAATTTTATGTAAAACGTAAGAAATTATTGTTAGAACAATAGAAAAAACTATCGCTGTCGTAAAACTATCAACTACAAATCCAGGTACTATCTTTGAAGCTATAAAGATTATTAATGCGTCTATTATAAATGTGAACAAACCTAGCGTTAGTATAGTCGCAGGAAGAGATAAAAATGACAGTATTGGTTTTACTAAAATATTTAATACAGCTATGACTAAAGAGACAATTAGAGCTACCGAAAACGATTCTACACTAACCCCAGATAATAAATAGGCTGTAGCATAAACAGAAGCCCCATTAACCAAAAATTTAACAATATTTTTCAACACCTTTTTCACCTCCTCAATAAGGCGAATCTAAATTGAAACTTGAATACATTTTACCGTAAAAAGAAATAATGAAAAATGTATAATATTTGCAGTAAATGTTTTAATGATTAAGAAGCTTTTTCTAAAATCATTAATTTCAAATGGAGGTAAAAATTATGGAAAAATATGAATGTTTAGTCTGCGGATATATCTATGACCCAGTAATTGGTGATGAAAAAGGCGGTGTTCCTGCAAACACAACGTTTAACAGACTTCCTGAAACATGGGTATGCCCAGAATGTGGTGCAGAAAAAACACTATTTGAAAAATTAGAGGAAGAAGAAACCCAACAAAACGAAGAGGGATTAACAGAATAAATTTTTGTTTATGGTGGGTGATCCAGGGCTCGGTCACATGTCCACGTATTCCAACTCACTTCGTTCGTTGCGATGCTTCGCATCTAAAGTCACTTCGTTCCTAGAGCTTCGTGGCTCGCGACCCCGCCTCCCTCACTTCGCTCAGTTTCGCTCAGTCCGGCATTCGATCCCTGTTAATTTTATTCTATTTTCTTATTTGGAGTTTTCGTAATTTTAGTGTGATTTTTATGGTGGGTGATCCAGGGCTCGAACCTGGAACCTAGCGTGTATAAGACGCTCGCTCTGCCAATTGAGCTAATCACCCTTAACCTCATCTTAACCTATCATCCTTGGTTTTTCTCTCGCCAAGGCTCGAGCTGTACAGTTTTATATTCTTGGTCATAATTAGCTCCGGTATCGTTTCACTCTTACAGGAGCTAATCACCCTAATTATTTTCAACTTCTTTTCAACTAAAGTTTAGTTTTCCGTCTTACAAACACACCAACCAAAATCTAATTAGGACGTGATAGAAAGATCTGCTTTCTAATTTCCCGTTTTCAAGACTAGCATTATACAATGTTTAAGCTTCTTCTGCGAGAAACTTCTCAACATCATCTTCTACCTGCATATCTTTTCTTCTTTGAACAATGCTGTCTTTCTCTATCATTTGCAATAACTCTTCAACAACTTCTACAAGTGCGTTCTCCAAAGTATAAGCAATTTCGTCTGAAAAATACTCTTTTCCACTTAGATCTAAATTTACCTTAACCTCAAACTGATCCTCTGGTACAGAATTTAAGACAACTCTTGCAAAACAAGAACCTTCTGGCAAGTGTTTAACCCTTCCCTCTATTCTTTCAAATTTTTCCTTAGTGAGTGCCTCCATGCTTGGAGAGAGATCTATATTGTCGGAAGTTATTTGATATTGCATAAACATATTTTATAACAATTTACATTTAATTACATTTATAAACCATGATAAAATTAAACTATGAAAAAACTAAAAACTTTCTTTTATTCATTAAAAAATAGTATATCTTCACCAAAATATTACGCAGATGTTGTCAAGGCAAAAACAAGGTTTTCCATTAAATACTATCTAATGTTGTCGTTGTTCCTTTCTATTGTTTCAACAACAGCAATAAGCATAGTTATAATACCTACGGCTAAAAATTTTCTAATTGATTCTTCAAAATATCTTAAAGAATCTTATCCTGAAGATTTAACTATAACTTTCAAAGAAGGTAAGTGGGAGACAAATAAAGAGGAACCTATTTTAATACCTATGCCTAAAGAAGTTGCCTCTACATTCTCGGATGATGAGGATATTAAAATACCATCAAATCTTATTGTTATGTATAAAGAGGGAACAATAAATGACCTTGACGAGTTAAGCACCGTCTTTTTGATGAACGAGGAAAATATTATCTACAAAGAACAAGATGGTAAGGTAGTCGCACAACCTATTAACCAGATACCTGACACAGAGCTGACCAAGAATGAGGTAAATTCCTTTATTGATAACTTATTTCAATACATAAAAAATCTTCCCTACTTTCTACCAGTAATTATTCTTATAACTTTATTTATTTTTAAGTATGTTATAGGAGGGCTTTTCACAATACTATGGATGGGTGGTGTGGTTTTTGTAGCATCTTTTATTATTAAAAAGAAACTTAATTACGAAGCAGCTTGTAGAATTGTTATGCATGCAATAACTATTCCATTCATTATTCAACTTTTAATTTCTGATATTAATTTTGCCTTTGGGCTTAAAATACCAAATGATTGGTTTGGATTTCTGACTTTAGGCTTGTCTTTGTTTTTCTTTGCAAAAATGGGAGATGTGAGTTTAGAAAAAGAGGAAGAACCTAAGAAGTTAGAACAGTGATCATCCTTGCGACTTATTGTAATAAGTGGTATTTCTATATGAGCTGGGATTGGTTGGATAATGTAGTTTAACAATATAAATATTGCAGTTGAGCCTTATAAATGCTATATCTGTAGGGAATAATTTTTGACATATTTAAATAGAGCGGTCCCCTGTAGCTCAATGGTAGAGCGTCCGGCTGTTAACCGGCAGGTTCGTGGTTCGAATCCACGCGGGGGAGCCAATTAGTACTTACTCTAACCCTTTCCGCCTCACGTAGATTATTAAAGAGTTC
>Ga0116172_10001112_pt1 | contig 25312 bp, 19 predicted proteins | sample AD_UKC083_MetaG_FD_89799 | JGI IMG/M metagenome (GOLD analysis project Ga0116172, IMG submission 89799) | Active sludge microbial communities of municipal wastewater-treating anaerobic digesters from USA - AD_UKC083_MetaG | ecosystem: Engineered > Bioreactor > Anaerobic > Digestate | place: USA... | reverse complement strand
TTGTAACCAGTGCGCCATCGCCCGCTCCTGTCCCTCCAATGCCATCCGCCGTGTGAAGGCCAGCGAAGCCTACCTGGTGAAGGGGGACTTTACAAAGGATTAATAACTTAGAAGGGGTTAAGGTCAAGAGCCGTCGCTCTGCTCTGACAGGTTGAGATTGAGGTTGAGATTAAGATATGCCGTGTAACTGGTTGAGATTGAGTTTAATATGTGGTGTAACTGGTTGAAGTTGAGGTTAAAATTAAGATTAAGATTAAGATTAAGATTCATGGTGTAACGGGTTGATGTATTTGAGTTTGGATTTGAATGTTTAAAAGTCGTATGAACAAAGGATCTAAAATAGCAACGAGGTTTCTTCTGGTTTTGCTTCTTATGTTTACGCTGGTGACGGGGATGTACGGGCAGCAGCAGCGTTTCCCGAAGCCTGAATTTGAATCAGGGTATGCACAGCCACACACCCTCACCCCTGAGCCCCGTTCCACGGCCATGGAATGGTTGGATGTGGCTGTGCTCACCGCTGTCATGGCTTTGTCGGCCTGGTTTGTGTTGCGCAAGCGTTCAAGACAGGGCATCCTTTGGTTGTCGGTTTTTACACTCTTCTATTTTGGATTTTATCGTGATGGCTGCATCTGTGCCGTAGGCTCTTTGCAGAATGTCGCCCTTTCATTTGCCGATCCTAGTTACGCCATTTCGGTGACGGTACTGTTGTTTTTTTTGTTACCCCTGATCTTCAGCCTTTTCTTTGGAAGGGTCTTTTGTGGGGCTGCCTGTCCCCTGGGGGTAATTCAGGACCTGATCATCGTGAAACCCATTTCCATGCCTTCGTGGCTCCGGAAAACCTTGGGACTGATTCCTTACATATACTTGGCACTGGCGCTCCTTTTCGCGGCGACGGGGAGTGATTTCCTGGTATGCCGTTATGATCCTTTTGTGGGGATTTTCAGGATGGACGCCCCCTTTCTGATGACCATCCTGGGCGTGGCATTCCTCCTGACGGGATTGTTCATCGGCAGGCCTTACTGCCGGTTTTTATGCCCCTACGGCGTTCTCCTGAACTGGACCTCGACGGTCTCCAAATGGCATTTGACCATCACCCCTGCCCATTGTATCCGCTGTAAACTGTGTACCACCTCCTGTCCTTTCGATGCCATCGACCGCCCGACTGATCCCAAAGTAATCAAGGGATCGCACGACGGAGCAAAACGGTTTCTTGTGTATGCCCTGCTGATTCCGGTATGGATGGCCGCCGGCGGCTTTGTGGGTTTCAAAGCCCATATCCGGCTTTCCAAAGCAAATCCCGATGTTTATCTTGCCGAATTACTGATCACCCATCCGGAAGTAAAAAAGGATCGGGATAATATCGACGTACAGACTTTTCTCAGCTCGGCCAAAACGATGGATCAACTGGTGGAGGAAGCCCGGGGAATCCGCAGAAAATTCAAGTATGGCAGCACTGCTGCCGGAGCCTTTATCGGATTGGTGATCGGGATGACCCTCCTGAACCAGGTGATATTCAGGAGAAACGAGGACTATGTGCCCAACAACGGAGCGTGTTTCAGCTGCGGAAGGTGCATGGATTTTTGTCCGGTGGAGAGAAAAAGTTGATCCTACCATATCGAATGACGATGAATATAGAGAACAAATTGACATTATCGCGGAATGTGGCCGTGGTTTCCGGGATTTTCTGCCTGGCGGTTTCATTTCTCCTGCTGCTGAATTACTGGCAGGTGAGCCGTTTTGATCCTTTGGAGAGCAAGGCCATGGAGGTACTGGTGGAGCGCCTGTCGGAGAATCCCGATGATGATGCCCTGAAAAATGACATCCGGAACATGGACCTCCTGGCCCGGAAAGCTTATTTCAACAGTCACTGGCAGATCAGGACGGGAAGCTATCTGTTGCTGTTCGGCGCTGTTCTGTTTGCCTTTGCCCTGCGGATGTACCATTCCCTGAAATCGAAAATTGAAGTTCCGGAACCCCATGGTGAGGATGAGTTGCAGGCCCGCCTCCTGTCTCAGAAATGGATCCTCATTTCGGGTGCGGCAGTGCTTATCCTTGCCCTGGCAGGCTCTCATGCATCGGTCAACCATCTGACCTCGTTTGGTACCGGCAAGCCCGGGGAGTCCCTCCCGGTGACGAAGGCAGAAGAGAACATTGAAGTGATAGAAGTAGGCGGGGAACCTGTTTTACAATCTGGCGATTCGCTATTGGCGGCTGACGGCAGTGCCGCGGATGACAGCATCGGAATGCTTGCCGGCGACGATGAATCCCCCAGAAGCACCACGACCCCGGCTGGGGAGATGTCATTACCCGCCACTTCCGGAGCAGAAACAACGGTCAACTTTGTCTTTCCGGAGGCTGGAACCCTCAGGGCCCATTATCCCGCATTCCGGGGAGCTTTCGGAAACGGGATATCGGCACACAAAAATGTTCCTGTCGATTTCGACGGTCCCTCGGGGAAGAACATCCTCTGGAAAGTCAACGTACCCCTGGCGGGAAATAATTCACCGGTGATCTGGGGCGACAGGCTCTTTCTCTCAGGCGCAAACGCGCAGAAAAGGGAAATCTATTGCTATGACAGGTACGGGGGTAAACTGCTGTGGACTGCCTCCGCCAGTGACATCCCGGGAAGTCCGCCAACCTCGCCCAAAACCACCGATGATACCGGATTGGCAGCCCCCTCGGTGACTACCGACGGGAATTGTGTCTACGCCATCTTCGGAAACGGAGATCTCCTCGCCGTGGATTACAACGGGAAACGGATGTGGGCGAGAAACCTGGGCATGCCCGACAACCATTACGGCCACTCTTCCTCACTCCTGGCGTGGAAGAATAAATTATACGTTCAATATGATACCAACAAGGGGAGGAAACTGCTCGCCCTGAATGTTCAGACAGGTGAAATGTTGTGGGAAACCAACCGGAATGTGAAAATCTCCTGGGCGAGTCCCATCATGGCCAATATCGGCGGAAAATACCAGGTGATCCTCTCTGCCGACCCCTTGGTGGCCGGATATGATGCGGAAACAGGCAAACAACTGTGGAGTGCATCTGTCCTGTCGGGAGAGGTGGGATCCTCGCCTGCCTATGGGGAAGGACTGGTATTCGCCGCCAATGAGTATGCCCGCCTGGTGGCTATCAATCCTTCGGGCGGACAGGTCGTTTGGGAACAGGATGAATACCTCCCCGAAGTCGCCAGTCCGGTGGTATCGGGCGGACTCCTCTTCGTGGCAACCAGCTATGGGGTGCTGGCCTGTTACGATGCCAAAACAGGGGAAAAACTGTGGGAACACGACGGCGGAACAGGCTACTATTCCTCACCGGTAGTTGCCGACGGTAAACTGATCATTTTTGATACCGAAGGCAAGATGCAGGCTTTTGCGCTGGCACGTGAAAAAAACCTGGTATCGGAAAGTGCACTGGGGGTCAAGGTCGTGACAACCCCGGCATTTGCCAATAACCGGATGTTCGTCAGGACTGGAAATGCCCTATGGTGTATCGGGTCTAAATAAGGAGGGAATGGAAAATACAAGCCGGATTGTCGACCGGATCATTGCTGAAAAGGGGAAGGAAAAAAAAGCGCTGATTTCCATCCTTCAGGCCATTCAGAAGGAGTTGAACTACCTTCCCAAGGAAGCATTGCGCCATGTGGGTGAACATACCTGTATTACTCCGGCTGAAATCATCAGCGTAGCCACTTTCTATTCCCAGTTCCGGCTGCGGCCTGCCGGAGAACATATGATAAAAATATGCGTGGGTACTGCCTGCCATGTAAAAGGATCAGGACAGGTGTATGACGCTTTTGCCAGGAAATTCGGTCTGGGAGAGGGAGAAACCACCGACCGGAAGGGCCAGTACACGCTTGAGAAGGTTAGCTGTCTGGGATGTTGTACCCTGGCCCCCGTGGTTCAGATCGACCAGGTAACCTATGGTCATGTGACCACCAGTCAGGTGGATGAAATCCTTGCCGATTTCGAATCCCGGGCAGGCAAGAAAGAGGAGAAAAAATTCCGTCTGGCGGATGGAACAGAGATCCAGGGTGAAATCCGCATCGGATTGGGATCCTGTTGTGTGGCCAGCGGCAGCGATGAGATCCGGAAAGCTGTGGAAACTACCGTCAACAGTTACGGCCTGAAAGTGAAACTGAAGCATGTGGGTTGTGTGGGGATGTGCCACCAGGTTCCCCTGGTTGAGATCGTCCCCACGGAGGGCGAACCAACGCTCTATTCCAGAGTAAAGCCCGAGGATGTCAAAGATATTGTCGGCAAGCATTTTAAACCCCCAGGACTCTTTTCCAGGCTGAAGGGCAAACTGCTCGATTCCGTGGAATACATCCAGACCGATGCCAAATGGGAGGGCATTGAGCGATATGCATTGGATGTGAGGGACAAACCGGTCAGTTCGTTTTTGGGTAATCAGATCCCCATCGCCACGGAATACCGGGGGATTATCAATCCCCTGGATATTGAAGAATACAAAAGCCGGGGCGGTTTCAGGGCTATCCGGCGGGCCTTGCTGGAAATGACCCCCACGGAGGTGGTTCATGAGCTCAAAGAGAGTCAAATCCGTGGCCGGGGAGGAGCCGGATTCCCGTCGGGCATCAAATGGGAACTGGTGGCCCGGCATGGCGATCCTCAGAAATATGTGGTATGTAACGGCGATGAAGGCGACCCGGGGGCATTCATGGACCGGATGCTTCTGGAATCCTATCCTTACCGGGTCATCGAGGGATTGATCATCGGAGCCTATGCGACAGGCGCAACGAAAGGATTCTTTTACATCAGGGCGGAATATCCCCTGGCGGTGCGGCGGATACGGGAAGCACTGGCTACATGTTACCGGGAGAACCTGCTCGGAGAGAATATTCTGGGGTCGGGATTCTCCTTTGACGCTGAAATCTATGAAGGGGCAGGAGCTTTTGTCTGTGGCGAGGAGACCGCACTGCTCCAGTCGCTGATGGGCAACCGGGGCTATCCCCGCATACGCCCGCCGTTTCCTGCCGAAAAAGGGTATATGGGGCATCCCACCCTGGTCAACAACGTGGAAACCCTGGCGCAAATCTCCTTTATCCTGAGGGAGGGTGCTGGCTTGTTTAATTCCATCGGCACGATACACAGCAAGGGAACCAAGGTGTTTGCCCTGGCAGGAAAAGTTGTCCGGGGCGGATTGATTGAAGTACCCATGGGTACTACCATCCGGCAGGTGATTTTCGAAATTGGCGGAGGCATCGCCAATGGCCGCACTTTCAAAGCGGTTCAGATCGGAGGTCCGTCAGGGGGATGCATCCCTGCCTCCCTGGCAGATACCCCCATTGACTTTGAATCGCTCACTGAGATGGGGGCCATGATGGGATCGGGCGGACTTGTGGTACTTGACGACAGCGACTGTATGGTGGATATCGCACGCTTCTTCCTTTCCTTCACCCAGCATGAATCCTGCGGAAAGTGCACCTTCTGCCGCCTGGGGACCCGGCGTATGCTTGACATCCTGGAAAAGGTCACCCAGGGAAAAGCGCGCCGCGAAGACCTTGATGAGCTGGAAAAGGTAGCCCTCTGGACCAAAAAGGGAAGCCTCTGCGGATTGGGAAAAACCGCCCCTAACCCGGTGCTGAGCACATTGAAATATTTCAGGGAGGAATATGAAGCCCATCTGGAGGGAAGGTGCCCGACAGGAAAATGTACCCACCTGATAAAATATCAGGTAAACGAGAAGTGTATCGGATGTACCCTTTGTGCCCAGGTATGCCCTGTGAATGCTATTCCCTTCACCCCGCACGAGAAACATGTCATAGACACCGGAGTGTGTATCCGCTGTGATGCCTGCCGGCCGGCATGCCCTGAAAATGCCATTGATGTCTTCTGAAGAACCCAGCAAACATGATCAAACTTAAGATAGATAATAAGAGTGTGGAGGTTCCCGAGGGGACTTCCGTGATGGAAGCCGCCAAAGCTGCAGGAATCCATATCCCTGCCATGTGCATGGATGAGGAACTGGACCATTTTACCTCCTGCATGTTGTGCCTGGTGAAGGATGCCACGGGACGCATGTTTCCGTCGTGTTCCGTTGCCGCATCCGGAGGGATGCGCATCACTACCGATGACGAAGAGATCCGCGAAGGAAGGAGAATTGCCCTGGAACTCCTGCTCAGCGAACATGTGGGAGATTGTGAGGCGCCCTGCCAGCTGGGATGCCCTGCCCATATGAACATTCCGTTGATGAACAGGCTCATTGCCGGGGGAAAATGGGAGGAAAGCCTCCGGGTGGTTAAACGCGATATTGCACTTCCTGCTGTTCTGGGAAGGATCTGCCCTGCCCCCTGCGAAGGGGCCTGCCATCGCAAAACCGTCGATGAGGCAGTTTCCATATGCCTGCTGAAGAGGTTCGTCGGCGATGAGAATGATCTTCATCCCTGGCCGGTACCCGCGCTCAACGGGAAAAGGGCAGCCATCGTGGGAGCAGGTCCCGCCGGACTGGCGGCAGCGTATTACCTTAGGCTGAAGGGCGTGGATGCCCACCTGTTTGACCGGGCAGGAAAACCGGGCGGACAACTGCGGACAGCCATCTCACACGATATCCTTCCCGAAGAAGTCCTGGACAAGGAAATTAATACCATCCTGGAGACTGGCGTGGTCTTTCACGGCGGCGTTACGGTGAATGACACATTTTTTGATGAATTGAAGAACTCATACGATGCCCTGGTTCTCGCTACCGGAAATATCGATGACCTCACCAAATCGTTTCAGCTGAAAGGAACACCAAAAGGGATAGAAGTTAACAGGGAAACCTATGAAACTTCTGAAAAAGGGGTTTTTGCCATAGGAAATGTGATCCGTTCATCCCGACTGGCCGTCCGCTCTGTGGCCCAGGGCAAAGAGGCGGCCTTTTCAGTTATACAATACCTGAATGATGAAACCATCAGGGGAGAACCCCGGATGTTCAACTCCCGCTTCGGCAAGCTCCATGACCTGGAATTCGCGGAATACCTGAAGGAAGCCAACCCGGCACGGCGCCATTTTCCTTCGGCTGACTTTTCCGGATTTACCCCCGGAGAAGCGATCGAAGAAGCCCGGAGATGTATGCACTGTGACTGCCGGGCAGCCGGGAACTGTAAACTGAGAATCTACTCCGACAACTGTCAGGCCGATCAGAAAAGGTTTCAGACAACTCCCAGGAGAGCCATCACCAAACAAATCCAGACTTCGGGTGTTGTGTATGAAAAAGAGAAATGTATCAAATGCGGAATTTGTGTCAGGCTGACAAAAAAATACCGGGAAAAGTTCGGATTGACCTTTATCGGAAGAGGATTTGATGTAATTATCGGCATACCTTTTGACGAGTCGCTGGATGCCGCTCTGGTACAAACAGCACAAATGGTGGCACGCCATTGCCCTACCGGAGCACTGGAAATCAGGGAAATGAATTAATAAGGTTGAGATAATACAATAATTATAATTAAACTTAGAATCAGGAATTGAGGATCATGAGATATGTGTTGCTGACGCTTATTATTTCTCTCCATATGAATGTTTTGGGCCAGGAACCGGGATGCTGGAACATTTTCCGCGGAAACCAGCGTCTTACCGGGAGCGTTTCAGCCAATCTGCCTGCAAAGCCCAAACTCCTGTGGACATTTGCCACGGGTAGCATGATCAAATCATCACCGGTGATATGTAATGAAAGAGTGGTGATTGGCACCACGGAGGGAATGGTCTATTGCCTCGACCTGAAGGGAAAATTGTTGTGGAAATTCAAAGCGTCAAACAGCATTGAAGCTTCGGCGATGATCCTTGACAACACCGTTTATATCGGCGACCTGCAAGGAATCCTGTACGCGCTCGATTTAAAAACCGGGAAAAAAATCTGGACATACGCAACCGAGAACCAGATCATAGGTTCGGCGAATTGGTACAGAAATGGCAAGGAGGTCTCTCTTCTTGTCGGGAGCTATGATTATTATTTACATTGTGTCGATGCTGCGACGGGCAAAGGAAAATGGAAGTATGAATCGGACAATTACATCAACGGGGCGGCTGCGTGTCATTCCGGGATGGCCGTTTTCGGAGGGTGTGACGGCTTCCTTCACCTGGTTGACATTTCTTCGGGGAAAGTCATCAGGAAGATCAATGTGGCAACCTATGTTGCCGGCTCGGTGGCTGTGGAAGGCACGAAAGCCTGGATAGGCGATTATGACGGGAAATTCTCTCAGGTGGACCTCAAGGGGGGCACTGTGACCTGGAAGTGGCAGGACCCCGATGTCAAACTGCCCTTCATCGCTTCTCCCGCACTTGCCGGAAATTATGTGGTCACCGGTAACCACGACAAACAGGTATACTGTTTTGACAAGAACAACGGGAAAAAAGCGTGGGCCTTCAATTCCGGAAGCCGTATAGAAGCCTCTCCGGTCATTGCCGGAAAATCGGTGCTGGCCGCCAACATGCGGGGAGATCTCTTTCTACTGAACCTCTCTGACGGAAAAAAAATCTGGAATTATGAGCTGGGATCCCCGGTGGTCAGCAATCCGGCTGTCGCAGGAAACCGCTTCGTGCTGGGAGCAAGCGACGGCGTCGTTTACTGCTTCGGCCCGTGAACAATCCGGAATCCGAAACATGAATTAAGAATGTTGAATCTTAAACATCAATTGATTATGCCATTAACCTCAGCCTCAACCTTAAATTCAATCTCAGCCTCAACCTTAATCTCAATTTTAATCTGACTGGCATGAATATACTCCAGATTATCCCCGGCTCCGGGGGGTCGTTTTATTGCGGCAACTGCCTTCGTGACAGCAAATATGTGGATGCGTTGCGCAAAGAGGGGCACCAGGTGGTGAAAATCCCCATGTACCTGCCTCTCTTTTCCGATGAACGCGACATTACCGATATCCCGGTTTTTTACGGAGCCGTCAGCATTTATCTCAAGCAGATGGTCCCCTTTTTGCGGAAAGCCCCGGCCTGGTTTGACAAATTGTTGAATACCAGACCTGTGTTGAAACTGGCGGCGAACATGGCGGGATCAACCAATGCAAAAGGACTCGAAGAGATGACGGTTTCCATGCTTCTTGGAGAAGAGGGTAAACAGAACGAAGAACTGGAACGGATGGTAGACTGGATTGCCGCTCATTGCAAACCCGATATCATTCATATTTCAAATGCCTTGTTGCTGGGATTGGCCCGCCGTTTGCGCGAAAGAATCAGCGTTCCCATCGTCTGCAGTTTGCAGGATGAAGATGTGTGGGTGGATGTGATGAAACCTTCCTACCGTAAAGAAGTGTGGAAACTGATGAAAGAAAAGGCGGTTGATGTGGATGCTTTCATTGCCGTAAGCCACTATTATGCCGGCGTCATGAAAGACCGGATGGAACTCCCTGACAGGAAGGTATTCCCGATTTACCTGGGTGTTGATCCCGGAGACTATGAGTTTATACCTTCTTCTTCAAAACCCAGGAACATCGGATACCTCTCCCGCCTGTGTGTTGAAAATGGTTTTGACATTGTGGTGGATGCCTTTCTTCTTCTTAAAAGGGAGGATGAATTCCATGATGTAAAGCTCATTGTGACAGGAGGATATACGGGTGCTGACCACAGATTTATCAAGAAGTTAAAAAGGCGGATTGCCCGGGCAGGATTCACTGGCTTGGTAGATTTTCATGAAGAATTTGAGGGTGAGGGGAGAAAGCTGTTTTTCAGAAAAACAGCGATTGCTTCGGTTCCGGTCCGGAAAGGTGAAGCTTTCGGCATGTATCTTCCTGAGTTGATGGCGGCGGGCATTCCCATCGTGCAGCCTGCCCTGGGAGCTTTCCCCGAAATCGTACGCCTCTCGGAAGGGGGGAGGGTGTATTCCCCCAACACGCCCGGGGAACTGGCATCAGCCTGGGCAACTCTCCTGCGTGATAGGTCGGTGCTGAAAAAATTGAGCCTCAGTGCCAGGAAAGGGGTGGAGACATCCTTTAATATCCATGTCCATGCGGGGGAAATGGTAAATGTTTATAAAAAACTGATTGCAGGGAGGAGTGATGATGCTTCTGGAGTTGATTGATATTTACAAAGGATATGGAATCCCCGGGAGCCGGTCTTTCAGGCCGGTTCTTTACGGGTTGAACTGGCGGCTTGACGCCGGGAAGAGGGTGGGGATCGTAGGCCCCAGCGGAAGCGGCAAGACGACGTTTCTCAACTTGGCGGGAGCCCTCGACCGCCCCGACTCGGGGGAGGTGGTTTTTAACGGAAAACAGGTCACTTCTTTTTCGGATACGGAAATGGCATGGTTCCGGAACCGCGAACTGGGATTTGTCTTTCAGCAACATCATCTTTTGCCCCAATGCACCCTTTGGGAGAATGTCCTGCTTCCTGTCCTGGCGGCGAAAAAAAAAGCGGACGTTTCTGACAAGGCCTGGGCGGAATACCTGCTGAAAAAAACAGGGATCTGGGAACAACGAAATCAGAAACCGGCAGAATTATCAGGAGGTGAATGTCAGCGTACGGCAGTGGTGCGGGCATTGATCAACCGGCCCGAATTGCTTCTTGCCGATGAACCTACAGGAGCCCTGGATGAAAAAAATGCGGCCATTCTTTCGGAATTGTTGACGGGTTTAAGCAGGGAAGAGGGAATCGCCCTGGTGACCGTTACCCATGAACCGGAACTGGCAGCCATGATGGATGAAGTTTATCTACTCCATGAAGGAAGAGCGACAAAACAAAACTAAATGACCCGGGTACGATTTGTTCTGCGCAGTTTTTTCCACTATGGACGCCTCAACCTGCTGGTGGCCCTGGGTGTGGCTCTGGCTACGGCCATCCTTTCCGGTGCCCTGATGATCGGTGATTCCATGCGCTACAGCCTCGAACAGATTACCCTCTCACGACTAGGAAATATCAGTCACCTGGTCTCGGTAAATGACCGCTATTTCAGGGCGGCATTGGCCAACGACCTGGAAAAGAGCATTGCCAGGCCTGTAGCTCCCCTTCTTCAGCTCGACGGCATGGCCGTGTCAGAAGGTGGTGCCCGCCGTGTCAACCAAATCAAGGTAAACGGTGTGGATGATAATTTCGGCAGAGTGGCCGGAACTTCATTTTTTGATGCCCTCAACGGGGATGACGTGGCCATCAGTGAAAACCTGGCCCGGAAACTGGAAGTCCGTGAAGGAGATGCCATCCTTATCCGCATTTCCAAAGCAAGCCTAATGCCGCGAAACACCCCTTTTGTGTCGGAAAGCGAAACCACGGTGACCCTCAGGGCAACCTTCAGAATCGCCGACCGGCAGAATATGGCCCTCTTCAACCTGCAGAATTCCCAGCAGGCCCCTTATAACCTCTTCATGCCCCTGGACAGGCTGAACCGGCTTATGGAATTCGAAGGAAGGGCAAACCGGCTCCTGGTTTCGGGAGACATTTCCACAGAACATCTCTCTGAAGCTCTTGGAAAATGCCTGAGACCTGAAGATGCAGGCCTGGTATTCCGATCGCTCCCTGCCACCGCGGAAATAGAAATTTCTACGGAAAGGGTGTTCCTGGAAGATCCGGTTGCATCCACGTATGTGCAGCTGCCTGAAAGCAGACCCCTGATGACCTATTTCGTGAATGCGATTTCCAAAGAAGGGAAAAGCGTTCCCTATTCCTTCGCATCCTCACGTCACCACGAAGAACTAGCCCCGGACGAGATCCTGGTGAACGACTGGGTGGCTGAGGACCTGAGCCTTTCCCCGCGAGACAGTGTGCAGGTCTCCTGGTTTGAAGTCGGTCCCCTGCGCCAACTGGAGGAAAAACACCGGATGCTGGCGGTGAAAAGGATTGTTCCCCTCCTTGGAGCGTATGCCGACAGCACCCTGATGCCCAGCATTCCCGGGATTTCAGACGCAGGCCATTGTCGCGAGTGGGAAGCAGGAGTGCCTGTGGACCTCTCCCTGATCAGAAAAAAGGATGAAGATTACTGGAACCGCTACCGGGGAACACCAAAAATCTTCGTCTCTCCGGAATTGGCCCTGGAAGCATGGTCAAACCGTTTCGGCAACTATACGGCGGTACGATTCCCGTCGGAGAAGGTCGATGAAGAATATCTGAGAGCAATATTTGCCTTGGAGTTGTCTTACGGGGAACTTGGCTTCTCCATACATGCCGTCAGGGAAAAGGGTTTAAAAGCCGCACGTGGCGGAGTCGATTTCGGCAAACTCTTTCTGGGACTCAGTTTTTTCCTTCTGCTTTCGGCGATCTTGCTGATATCCTTGTTGTTCCGCCTGAATCTGGAAGGCAGGAGCAGCCAGTTCGGATCGTTGCTTCAGGTGGGATTTCATGGGAAGACAATGACGCAATTGTTGCTGGCAGAGGCTCTTCTGATCATAATTCCGGGAATTCTGGCCGGACTTTTCCTGGCCTGGGGTTATGTTAAAATTGTCTTTCTTTTCCTGAATACCCTTTGGTGGGATATTGTGAGGACACCGGTAATTTTAGTGACAATAAATCCCGGCACCCTGCTGACGGGTGTTCTCCTGGGGAGTGTGATTGCACTGGTTTCTGTCTATGTTCCGCTGCGGATCTTTCTTCGCCGTCAGGTGGCCGATCTGCACAGGGGGACCCGGCTGGCGGCTAAAACCCCGTGGAGGAATACGAACCGGATACCCCTTTTGCTGATCGTTGCTGCTGTAATGCTAGTCGTATGGCAGTTGATAGCCGGTGAAAGTGCCGATCCACTCTTTTTCTTTCTTTCCGGGGGATTGCTTTTGGCCGGACTTTTAACAGGGATTGGCACTTTCATCGCGGGGATGGAGAAATATGGCGCCAAAGAGCTGACCCTGGAAGGACTGAATATGCGGCTTATTGCAAGAAACCGGGGAAGGTCGATGACGGTGATCATTCTTTTTGCCCTGGCGACTTTTCTGGTGGTGGCCATCGGAGCCAACCGGCAGGAGATGTATGGAGAGGCCGCTAAACCCGCTTCAGGGAGTGGCGGGTACAGCCATTTTGCCGAGACGGCGGTTCCTGTATTATACGATCTCAACGATCCCCAACGCCGGTTGACAGAAGGTCTTGACTCTTCATACCGGGTGGTCCAGTTTCACCGGATAGCAGGCGACGATGCCAGCTGTCTGAATCTGAATAAGATAGAAAACCCTGTTATCCTTGGTTTTGATGCAGAAGCGCTGCGCGGCCGTTTTACCTTTTCCACCCATACCCCGGAACTCGACCGTAACGACCCCTGGATGTCGCTGAAAAAACAGTTGCCGGGAGGCCTGGTGCCGGCCATTGCTGACCAGACCGTTATTCAGTGGGGCCTCATGATGAAAGTGGGAGACACCCTCCTCTATCAACAGGAAACGGGGGACACCCTGCGGATCAAATTGATCGGCGGACTTGCGCCTTCCATTTTCCAGGGATATATTCTGATTGACAATACCCATTTTCTTACCAACTATCCTTCGCACAGCGGTTCTTCGGTATTTCTGATTGATCCTGACCAAGGGAAGGGGGATGCCGCTGCCGAAGAATTGGGCGACCTTTTGAGAGACAATGGTTTTGAGGTAACCTCTGCACCTGCCCGGTTGGTGGAGTTTTATTCTGTTACCAATACCTATCTGGCGATTTTCCTTGCACTGGGGATCCTTGCCCTGGCATTGGGAACTGTCGGACTGGGCCTTGTGGTCGCCCGTTCAGTCCTGGAAAGGAAACAGGAACTGGCCACATTGCTGGCACTTGGCTTTCGCCGGGCACAGGTGGTTTCCTCGATCCTGAAAGAATATGCCTTCCTGCTGGTTTCCGGGGTGTTAACCGGTTTATTGGCAGCCTTCACGGCAGTCATGCCCGTATTTATAAACGGAAATACTCCAGTTTCGGCCGGAACAGTGCTGGTGATGATCTCGCTGATTGTTATGAACGGATTCGTGTGGGTCATCCTGCTGGCCCGCTCCATGGTCAAATCCCATAAGTTGTTGCCAGCACTACGGGAACTTTGAAACGGTTGATCTGTAATTTTTTATTTTCCTAAATCACTGATACAGAAATTTTTGATAACAACAAGAAAAGAGCAGATGTAATTTTTTGACGAAAATTCTTATTTATTCGATTTTTCCGGAAAATTGTAGTAGTTTTATTCTATTAAATTTTAAAATTTGCAAACATGACAGTGTTGAAAGTAATAGAAATTTTGGCATCTTCCGAAAAAAGCTGGGAAGATGCCGTGAAGAATGCAGTAAAAAAAGCAAGTAAAACGCTGAAGGGCATTCGCTCAGTATATGTCCAGGATCAGAGCGCTGTGGTTAAGGAAAACCAGGTCGTGGAATTCAGGGTGAACTGTAAGATATCCTTCGAAGTATTTGACTAACTTTTGTTTCATTTAAATAATCAATTATGGGATTAATTTCATTTTTAAAGGGAGCCGGAGCGAAAATTTTCGGCAAGAAAGAAGAGCTAACCGAAGAGGAAAAAGCAGCTTCTGTAATGGCACACATCACCAGTTTTGGTTTTCAGACCGAAAATCTTAAAGCTGTGGTTGAAGGGGAAACGGTAATTTTAACCGGGAAAGTGGATACTATTCCCAACAAAAACAAGATTGTTGTCGCAGCGGGGAATGTGGAAGGAATTTCGAAAGTGGACGACAGGCTGGCGGTTTTACCCATGGGCGAGACGATACCTGAAATTCCCCCGACAGAGCCGGAGAAGGAATTTTATACCGTTGTTCCGGGAGATACTCTGTCGAAGATTGCCAAGAGGTTCTACGGAGATGCCAACAAATATCCGGTGATCTTTGAGGCGAATACTCCGATGCTGACCCATCCCGACAAAATATATCCGGGACAGGTTTTGGTGATTCCACCACTGGATTAAGGACAAAAAAAGCGGCTTGCGCCGCTTTTTTTGTAGTAATAAGTTATTTACTTTTTCTTCAGCATTTTCCCCAGGAATGAAATACCCAGTTCACCGATATCGTCCATGATGTTGCCGTCACCGTCGCGGTCAAGGATCTGGTTGATCATCCCCTGTGATTTTCGGCTCTTTTTCGTCTGTGTATTCAGGTAGGAGTTCAGCAAATCCCCGATGATGCCGGTATTGGAGCCGGCGTTGCTCTTTTTCCCGAGATAACCCATTACGATGGGAGCGGCCATCTTCAGGATTTTCGCAATGGCGGCACTGTCAAGGCCCGAGTTCTTGCTCAGGTATTGTTCTACGTTTCCCTGTTTATTGCCCAGGATGTGTTTCAGAATCCCCGCTCCGTCATCGATGACTTCCTTTTTCCCCAGAAGGGCTCCCAGGTTGTCAAGCAGACTCCCGTCATGATCTTTCGCAACCGCATTTTGCAGTGCGCTGGCGCCTTCGGGCGTGCTACTGTTCCGGGCAAGGGCACTCATCAGAATCGGAATGGCACTTTTGAGTGCATTTTGTGCTTTGTCAGGTGATATGTTCGCCTGCTGGCCGATAACCTCCAGCGTATTTTTGTCAATCTGCGATAAAATCGAATCTAAAATATTATCCATTTTTGTAAAAATTAGTGAAAATAAAAATGTAAAACAGGAAAGTTAAGCTTTGGGCTCCTCAGGAGGGGTTTCTTCCGATTTCCCTTTGAACTTGCCGGCCAGATCATCAGCCAGATCATCTGCTTTGTCGGCAATGTTTTTTCCAGTCACTTTGGCCTTTTGTAAGAGCTCTTCTGCCTTGTCCTCCACTTTGTCAGCAAAAGATTTCAGCTTTTCTTTTATTCCGCTCTTTTCCAGGTCCTCCACCTTTTCTTCCACGAAATCTTCCGCTTTTTCCCACAATTCACCAGCTTTTTTAAAGGCTTCACTCCCTTTTACTTTTTCTGCCGTATCCTCGAAAAAGTCCTCGGCCTTGTCGGCAAGTTCTTTTGCTTTATCCAGTAAACTTTCTTTTTTGGGTTCCGGTTCCTGGTTAACTTCTTGTGTCATAATTAGTAGGATTTAAAAATTAAACATTGATTTTAAAAATCTTCCGAAATTAATCAAAATTTCACATTTTGATCTCTTGTGCATTCGATTATTTTGTGGGAGGGATTTCATGCTGCGATGCCGTAATTCTCTTTGGAATTGAAATTTCTGACCCTTGGTTTCAAAAAACGAAATGTCTGTTGTTTCTTTGTTACGGATTGACTGCCAGGGTATGTTATGGGCTGGGTCAACAGCGGATTCAACTATATTTGCCGACAGAAAACTGAAATTGGAACAGGTTGGTTCCGGGCGGGAAAGGAAGTTGCCTGCCGGGGCAAACCGCTAAAACACGGACAATATGAAGGCATACATTTTTCCCGGGCAGGGAGCTCAATATCCGGGAATGGGGAAGGACCTCTACGAGGGCAGCCTACAGGCCAGGGAGTTGTTTGAACAGGCCAATGACATACTGGGGTTCAGGATTACAGAAATTATGTTTGAGGGGAGCATGGATGATTTGAAGCAGACGCGGGTGACTCAGCCGGCGATTTTTCTTCATTCCTGCATTTTGTCCCGGATGATGAAAGATTTTGCTCCGTCGATGGTGGCAGGGCACTCCCTGGGGGAATTTTCCGCTCTGGCAGCCTGTGGAGCCCTGACTTTTGAGGATGGTCTCCGGCTGGTTTACAAAAGGGCCCTTTCCATGCAGAAGGCATGTGAGATGGCGCCTTCGGGAATGGCGGCTGTTCTGGGGATGGATGATCACATGGTCGGGGAATTGTGCAGGGCAACCGGAGAGATCCTGGTACCTGCCAATTACAACTGTCCGGGACAGGTTGTGATCTCCGGCTCTTTGGCCGGAATTGAAAAAGCTTGTGACTTATTCCCCCGCCACGGAGCCAAAAGAGTAATCAGGCTGGCAGTCGGCGGTGCCTTCCATTCCCCGTTTATGGAGCCTGCCCGCGAAGAACTCGCGGAAGCCATCCGAAACGTATCTTTTAAACAACCCTCCTCTCCTGTATATCAAAATGTCAACGGCCTCCCCTCCATGGATCCCGGGGCCATCAGCAAAAACCTCATCCTGCAACTTACCATGCCTGTCATGTGGACACAATCCATCCGCCGGATGATCGCTGACGGGGCGGTTTCCTTTACGGAAGTGGGACCCGGACAAGTATTGCAGGGGCTGGTCAAAAAAATCAGCGGTGAAGCTGTAACCTTCGGCATTGATAACCTGCCTACGGAAAAGCCATGACAGTACGACGGTCTTGAAGGATTCTGTAAATCGTCGATTTTCCGATCCCGAGTTTGCGGGCCACCATTTTTACATTGTTGTTGTATTTCGCAAGATAATGGTTCACAATGTCGTGGTTGTACTGTTTCAGGGTTTTTTCGCTTTCGGTGAGGTTGAAGACGATTTCTTTTTCCACCATGTTCAGATGGTCGGTTTCGATAACCAGACCGTTAGATAAAATGCATCCGAGTTCGATCACTGCTTTGAGTTCCCTGATATTTCCCGGGAAAGCATAATTCATAAGGGCGTTTTTTGCCCCAGCTGAAAGCGTTTTGGGTTCCATTTCGTTATCCCGGCAAAACTCATCGACAAAATACCTGGCCAGCAGGAGAATGTCCCTGCCCCGTTCCCGCAAGGGGGGGAGAACGATGGGCAGGCCGAGAAGTCGGTAATACAGATCCTGTCGGAATTTTTTTTCACTGACCAGTTTTTGCAGGTTTTTGTGGGTGGCTGTTATGATCCTCACATCGAGGGGGATGACCTGGTTGCTTCCCAAACGGGTCAACTCCCGTTCCTGGATTACCCGGAGTAATTTGGCCTGGAGATTCAGGTCCAGATCGGCAATCTCATCCAGGAACAGGGTTCCTCCGTTGGCTTGTTCGAATCTTCCGGCCTTCCTGAAATCAGCGCCCGTAAAAGCCCCCTTCTCATGTCCGAAAAGTTCACTCTCGATAAGTCCCTCGGGAATTGCCGATACATTCACGGCGACAAAGGGCTGGTCCTTCCTTTTGGAATTGTAATGGATTCCTTTGGCTACCAATTCTTTACCTGTCCCTGTTTCTCCGCTTACCGAAACGGAAATGTTGGTCCTGACCGCCCTTTCCATCAGGTCAAATACCTGTTCGATTTCGCGGCTGTTCCCTTTGATCAGCTTCCTGAAATTGTACTTTTCTTTAATGGCGCTCTTCAAAACATCGTTTTCGCGGCGCAGCAGATCCGCCGAATGGATGTTCCGGATGGTATGGGTCAGCTTCTCCAGCGTATCGGGACCTTTGGAAATGTAATCATAGGCGCCGGCTTTCAGTAAACCGACAGCCGTGTCAATCTCATCCTGCCCCGAAATGACAATCACATGGATGGCAGGATCCGCTTTGAGAACCGCAGCAAGCATCTCCTCCCCGCTGATGTCGGGTAGCCTGTAATCAAGGGTGACAATGGAAGGCTTCATGTCAAGATTATTCAGACACTCCCGCCCTGTGTAAAATGCCGAAACCTCGTACCGCTTGTTCTCAAGCTTTTTCTTCAATACTTTGGCATACAGTTCATTGTCTTCCACAATGAAAACCCTGTAGCCGGGTTTCCCCTCCGGAATGTCCATGGTTCAGATTGTTTATTGGTAAATGTTCAATGCTCTTTAAGCACTGTGTTTTCTATCAGGGTAAAAAATCACGCTGTAAAGTTAAAGATTAATTTCCCAATTTGGGAAATAAAATCAGGAAAATTAAATTTTGTATTTAAATGACTATAATAGAATGATTAAGGTGGATTTGTCCTGCGGTCTAATATGAAAATACTCATCAAATTGGGAACGACGTCCCAATCCGGAATAAGCTCAAAGGGTCAATGGATATCTGAAACGGAATGAAAGGTCAGAACCGGTATCCGGCCTTTTGAAGGTCGTCCCTGTTTTTTATCGGATGGGAAGGTTTCAGGTGGTTGGCAAGATGGATGTATATTTTCACCCTGATCTCCTTGGCTATCCGGGTGTCCATTCGGTCGAAGGAGTGTCCTCCGGGAATATCGCTGAAGATTTCGTAATCGAATTTTTTTCCGTCAGCTTTCAGCGATTTGATAAGGTGTTCCACTTCAAGGACATTGACATCATCGTCGTTGGTATTGGTATGGATGAGGAGGGGGGTGTTCCGGAATTTCGATGTATTCCATGCCGGAGATCTCCGTTTGTATTCTTCGACGTTTTCATATGCACTTTGTCCGATGTGGTATTCCGTTTCGAAGTTGTTCCGGTAATCCTGGGTATAGTATCCCATCCGGGCGATCAGGTCGCTGACGGGAACGCCCGCAAAGGCGACACGGTAATCATCGGGATGGTCGAAGATGTTCATCAGGGTGATCATTCCTCCGTGGCTCCAACCCATGATTCCCACGCGGCCGGGATCGAGGAAGGGGTAGTTCTCCAGCATGTAATTCCGGGTATAATAAACATCTTCGTTTTCCAGTCCGCCATAATCTATTTTTTCATAATGACCCCGGCCGTATCCTGTACTTCCGCGGTATTCGGGTGCTGCCACCACATAACCCTGTGAAATCAATTCCCTGATGATGTGGGTATAGTAGGTGGTGAAATCACCATGCACTCCACCGTGGGGCAAAAGGATCAGCGGGTATTTTTTCCCGGGATCGAGATCTTTGGGAAAAAATGCATAGGTCCAGAACTTGACCGGGTTCCTGGCCCCCATGGCGTCAGGATTTTTGATTTTGGCAGGAGGAGGTCCGTAGATGTATAATTTGTCCATCCAGGCAATATCCCCGGTCTTTTGCTGCCACAAAACATCATCCACTATTTTGGCCAGTTGATCCAGCCGGTGGTTCAGTTCTGACGTTTGTTCGGCAATATCCTGCCTGACCTCCCGGATTCCACTCTCCGTTTGTCCGACAGCCATGCTGGCCGTTATCAGCAGAATCGCAATGAACACAAGTGGTTTTCCAGTCATGATCTGGTCTGTTGTAAGGTTAGTTACATAGGTTCCGTATTCTCTGTAAAGATACAACATAACGGCCTAAAAACAAGGGAAAACTGCAGAAAAGCACCTCACACGCGATCCCCTTGCCCGGAAGAGCTGACCCGGAAGCAGGGACCCCTTCCTTCTCAGAATGTGACCGAGAGTTTCAGGTTCGCTTTTCTCCCTGTCAGATAATTGGGAACGGCGAACATGTCGCCATAGGTGCTCGCCACCCAGAAATAGGAAATGGTGTTGTTGATGTTCAGCAGGTTGAAAACTTCGAGACTCAGCCACATATCTTTCACGGGATTCAGCCATTTCCAGGGGAGGTTTCTGGTTTCGCTGATCAAGACTTTGGAAACCCCCAGGTCGATGCGCCGGTAAGGCGGCATTCTGAAAACATCCTGGTAACGTTCTGAAAGGGGCGGTCCTGTGGGCAACCCGGATCCATAGTAAGCTGCCAGATGCATCTTCCAGGAGGGATTCCCGGGAAGGTAGTCCTGAAACAGCAGGCTGAAATTCACCCGTTGATCTGTTGGACGGGGGATGAGGCCATGCCCGTCACCGGCAATGTCTTCCCGGGTTTGCATCAGGGAAAGGCTCGCCCAGGACTGGATGCCGCTTACAAATTCACCGTTGATCTTCATGTCGAACCCGGTGGCATATCCCCTGGCAGTCTGGGTTGAGAGATAACGAATACGGACATTGTCAATCTGGTAAGGGACCAGGTTCGTCATGTGCTTGTAATACGCCTCGCTGCTGATTCGGAAAGGCCGGTTCCAGGCGGTGAAGATAAGATCACTCCCCGCCACCACCTGGTAGGAGCGTTGCGCCTTGTTTGAACGGCTTATTTCGCCTGTCCGGCTGACAAGCTCCTTAAAAAATGCAGGCTGGTGGTACATTCCCGTGGAAAGCCGGAAAGAGATGTTCTTTTCCCAGGCAGGGAAATAACTGACCGTTAACCGCGGACTGACCAGAATCTCCTTGTTATAGTCCCAGCGACTTGCCCTGATCCCTCCCGTCAGATACATATCACCGGTATGTACCGGAAGCTGCCACGTGTCCTGCACAAAAGCGGCGTAACGGCCAGAGGTGATCCCCGCCTTGCTGTTAAGGGTATAATAAAGCAGGACTTCCTTGTCGGAATAAGGCAGGGAATAGCCCGTGGAATCCCGGTATATCCATTCGTTGATGGTATTGTCGATGTATTCATACTGGTATTGCAAACCCCAGTTCAGGAGGTGGCTCTCGCTATTCAAGGCACCCCGGTGGGATATGCTGAATACTCTGGCATCCAAATAGTTACGGGCATGGTTGAGAAAGGTCCCGACCCCCAGGTTCAAAACGCTGTCCCCAAATGCTTCCGACGACATGTCCCTTTCAAGTTCGTTCAGGTAATAATCGCCCAGAATATCATAGGTTTCGGCTTCGGTAGCCGAATAGGAAGACATGATGAATTTGACGTTCAGATCGTTGCTGGGGTGATAATTGGTGCTTAAAGCCCCGAGCCAGGTGGTATAGGTATCCTTTTCACTCCCCTCGAAATAGATTTTGGTATTCAGGGGTGTTTCCCAGGTTCCGAAAACGGTTTCACGGGTTTGCGGGATGAACCGGTATTCATTCTGCGCCACGTTGCCCAGAAAACTGATATCGACATGTTGGCCTGCCTGAAAAGTGATATGGGACTGGATGTCGATAAACCGGGGCTCGTATTCCCCTTGCTCATCCAAACTCCCCAAGAGATAACGGTTGGTTTTGTAACGGATTCCGGTAATATGCGACAATTTCCCTTTCATGGCCAGGTCTTCAAAATGTGCTGAAGCCCCCAGCATGCTCACCGATGCCGATCCCCTGAAATCAACCGGACGACGATATTTGATGTCAAGGACGCTGGCCATTTTGTCCCCGTATTTTGCCTGAAATCCCCCAGCCGAGAACTCTATGGAAGAGACCATGTCACTGTTGATAAAACTGAGTCCTTCCTGCTGTCCCGACCTGATCAGGACCGGACGGTAGATCTCGATGTCATTGACGTAAACCAGGTTTTCATCGAAATTCCCTCCGCGCACGGAATACTGGGAACTCAGTTCATTGTTGGAGGAGACTCCCGGAAGGGTCTTGATGAGGGCTTCAACACCGCCACTGCCGGAAACAGGCAGGTTGTTGAGCATGGTCGGGTCTATCCTTTCGAGATTACCGGAGTTCTTCCGTCTTTCAGTCACCCTGATTTCTCCGATCTGCTCAGAACTTTCCTCCAGGATGACATCCGATCGCAGCCGTTCTTCAATGCCGGCGTTTATTTTTTTTTCGGAAGGCTTGTATCCGATCAGTGAATAGACAACGATAACCTCCCTGCGGGCTGGTATGCGCAGCAGATATTCCCCTTTCCTGTTGGTGGTGGTCCCGATGGGGTAATCCTTTAACGATATATTGACCAGTTCCAGGGGTTTCCCGTCTTCTCCCGTCACCTTCCCTGAAAGGGTGGCGTTGTTGCTTTGCCCGAAAACCGGGATACCCAACGCCAGCAACAGGAACAACACTACGGAAACATAACTTTTTTTCATCGCCGCAAATCTACAAGGAGCTGATCAATAAACCATGATTCATGGAAAATATTGTTCACCGCAATCTTTACCTTACCGTGATATGAAAACAGGCTTCATTCTTTTCGGTGATTACAACCAGTTTTTTCTCCTTCCTCAATTCGCCGATGGTTTCTGATAATACCCTGAGGGCATCGGCTTCATGCACCACCCTGGACTTCCCCAAAAGGGATTTCTTCACCAGGCTCCGGTAGGGTATGTCAAAGGTCGTCCCGTAGAGATGGGCTGAATTGGGAGAGGCGTTCCCGTTGACATGACGCAGTTGCTTCTGGCTTTCTCCAGTGCGCAGCAATGAGCTGATCCGGAACTGGTATTCATCCAGTCCCTGTTCTTTCAGCTTCTGGTGAAACCGCCTGCCGATCTGGTCCAGCAACTCAGAAGCCCTGGGAATGAGATAGGGATGGGAATGGGTCAGCTTGTTGACGGAATAGTATCTGCTGTTACCAATCCTGACCAACTTGCCCCCGCTCACCAGCCCCTCTTTTTTTTCCAGGAAATCCTTTCCCGAATTGAAAGGTGTTATGCCATACTTCCTGGCATATTTTAAATGAAGTTCGTTCTGGTCCCTGAAATTGTCAATCCGGATGGTCCCCCCAGGTTTTTCCTTCTGGCGGTGGATATATTTTGCACACGGAGGAATCAAAACGGCAAGGACCAGAAGGGTTGCCATCAATACCAAAACCCGTTTGACCGACTTTTTCAGTCTCCTGCGCTTTTTCCGCCGTTTCGGTAAAGTCATATTTCCTGTCAATATTGTCTGATTTTCAGTTGATATCCTGCATTTCAGGCAGTGTCATGCAGGTGGTGATCTGAAGCGCCAAATTAGCCCATATTCTGTTTTTATTGCAGGCCCTCGGGGTGAGTTATTAACAAATCCTTCTTGATAGATAGAATGTTTTGTGGTTTCATTTTGCATTTCAAAATCGCTATGTTTGTTTACAATGAAAAATGCATTTTCATGTCCGGGAAAATTAAACTGCTGAATTCTGTTCTGATAAAGCCTGCGGGACCCGACTGTAATCTGAACTGCCGCTATTGTTTTTACCTGAAGAAGTCGGAGTTGTTTTCACAAACTCTTGTGCATAGGATGTCGGAAGAGGTTCAGGAAGAGCTGATCAGGCAGGTCATGCAGCAGGGTGGGGCTTCCGTTGGCTTTTCCTGGCAGGGAGGGGAACCCACCCTGATGGGTTTGCCCTTTTTTGAGCGTGCCGTAGAGTTGGAAAAAAAATATGGCCGCAACCAAACGGTAGGCAACGGCCTTCAGACCAACGGGATGTTGCTTGATCAGGAGTGGGCCCGTTTTCTGAAAAAGTATAACTGGCTGGTGGGCATTTCCCTCGACGGACCAGCACATATTCATAACTATTACCGTCTTGATAAGGGCGGACGGGCCACCCATCGGCGGGTGGAGGAGAATGCCGTGATGTTGCTGGAAAGCGGGGTGGCTGTCAATGTATTGTGTTGTCTGACAGATTATTCCAGCAGGTTTCCCGATGAAATCTACAATTATTACAAAGGACTGGGACTTACCTGGATGCAGTTTATCCCGGTCGTGGAACCCGATCCTGCGGATCCTTCAAAAGCCGCTTCCTTTTCCTTGTCAGCCCGGAGTTACGGAGAATTCCTCTGCAGGGTATTTGACCTGTGGATCGCCGATTTCGACAACGGAGTGCCAACCACCTCGGTACGTCATTTTGAGTCGGTGTTTCATGCTTATGCAGGATTGGAAGCCCCGGAATGCACCCTGATGAAAGCCTGTGGACCCTATGTCGTGGTTGAGCACAATGGAAATGTTTACTCCTGTGATTTTTTTGTGGAACCCAAATGGAAACTGGGAAACATCATGACCGGCCGACTGAACCAGATGCTGAATTCCCGGCGACAGGAGGTTTTCAGTTCCGCCAAGGCGGCCCTGCCCGGCGAATGCCGGCGGTGTCCCTGGCTGACAAAATGTTATGGCGGATGTACCAAAGACAGGATCAAAGATCCCGGCGACCACCGGAAACCCCGGTTCTGCCAATCTTACAAAATGTTTTTTGCACATGCCGATGCCAGACTCCGGTTTCTTGCCGGACAATGGAAGAAACAGCAGCTTGACCTGAAAGAGAGCCGCGAAACCGGAGGAATCTATCATGCCTTCAGGGATGATCCCTGATGCCACTGCCTCGGCTTCCCTGGGAGGGGTGGGTGACAGGTCGCGCTGGTGATGAACGTCAGGTCAGAAAAATGAAAAACCTGACGGAAGGTTTTGTTTCTTCAGGGCCGAAAAGATATATTTGACTGTTTTAGAATATCTGATAAATCTGATTGCATGCAAAAGAACTTACTATTGGGAGCGGAGGCAATAGCTCAGGGTGCCATTGACGGCGGCATTTCGGGGGTGTATGCCTATCCGGGAACTCCTTCCACCGAAATTACAGAATACATCCAGGTAAATCCTGAAGCCCTCAGACGAGGGATACACAGGACCTGGTCGGTGAACGAAAAAACCGCTTATGAGGCTGCCCTCGGGATGTCGTACGCAGGTAAGAAATCGCTGGTATGTATGAAGCACGTCGGGCTTAACGTGGCTGCCGACCCTTTCATGAATTCCTGTGTTACCGGGGTAAACGGGGGACTGGTACTTGCCGTGGCGGATGATCCTTCGATGCATTCATCACAAAATGAGCAGGATTCCCGTTTCTACGGGAAATTCGGTATGGTCCCCGTCCTGGAACCTTCGAACCAGCAGGAGGCCTACGATATGACCTATGAAGGACTGGAACTGTCTGAAAAGTTGAAATTGCCTGTGGTATTGCGCATTACCACCCGGCTTGCCCATTCCCGCTCGGGGGTGGTCTCCCGTCCTTTGAAAGAGGAGAATCAGCTTCTT